>Ga0316205_10004261_pt1 | contig 12690 bp, 14 predicted proteins | sample 3monthpyrite_MG_FD_204941 | JGI IMG/M metagenome (GOLD analysis project Ga0316205, IMG submission 204941) | Microbial mat bacterial communities from mineral coupon in-situ incubated in ocean water Damariscotta River, Maine, United States -... | ecosystem: Environmental > Aquatic > Marine >... | reverse complement strand
AACTGCGCAACGCGGCGACCGCCGTTGTCACCGAGCTGTCGGCGACCGCAGATTTCGACATTGCTGGCGGTTGGATCAGCCAGGGCACCCGTATTTTCACTTATAACGGCCAGACTTTGGACGTGAACACGGCGCTTTCCGGTCAGGTGTTGAATGCCATGACGATTGACCCCGACGGGTATACACGGGGCACGGTTCGCTATCGCGATCCGAACACTGGCCAGATTGACCGTGGGCTGCTGGCGGTGCCGGTTGTCCGCGAAATCGGTCTGGCTGATGGCACCGCCGTCGAGGGGCGCATTGTCGAACAGCTTTGGCAGTTCACCGTGCTGGCCGCCGCGACCGACGCTGCACCTGGCGATGGCCTGCAGCCGGGCGACCGTATTTTGCAGGAAACCATCACCGGGATCGAGATCGCAACCCACGAAGATTTCACCCGAATTTACGAACGCCTGGCCAGCCGGGGTGCCACCGAGGCGCGTTTCCGCATCCAGCGGGGCGCACAGGGCCTGACCTTGGCACAACCATTGGCCCGCGCTCAGGAGGCACGACCATGATCATGGACGCCGCCGCCGCGATGCAGCAGGGCCGCAGGCCCTACCAGGAAGATGCGCTGGGATACGGCATCTATGATGAAATTGACGCGGGCTATGTGGTGCTCGCCGACGGCATGGGTGGTCACGCCGCGGGCGACAAGGCCTCCAACCTGGTCGTCTCGGAAGTGGCTCAACATATCTCAGAAGTATTCGCAACGGGCGCGCCGACACCACAAGACATTCCCGAAGTCTTGCGCGCCCTCACATTGCGCGCCAATGCCAGCCTGCGCGACTATGCCAATGCCAGCCCCGAAGCAAAAGGCCTGGGCACAACTCTGGTCGTGCCATTGCTGAGCGGGAACAAGCTGCACTGGGTTTCGGTCGGCGATTCTCCCTTGTTTTTGTTTCGCGAGGGACGGTTGCACCAGATCAACGAGGACCATTCGTTTGGGGCGCAACTGGACCAGTTGCTCTTGTCAGGCGAGTTGGACATGGAAACTGCCCAACACCACCCGGACCGGCATTGCCTGACCTCTGCGCTGACCGGTTTGGACATCCCGCGCATTGACCTGACTTCGGACCCGATCACGATGCAGCATGGCGACATCATCGTGGCGTGTAGCGACGGGTTGAATTTCCTCGACACCGCATTGATCGAAGAAACCGTGCGTCGCACCGCCGATGCGAAAAGCCAGACGATCATAGATGCCTTGTTGAAAGAAATCGAAGCATTGAACGATGTCGATCAGGACAACGTGGCAATTGCAGTTGTGAAATTGGCCGAAAGGCAATGTGAACCAGTTTTTGAGTGACCAATAATAACGCCCAACGAGGCACAAAATTTCCTATCGAACAGTAAAGGAAAACTCAAAATGCGAAGATTGATGGCAGCCGGTCTCCTGGCACTCGCCGCAACACTGGCAAGCACTGGCGCCGGTTTGGCGCAACAGGCTTGCGACACCTATCAGGTGGTGCGCGGCGACACGCTGCGCAACATTGCCCGAACCGCCTTTGGCGAGCCGGACTACACCCAGATCTATCGCGACAATCGCGATGCCATTGGCCGCAATCCCAATATCTTGCGCATAGGCGTCATATTGGAAATCCCCTGCACGGGTCCGTCCGGCGCGTTCGCACAAACCGGCGCGCAAGGCGATCCCGATCAGCCGCCAATTACCTTGATCACCGCCAATGATTTCGCGCCCTATACCGATGAAGCATTGTTGGACCGCGGGTTGGTCACACAGGTTGTGGCCATGGCCATGCTGCGCGGCAATCCACAGGGCAATTCAGAGGTTGTCTTTGTCAATGACCGCGCCGCGCATCTGGAAACACTGCTGCCGCGCCAGGCATTTGACGCCAGCTTTCCCTGGGCAAAGCCCGGCTGTGAAACCCAGGGCGTGCTCAGTGCAAGCGAACTATATGCCTGTCAGAACTATCTGTATTCCCAGCCCCTTCTTGAAAGTGTTGAGGGATTTTATGCCTTGGCGGGCACCGGCTATGACGACGCACAAACCTATGACCTGCTGCAGGGCGCCACGATCTGCCGCCCCGAAGGTATGAGCCTCAGCTATCTTGAGCCGCTGGGCCTGTTGCCGCCCAATGTGGCGATGAAACAGCCCGAAAATGCCGATGATTGTTTCGGGTTGCTGGCCATCGGCGAGGTTGACGTCGTGGCCCTGGACAGCCGTGCGGCCGATGTCGTGCTGCGCCAGATGAACATGAGCAACGTGGCGCTCCAGAACCCGTTCCTGCAGGTGATCGAACCGCTTTATGCGGTGATCCACAAAGACAACCCGAATGCACAAGCATTGTTAAAGACCCTGAACGACGGGCTTGAGCGCATGCAAACAACTGGCGAATGGGCCAGCATTGTGTCTCAGGGCCTCAGGCAGCAAGCGGAGGTAATCATGAATTGATGACGCACTCCCAAAAATCGGGCCCCAACGGCCGACATGAAACAAGAAAAAGCGGGAATGCCGCGCCGCGGCATAACCTTCAAAGCAAAAAATTTATCGAGAGAGAAACCAAATGACCAATATTACATCCAGAATGAAGCACCTGGTGGCCGCCGCCGCCGCCGCCCTGTTGATGCCCGTTGCCGCACAAGCGCAAGAGGCCTGTAGCGCCTATTCCGTCAAGACCGGTGACAGCCTGGGCTCAATCGCCAAGGCGGCCTATGACACGTTTGACTACCAGCAGATATTCAACGCAAACCGCAACCTGATATCCAACCCCAACAGCATTGCGGTTGGCACGGTCCTGCAATTGCCCTGTGAAGATGGCAGCCTGGCCGGCGCGGCGAGCGCGGAAGAGATCATCGCGGCGCAGGAATCCATCCAGCAAAACCGGTCCAGCGGCTCCAACTCTTTTGAACCGCCGATCCGCATTGTCAGTGGCAACGGCTGGGCTCCGTTCACTGGTGAAAGCCTGAATGGCGGCGGCATGCTGGTCCGCCTTTTGACCACCAGCCTCAACCGGGGTGGCAACGCGCGCGACTACAACGTCAGCTTCGTCGATGACTGGGCAGCCCATACCGACACGTTGTTGCCGATGAATGCGTTTGATGTTTCCGTGGCCTGGTATATGCCGGATTGTTCGAAGATCGACCTGTTTTCGGACGCGATGAAGCGCCGGTGCACAGAGTTGGACGGCTCGTTGCCAATCTATGAAAGCGTCGTCGGGTTCTTTTCGATGAAGGGCAATGAATATGAAAATGTCCGCGATGCCTCTGATTTGGCGGGCGCCACGATCTGCCGCCCTTCCGGCTGGTTCACTTTTGACCTGGAGGAAAAAGGCCTGGTCGATCCGGTGATCGAGATGGTGATTGGCGACACGATCAAGGATTGCCTGCAACGCCTGGCCGATGGCAGCGTTGACGTCGTGCCGCTTGAAATCGAGACCATCGAAGGGTCGGCAAAGGAATTGGGCATTCAAAACGACATCACCCAGAATGCCTATCTGACGAACCTGCTGCAATTGCGCTTTGTCACGCACAAGACAAACCCGCGTGGTCGCGTTTATCTGGCCATGATCAACCGCGGCCTGACCGAAATGCGCGAAAGCGGCGAATGGTATGCGATCGTGTCCAGCAGCCTGGCCGAGGCCGCGGGCCTGTAGGTCCTGCGCCCCACAGACGAACACAGCGCCCCGCCCGAAACGGCGGGGCATTTTTCATGGCGCGGGGCGGGGCGGTGAGAACGAATTGCCGCCTTTCAGTATGGCCCGGAGGGCCGCTGCCTACACTACCGCCATACGAGCCGCTGCCACTTCCGCCACCGGGATTATGATGGGAGGTTTCGTTATCCTCCCCCTCTTCATTATTTGACCCACCCGGCCGCCCACCGCCGCTGGAGATGCTGCCAGTGCCCGGGGGCGGGCCACCGACCGGGCCTGTGACAGGCGCAGGATCAGGCACGGGCTGCGGGTTGCGTGGGTCATAGCCGTAATACAGATCATAGCCCTGATGGGTGTCCTGCCCCGGCGCGGCTGTCAGGCCAAAGTCCAGCGGGTCTGCGGCATGGTCGGTCCAGTCGGGTTTGGACCAGGCTGGGATTTTCAAGCCGAGTTCCGGTGTCTCACGGGCGATTTGATCAAGTGCATTTTCCTCGTCGCCGCGCCTAATGCCTACCCCTCTGCCATCGGTGTCACTTGGAGCCCTGGCGCTGCCATATCCGGGTGACACCATGCCCGCCCCATTGAAGCCGCCGTCGGGGTCTTCGAGGTTTGAGAAACCATTGTATAGGTTAACCGTGCCGTCAATCGCTTGCTTGACCCCGAAGCCTGCAACAAAGCCTACGGCAAGTGGGGGAATCACGCCTGAGAAAAAAGCTCCGGCGATTGTTCCAACGACAATGCCAACGGTATCTGATACTTCAATCTCGCCCATTGCGGCCTGAACACCGGCCACGCCAAAAGACGAGTCGACCAAAACAGAAGCCCCTAGGCTAATTGCTTTGCCCTGAGGCGGAAGTGCACTTGCAGCCAGTCGCAATGGTTGCGAAATTCCCCAACCCAAACCGCTGATAGCAAGACCAACGCCAGCCTGTTGGACAGTCAAACCAAGAAGCGGCAATTCATGGTCCAATAGTCGATCACTCGTCATTCGAACGTTTCCTTTCAGCATTTTTTTGTACTTTGGAGGCAGCCAAGCGAACGAGATAGGAAAGCGTTGCACGCAAAGCGAGTATAGAAAATAGGATCACCGAAAATCGCAGACTGGTCTGATCAACATAAGGTGCCAACAGGAAAATAATGACCGGGAAACCGATCAATACCATCAGTAAATGCCATCCTGTTTCGTGGTCTCGGGACCAAAACCCAAGAATGAAACTCTTCATATTTCCACTCCGTTCCAAGCTGGCCTCACCTCGCTGCCCCCCTGCAATGTTCAATATTTAGACTAGTATTTTTTCCGATCACGTAAGAATTTCACGGCCCAGTAGGGCCAAAGTAGGTAGAAAGCTAAATGGATTGGCACTCGAAACCGGCTGTCTTCAAGGCGCTCAGGCCAAACGACAACCAACGCGAAAACTATTGCCCAAAGAAAGGTCGTTATGATCAAGTCCAGCCCGTTCCGCCCATAAAAGATGGACCAATCTCGTTTTAGTTTTTGATACCCACTCAACGTCGTTCGCCTCCGAAAATATCGCCGTCAAAGTCACATTGCGGCATTGTTGCCCAGAGCAGCTTGATCACCCCCGCTGCCCCAAATTAAAGCTCACAATCATCCGATCCGCCTCCCGACCTGTTTCCGTTGCCAAATTCGGCTCCACCGCGTGGTAAAGATGGCTGGGAAAGATCAGCATTTTGCCCGGTGTTGGGTCATATTTCACCTTCGTCCAACAGCTTTGCGCGCGCTGCTTGCCCTCAATATACCGCGGCGCGTTCATCAGATGTGCCGTGCATGGGTCTGAAGCAGGGTTAGTCCAGCCGAGTTGGGTGTGCGGCGGCCCGTTTGCGGGCGGTGTCGCGGCCGGCGTGGGTCATGGCCGTAGTACAGATCATACCCCTGCGTGGTGTTCTGCCCCGGTGCGCCCGTAAGGCCCAAATCCAACGGGTCGGCGGCAGGGTCGGTCCAGTCTTGGGATGCGCTAGGAACCAGGCTTATATCATCTTTGTTTGCAGCATCTTTTTCTTTCCGCTTGCGGCTTTTGTCGCTTCCACGCGGTCCATTAGTCGACGCGTCAAATCTGAGCGGGCTGTGTCCGCTTCTATATGCATCATCAATGAAACCGTGAAGGGCGCCAAAGAAGGCGTCGAAGAATTGAGGAATAACTTCGAGATGATTCACTCCGCCTTTAAGCCCGACGCGAGTATTTCCAGGCGTCGCAATCTGCAAAGACGCCCCGACACCGTCATCGCCGCCCGCTGACAGGCCCAATTCAGCCATCCCACGAGATAGGGCGATTGATGCACCGTCGTCCTCGTTTGGTATTCTCATGCGAACCGGGCCCACCGTCGCGCGCAGGCCGGATTCCAACTCCGAGCCACCATCAATTAATGAAGTCGAGTTCCGCAAGTAATTTTGCGCTGATGCGGGACCTCCGCTGGCGATTGGGTTGAGTGCCTCGGTGAAAACCTCTAGGTAGGGTTTGACGCCATTTTCTGGGATGTGTGGCCCGAAATAGTCGTTTCCAAATTTCGAATTTGATTTGTTATCGCTCATTTCTGGGCTCCTCTGCGGCCTCAACCAATACCTCAATCGCACCGGCCAGGTCGGAATCAAAAACAACTTCAAAATCAAGCCGATAATATGCCGCAAATGCCGTGAGGACGCAGTTAATCGCGGCTCCTCGACCACCTTCGGATGTGTTTGAAACGGCTAGCACGCTTTCGCTTTGAAATTCTTCAAAGGTAATTCGTGTCACGTAACATTCATCGCTCTTGGCTAGATGACCCGAAAAATATTCGTCTGCATTTACACCTAAGACCCCATCAAATTGACCTAGTTGAAGGTCGCCGCCCTGAATTGTGTCTGAACCCGCAAAAATAATCATTGTTGCATGGATGAGTTCGTCGTCGGGCGAATGCAGTAGCTCAATAGTTTGAAGCAACGCAGTCAAATTGTCGACAAACAGCCCTAACCAAGCATCGTTGCTAAAGTTGGAAACACCTAATGGAAGCTCTTGGGTTTGCGTTATGCTTTCATTTGCTATCGCGCGTGGCGCAGAAAATTGAACCGTTAGAATAACCAAAATTGAGTTTAGAATTAGCTTCATAAGCGCTGCCCCAAATTAAAGCTCACAATCATCCGATCCGCCTCCCGACCTGTTTCCGTTGCCAAATTCGGCTCCACCGCGTGGTAAAGATGGCTGGGAAAGATCCGCATTCTGCCCGGTGTCGGATCATATTTCACCTTCGTCCAACAGGCCTGCGCGCGCTGCTTGCCCTCAATATATCGCGGCGCGTTCATCAGATGCGCCGTGCGCGGGTCGATGAATTCAATCATACCCGCGTTCTCGGGTGCGGCCACATAATAAACGCCGCTCCAAAATTAAAGCCACTATCAATAACTGCGCCTGTCATAAGAAGGGCCGCTTTTTGCGAGCCTTTGGAGTACTCACCAGCAACATAAAATGGGGCCGACCCCACCTGGCCGCCAGCCCACCAAAGCGCCGAGCCTACGACATCTAGGGTAGTTAACTCCCTATTCGTTTCACCGCCTGCAATAGGATCATTCATTTGACTTACACTCACTTTCGTTTGCCATTTGATCTCGATAAAAAGTGCCTAATGGCCCGGGATGGGGTGACACCAAATGTCAAAATCAAACCCAAGTAGAACATGGTATCGTAGCCCAATAGGTAAAACACCGTTGTTGATCCAGCCGCGATCGCGAATTCGAAAACCGCGTTTGTCTTCCAGTTGTCGGAAATTCTCACTACAAGTTCCTCAGTCTAAATGCGTCGACGCGCCCGTTGCCGCATCCGCATAATCAGCGCCAAAGCCTACTGTATAAGAAAACAAGCTTCCAAACGTATCACTGTCAGGACCCGTGGAAAATCCGGTTGCTTGTGAACCTTTCAGTGAAAAATGAATTACGTCGCCGTATCCTGCAAACTGTTCTTGCGCCATTGTCTGCCCCCTGCAAAAGTCAAAATTTCAATTAGTAGTTTTTTCGATCTCGGAAAAATTTGATCACCCAGTAGGGCCAATAAAAATAGACGATTATTTGGGATGGCACTCGAAAACGGCTACCTTCAAGGAACTCGGGCCAAACAAAAACCCACGAAAAAAAGAGTGCCCAAGTAAAGGTCATTATGATCAAGTCCAGCCCGTTCCGCCCATAAAAGATGGACCAATCTCGTTTTAGTTTTTGATACCCACTCAACGTCGTTCCCCTCCGAAAATATCGCCGTCAAAGTCACATTGCGGCATTGTTGCCCAGAGCAGCTTGATCACCCCCGCTGCCCCAAATTAAAGCTCACAATCACCCGATCCGCAGCTCGGCCCGTTGCTGTTGCCAGGTTCGGCTCCACCGCATGGTAGAGATGGCTGGGAAAGATCAGCATTTTGCCAGGGATCGGATCATATTTCACCTTCGTCCAACAGGCCTGCGCGCGCTGCTTGCCCTCAATATACCGCGGCGCGTTCATCAGATGCGCGGTGCGTGGGTCGATGAATTCAATCATACCCGCGTTCTCGGGTGCGGCCACATAATAAACGCCGCTCCATAAACTGCCGGGGTGGATATGCGCGCGGTTCGAACTGCCCGGCGGATTGATGATGGACCACATTGTGCCGATCTTCAGGGGCCATTTAGGATCATAGCCCAAAGTCGCAGAGATGTGCGTGCAGGCTTCGTTTATATGGGCCACCAATGGCGCAAATTCTGGCGCCTTGTGCAACTCATTCTTGCTGTGCCATCCGCCAAGCGCGCGATGGTTCGACCGTGAAAGCCCCGCCTGATCCTGCGCGCGGTCCAGTTTGCGCCAGTATTCCCCGGGAAAGTCGGCACATAGCCGGGCAATGGCGTCGCACAAATCGCGGTGGGCTTGGCTTGGGGTCATCTGGCCTCGATCAATCGGCGCGCGCGTTGGAGGTGACGCATCTTGATGCGCAGTCAAGCATTTTGGCTTTCGCTTTGAAAGACAAGGCCTATTGTATCGGCAAACCAATGGGTGAGGCCGAGAGATGCAACGAATTGACCTGAACTCCGATCTGGGAGAGGGATTTGGCCCCTGGAAGATGGGCGATGATGCGGCGATGCTGAAGATCGTTTCCTCCGCCAACATCGCTTGCGGGGGGCATGCCTCTGACCCCGATCACATGGTTCACACCTTGCGCCTGGCGCATGCCAATGGGGTCAGCATTGGTGCGCATCCTGGATATAATGACAAAGAGGGCTTTGGACGCCGGGTTATCCCCATGGAGCCGAACCAGATTGGCCACATGGTCGTGGCGCAAATCGGGGCATTTACCGCCCTGGCACGTTTGGCCGATGTCCCGGTGAGCTATGTCAAAGCCCATGGCGCGCTGGCCAATCTGGCGGCACGCGACCCGCGCGTCGCCGCAGCGATGGTCGAGGCGGTTGCGGCCGCGTTTCCCAAACTGCCCATCTTGGCGATATCGGGCACAGAGGTGGAAAAATGCTGTCGTGCCAAAGGCATAGAGGTTTACTCAGAAATATTCGCCGATCGCGGCTATCTGGCCTCTGGTCAGCTGGTGCTCCGTGGCCAGCCCGGCGCCATGATCGAAGATGCCGAGGTCGCGGCGCAACGTCTGATTGACTTTGTTCGGACCGGCGAAATGCCCGTCGCGGATGGCGCACCGATCAAACTGAACGCCCATTCAATTTGCGTCCATGGCGACAGCCCGTCGGCGGTTGCCATGGCGCGGCGGATCACCGAACGGCTGGGCGACGCCGGGATAGAGATTGCCCGATTTACCGGAGGATGAAAAAGGACAATGAATATGGAAATCACCCGCATGCACACCAGCACCAGGATGAGCCAAATGGTGGTCCATGGGCAGACCGTCTATCTGGCAGGCCAGGTGGGCACCGCCGGTGCTTCTGTCGCCCGGCAGACGCAAGATTGTCTGGACAAGGTGGATGCGCTGCTGGCAGAGGCGGGATCCGACAAAAGCCGCATCCTGCAAACCACGATCTGGCTGGCCGATATGGCCGATTTCGACGCAATGAACGCGGTCTATGACGCCTGGGTGCCGCCTGGCCATGCCAGCGCGCGCGCCTGTGGCGAGGCCAAATTGGCCCGGCCCGATTTGCGGGTTGAAGTGATCGTCGTGGCCGCGCTCTAGGTGCTACTTTGACGCCTTGATCAAGGACACACCCGATTTGCCAAGCTCGACCACGGCAAACGGCCCGCCGTGACACATCTGGCCTGGGTTTTGCGGGTCGGCTGGGTCCGCCTTGGCCAAAATCTCTGCCGCAAAATCCTCCGCATTGTCCTTGGGGCGATAGCCCAGAAAGCTGGCCTTTGCATTGTCCACCGGCGCGCGGTCATTGTTGGAGACCCCATAGACGATTACGTGGCCTGTGATCGGCGTGGTAATCGAACGCTCAACCAGATGAACCAGGTCGTCATAGCTCAACCAGGATCCCAGCGCGCGCGCATTGCCGACAGGGGCACACGAAAGGATGCGCAAACACACACTTTCGACGCCGCGTTTGTCCCAATACAGGCTGCCCAGGTTTTCGCCAAAGCATTTGGCCAGACCGTAGAACGTATCAGGGCGCAATGGCGCATCCGTGCCGATGAAATCTGTCTTTTTATGCATGCCGACCGCGTGGATCGAACTGGCGTAAACCACGCGCTTCACACCGTGTTGATAGGCGGCCTCCCACACGTTGTAGGCACCCAGAATATTTGAGTGCAATATGTCGTCAAAGGGCGCTTCATCGGCAATCGCACCAAAATGCACAACCATATCAGCGCCTTGCAGCAGCGGGTCGACCTCGGCCATGACGCCCATATCCGCCTTTACATAGGTCTCGCCCTCAAACAACGGGCCCACGTCTTGTGCCAGATCAGTCGAGATCAGCGTGTCGCACATCTTGCTGAGAGGTCCGCGCAGCCGGCCACCCAAAGCGCCGGCGGCCCCGGTCAATACAAGTTTCTTCATCGCGCAATTCCTTGTTGTCGCTGGCTCAGATCACCGCTTTTTCGATGATCGGTTCATTGCGCAAAATGCGCTCATAGGAAAACGGGGTCAAATCCAATGTCCGATAGGCCCCATAGGTCAACCATTCCGCTGTGGCGCGCCCCATTGCAGGTGATTGCTGCAACCCATGGCCCGAGAACCCGTTGAGAAAGATGAAATTCGGCAAATCCGGATGGGCGCCCAGAACCGCGTTTTGATCCAGCGTGTTGAACGCATAGTGACCGGCCCATTCGGTGACAACGCGGATGGATTCGAATTGCGGAATGCGGGTGGCCAGGATCGGCCACACATGATCTTGCCATCGGCCGTGATCCATGGCGAAATCCATCGGGTCAACGGCCGGGTCGGGATCGGCCGGGCATCCGGCCAGATAGGTTTTCGGCCCATCTTGGCGGACATGAACACCTGACGGGTCAATCGTGAGGGGCAGTTCGCGATCCAGTGGCTGTTCTGCCGAGAATATCCAGGTGAAACGCTTGCGCGGCTCAACCGGCAAATGCACTCCGGCCATGGCGGCGGTGCGCGCGGCACGTGGCCCAGAGGCATTCACAACCTGACCTGCATGAATGTGTGTGCCGTCGGCCAGGGTTACGCCGGTCACTCTGCCCGAGGCGGTGGTGATATCGACAACTTCACCCGTCACGTATTCCACCCCATGGGCGCGGGCAGACCGCCTGAACCAGTCGAACAATGTGCCGCCATCCCAATACCCCTCATCCTTGAGGTTGATGGACCCCAGAATGATGTCGTCGAGATTGTAAAACGGATACCGCCGGGCAATCTCGGCGGGCTCCAGCAATTCGGTCTCTGCGCCAGCGGCCAATTGGGTCTGCTGGTTCTCTTGCAGGACCTTGGCAAAGCCCGGAGTGTCGGCCAGATACATATACCCGTAGTTCTGGATCGTCATTTCCGGAACACGCGGATCATCCATATGAGCGCGCAAATTTTTGATGAAACTCGCGGTGAATTGCGAAATCCGGATGTTCAACTCGTTGGAAAACTGTTGGCGGAGGCAAGAATTGGTGTGTGCGGTGGCCGAATATTGATAACTCGGATCGCGTTCGATCACCGCAATGCGCCCGTCGAAATCCGGGTTCTGGCTCAAAAACCACGCCGCCGATGAGCCCATGATGGCCCCGCCTATGATCACCACATCATAGCTGCCATGTGCAGGCTGATCCGCCATTTCCGAGTGTGTCGTGCCCATTCACTTGGCCCCGCGCGTCGCAAATCCCCGTTGCATCGCCTACGTGCATCGACGAAACAGCGCAAGGAATTCTTTGTCGGGAAGTTAGGTTGTCAGGGCCGGCTCGACAGGCACCCAAGCCTAGATTGCCAGCGAATGCGCGTGCTTTTCGCCCGAATACTGATCAAGCCGGTTCGCGATAATGCGCACCAAGGGTCGTGCTTCGGGCTTGATCCGAAACCGTCCACCCTCGATCATGCACAGCCCGTCCGTGGCTTGCGCAAGCTCTGACAATTCTCGTGCCAAGACTTGGCTGGCCGCGTCGTCCGCACCGCGCAGCGCGTTCAGATCCAGCTCAAAATGGCACATCAATTGGTCGATTGCGTTGGCGCGACAAACGTCATCCGCACTCAGAACAAAGCCACGTTGCGCGGCCAATTCGCCAGCCTCGATGCGGCCGGCATAGGCAGAGGTCGCCGCGGCATTCTGGCTAAAGCCTTGCGGAAACTGCGAAATGGCAGAGGCGCCCAGTCCCACAAGTACGCGCGCCGGATCATCGGTATAGCCCTGGAAATTTCGGCGAAGCGTGCCGTCGGTCACGGCTTTGGCCAATCCATCGGAGGCCAGTGCAAAATGGTCAATACCGATGGGCAAATATTGCGCCTGCTCCAGTTTTTGCGCGGCGAGTTGCGCCAATTGATAGCGTTGTGGCCCATCCGGCAGCGCCTCGGCATCAATCATGACCTGACGTTTCGACATCCACGGCACATGCGCATAGCCATACAGCGCCAACCGGTCCGGGCGCAGGGACAATACCTTTTCAATGGTCCGCGACAGGCTGTC
>Ga0316205_10004260_pt1 | contig 12691 bp, 9 predicted proteins | sample 3monthpyrite_MG_FD_204941 | JGI IMG/M metagenome (GOLD analysis project Ga0316205, IMG submission 204941) | Microbial mat bacterial communities from mineral coupon in-situ incubated in ocean water Damariscotta River, Maine, United States -... | ecosystem: Environmental > Aquatic > Marine >... | reverse complement strand
ATTTTCTTATTGATTAAAATATTGTAGTTGAAATGTACTTTCTAGATAATTTATTAATGCTTCTTGAGCTTCTAATTCAGATTGAATAGCTTCTTTTATGAGTTGTGTAAATCCTGTATAATCTATCTCTCCTTCTTTATAGGCAAATAAAGCACCTACTTTTTGCTCTTTTACAAGTGGTAACACTTCATTTTTATAAAAAACCCAAGACGTTTTCCATTTTTGGTAATTCTCTTTTGATTGTATAAACTTAGATTGCACTTCTTGTTTTTTGAACTGAATGTTCGTTTCGGCAATTTCCTTATCGATTTTTGAAGTTTTAACCTTTGCTTTATTTGTACCAGACAAAAAAGGAATGGAAACACCTGCTTGATAGGTGTAAAACCCTGAATTACCATTTACGTTTTGTAAGCCACCTTGAAGATTTAACTTGGGTAAATTATCAGCTCTGGCAGCTTTATATGTTGCTTCTGCTTCTGTTACCTGTAATTGTGCAATACCATATAAAGGATGTTCCTCCAAATTAAAAGCATCAACATCAATTTCAGTAGTAATTTCAAAATCATTAGGGACAGTATAGAATGCATCAGAGACCAGCCATAGGTTTAACTGTTGTAATGCAATATCATATTCACTTTTTGATTGCATAAATTTATTCTGAATCTGTAAGGCTTGATTTTTAGCTGCTGAATATTCTAACCTTGAAATGGCCTCTACTTCATAGTTTAATGCTACTGCTTTTTCAAAGTTGGTATATATAGAATCTAACTCTTTGTACAAATTGTAATTCCTTTTGCTCTGCAAGGCATTTGCCCACGCCTTTTTCACTTCCAGTTCTAATTCCAATTCTGAAAGTTGAAACGCTTTTTGAGCTAATTGAATGCGTTGTTCTTGCAATCGTTTTTTTGCAGAAATACCAAACACATCAATGTTGCTTTGACCTATTCCTATCGTAGTGTAAATACCATTTCCACTATTAATTTCCTCGCCTCCTGTAAATATTTGAGTTGTACCAAAATCATAAGCAGTAGCTTTTAATTGCTCCTGTTTTGTGATTTCTAACTGCTTTTGCTTCAACAATGGATAGTTGTTTTTTGAGAGTTTTACAGCCTCCTGTATTGTAATTTCAGGAAGTGTATCGTTTATCTGTTGCGCGTTACTTTGTGTTGAAAAACCAAACATTAAAAGTAAAAACGCAGTTGCAGTAACCACCTTTTTATTCAGTTTAAACTTAAACGATTTGTTTTCTACCCAATGGTATAAAATTGGTAAAACGAATAAAGTAAGCAAAGTAGAAGTTAGTAAGCCACCTATAACTACAGTTGCCAATGGACGTTGTACTTCTGCACCAGCTGATGCGGAAATTGCCATAGGTAAAAAGCCCAATACATCTGTAAACGCTGTTAGCATTATAGGTCTAATTCTTCGTTTAGTACCCTCTACAATCCTATCTTTTAGATTAGTTACGCCTTCCTCTTTTAATTCGTTGAGTCCGCTAATCATCACCAATCCATTTAAAACCGCAACGCCAAACAGCACAATAAAACCAACGCCTGCCGAAATACTAAATGGCATATCTCTCAACCATAATGCGACAACACCACCAATGGTTGCCATAGGAATGGCTATATAAATCATTAAGGTTTGTGGTAATGATTTTAAAGCAAAATATATGAGTACAAAAATGAGTAATAATGCTATTGGCACTACAGTTTGCAATCTGTTACTTGCACGTTCAAGATTCTCAAAAGCGCCACCATAGCGAATAAAATAACCTGATGGCAACTCTAATTGTGCATCCAATTTTGATTTTATTTCGGTTACCAACGATTTTACATCACGACCTCTCACATTAATACCTACATAGGTTCTTCTGTTGGTATTGTCTCTGCTTATCTGCATTGGTCCTGCTTTGTAGCTTACATCTGCAATTTCACGAAGTGGAATTTGTGCATCTGAAGGTAGATTGACAAACAAATTTTGAACATCTGTAATATCTTTACGATTATTGGAATTTAATCTCACCACTAAATCGAATCTTTTTTCACCTTCAAATATCACACCTGCTGTACCACCTGCAAATGCTGATTGTACAGTTTGATTTAGTGTATTTATTTGAAGCCCGTATTGAGCTAATTTATTCCTATTGTAATTGATAGTCATCTGCGGTAGTCCTGTTGTGGCTTCCGCTTTCATATCGCCAATACCTTCTGTACCTGCAATAATTTTGGATATTTCTTCGGCCTTTTGAGACAACACATCAATATCTTCACCATATAACTTTATGGCAATATCTTCTCTAACACCTTCGAGCAATTCATTAAAGCGCATTTCAATGGGTTGGGTAAACTCATAATTAACGCCTGGAACGATTTCAACCGCTTCTTTCATTTTCTCAATCAATTCATCTTTAGTGGTAGCTGTTGTCCATTCGCTTTTAGGTTTCAGAATTACAAAAACATCCGCTAAATCCATTGGCATTGGGTCTGTTGGTATTTCAGCAACACCAATACGACTGACTATTTTCTCAACTTCTGGAAATTTAGCTTTTACAATTTGTTCAATTTTTGTCGTAGTTTCAATGGTTTCGGTAAGTGAACTTCCTGGTTTTAATATGGCGTGAAATGCAATATCACCTTCATCGAGTTGTGGAATGAACTCACCACCCATTCGGGTAAACATAAAAACTGCAATTCCGAATAGTACGACTGCGATACCTATAATCCATTTTCCTTTTTGCAATGCCTTTACCAATAATGGTTGATATTTATCCTCAACCCAATGCACAAATCTATCTCCATAAGATTTTTTGTCATTTTTTGGTGCTCTTAATACCAATGCAGACATCATTGGCACGTAAGTAAGACAAAGTACCATTGCACCAATCATTGCGAAAATGAAAGTCAAAGCCATTGGTTTAAACATTTTCCCTTCTATACCTTGTAAAGCAAGAATTGGAAGAAACACAATAAGAATAATAAGCTGACCGAAAAACGCAGCATTCATCATTTTTTTTGAAGCATTAGAAGCTACTTTATCGCGCTCGTTTGCTGTAAGGCTTTTCTTTTTTAGTACTTGAGATGTAATGAGAAAAACAGTACTTTCAACAATAATTACTGCACCATCTACAATAATTCCAAAATCTATTGCCCCCAAACTCATTAGGTTAGCCCATACGTCAAATACATTCATCAATATAAAGGCAAACAACAAGGACAATGGAATGGTTGAAGCTACTATCAAACCACCTCGCCAGTTTCCTAATAAGAAAATAAGAACGAAAATGACTATCAGTGCGCCTTCAATTAGATTGGTTGAAACTGTAGAGGTTGTTTCGCCAATTAATTTACTTCGGTCTAACAATGATTCAATTATGATTCCTTCAGGTAATGACTTTTCTATTTGTGCCATTCGCTCCTTTACATTGGCAATAACATCATTCGAATTAGCACCTTTAAGCATCATCACCAATCCACCTACAACTTCACCCTCACCATCTTGTGTTAATGCACCATAGCGAATTGCAGAACCAAATTGAACTGTAGCAATATCACCAATAGTTACAGGAATATTGTTAACGTTCTTGACCGTTATTTTTTTAATATCCTCTAAACTGCGTACCAACCCTTCTCCACGAATAAAATTAGCTTGATGGTTTTTTTCGATGTATGCACCACCTGTATTTTGATTATTAGCTTCAAGTGCATTAAATACATCTGTAATAGTCAAACCAATAGCGTTTAAATCGTTTGGGTCAACAGCGACTTCGTACTGCTTAATTTTACCACCTATGGCGTTTACTTCAACCACACCTTCAACCATAGCCATTTGACGCTGTACAATCCAATCCTGCATAGAACGTAAGTCTGTAATGGTATATTTATCTTTAAACTCTGGTGCTACTTTTAATGTGTATTGGTAAATTTCTCCTAAACCTGTTGAAATAGGCCCCATAGTGGGTTCGCCAAAACCCGCTGGAATTTGCTCTTTGACTTCGTTTAGTTTTTCCGCTACTAATTGTCGCGGCAAATATGTTCCCATATCATCATCGAACACTATGGTAACCACCGATAAGCCGAAACGAGAAATTGACCTAATTTCCTGTACATTGGGAAGGTTGCTCATTGCGACTTCAACAGGATAGGTTACAATTTGCTCAATATCTTCCGTTCCTAAATTTGGTGCTTGCGTAATAACCTGCACTTGGTTGTTGGTAATATCTGGAACAGCATCGATTGGCACTTGGGTCATACTCCAAATACCTGCTCCAATAATGGTGAGCGTTAGCAAACCAATTATGAATTTGTTATTGATTGAAAAATCAATGATTTTATTAATCATAGAAAATGTATTAATTCAGTTGAAAATTTGATGAAAGTTTGGATAAACCCATCGAATAAAAATGACCAATGCGGTCAAAAAAGGATATAGTTATCCTATAAAAACTGAATTATACCTGGGTGGTTGTAAGATGGTGGAATTGAAGTCTTTTTCCAGACCATTGAAGTGATAGAACACTTCTGTAGTAATATTGGTTGTATCTATTGTAAAGGCTACAATTTTAAAATACGTTGCATGAATATGACAACAATGACAATTGCAGAATGGCGAACACAAATCTGAATTTTGATGGTCGTCACCGATAGCCTGTGAAATTTCTGTTTTAACTTCATTATCAAGCGCAACATTATCTTCACAAGGTGCCAAGTTAAGCGCGAAAATATAAATTGATAATATGAATGCTAAAAATTTCATCGTAACAAAGATATGATAAATTTAATGCAATGGTTGTGCAAAAATCTATTCTGAATTAGCAACAACTTTTATTCTCTTGAATTGGCGGACAAGGTACAGTTCCATAAGAGCAGTAAACACAACAATCTCCTTCTTTTGGTTTCAGAACCGTTTTACAATTTTCACACTCATAAAAAAACTGACAAGCGTTTGTTGGCATGTCTTCTACTTTTTTATGGCCACAGTTTGGACAGCTAATTTCTGATTTTAATTGGACTTCCATTAGTTTTCTTTTTTATCGGTCACTTTATAACCTGTTGTGTTAATTGCTTTCTCAATTTCCGTTTCATTGGTTTTGGTTCTGTCAAATTCAATGATTGCATTTCCATTTTCGTAGGACGCTTTTGAGACTACAATTCCGTTAAGTTTATTTACCTCGTGGTTTACGTGCTCTTCACAACCCACACAGGTCATTCCGCTGATTTTAAATTCTGTTATTTTAATATCCGATTTGTCCACTACGATTATTTGCTTTTCTGTGCTTGGGTAAAAAATTCCTGAATAGTATGGAAAAGCCAACATTATAATTGCAAATGCAGTTACAATTCCCAAAAAGGTTTTTGACTGTACAAATTTTGGTTTCTCGTCCGTATCGCATTCACAGTCGATTTCCTTTTTAGGCTTTAGTATTTGATACCAGGCAAAACAAAGAACTAAAATTGTCAATCCAATTAGGTAAGGTCTAAAAGGTTCTATCCAAGAAAATGTTGAAGCAATTCCGCTTGTTCCTGCTATTAAAGCCAAAACAGGTGTAATACAGCATAATGAAGCTGTAATTGCTGTTAACAAACCTGCACCAATTAATTTGGTATCATTTTTCATATGGCTTCTAAAATTTTATTTTTATCAAGTATTTCAAAAAATGGTCTAAGTAACTCTTCATATTCAGCTGTGAGCGAATAAAAAATCGTTTGAGCATCTCTTTCAGTTTCTAAAAGCTTTCTGTCTTTCATTTTTCTCAAATGCTGAGAAATAGCAGAAATATTCATTCCGAGAATATCGCTTAAATCACAAACGCAAAGTCTTTTTTCTTCATAGAGTAGGTAAAGTATTTTCAATCGAACACTATTTCCGACTAATGAAAGTCCATTTGCCAAATAGTCGAACGATTCGTCTAATTCTGTAACCGTGTCTTTGCAACGATTTATTTGTTCAATATCCGCTTGTTGTCTTATGCAAGAATTATTTTCCATAGCTCAAAGGTACAATATTTTATTATTTAAGCAAATACTTAAATAACAATTAGAAGTATACCATAACCCTTAATTTAGTTACTAATAATAAAGGTGCTAGTGATAAGCGAGGATAATCTTATAAAATCAGTAATCATTTATGGAAATCCGTAAGAAATTATGTTAAAATTTTAATATCTTTATAAACGATTACACATAGAATAAAGTTTGACGGAGCTAATGAGTATTCATTAGCTTTTTTTATTGCATAAATTAAAAAATAACATATGGATACATCTAGTATAAAAGGGCAATTTACAAGATTTATTAAAGAAACAATGGGGTCTGAAAAGCCTAGACTCAATGGCTGGTATTGTGGAATAACTAATAATGAGAACAGAAGAAAAGCTGAACATAATTATGCCAAAGGGAAAATAAAACACTGGAAATGTATTAATGCGAGTACTTTGAAAAAAGCTAGTGAAGTAGAAGCATATTTTAGTATCAAAGGCACAAGTAATTTACCTAGTCCAAATGGCGCTAATAAATCCTCTAAATGGGTATATATTTTTAAGATGCCAAATAATAAAAAAATGGGTTTAGGTGGCCCATTAACAGGCTCTTCATTTTACAATTACGTGTTTGGAGAATAAATATTAAAATATGTATTTAGAAAATATAAAACTTTGGAATTTTAGAAAATATGGAAGTCTAGACCCTATAGATTTAGTTAAACCACATCTTGATTTAAATTTCACTAAAGGTGTAAATGTACTTGTTGGAAAAAACGATTCTGGGAAAAGTGCATTAATAGATGCCATAAAAATTGTACTTAAAACTCATAGTTACGAATGGTTTAAGATTCAAGATGATGACTTTTACAATACTACTGAACATTTAAGAATTGAACTTCGATTTGAAGATTTGAATGCAAATGAAGCAAAAAACTTTACAGAATGGCTTGGTTGGGAAAAAGATAAAGATGGAAAAGTAAGTTGCTATTTAAGATTAATCCTAGATGTTAGACGAAGTATTGCAAATAATAAAATTATACCTTCCGATGTTAAGGCAGGCGTTGACCCAATAGGTTATCAGCTAACAGCAGAAGCTAGAGATTTTTTAAAAACCACCTATTTAAGACCATTAAGAGATGCTGAGTCAGAATTAGTGCCACGTAAAAATTCAAGATTATCGCAGATTTTGCAAGGTCACGAAGCCTTTAAAGGAAAAGATATAGACCACCTCTTGGTAGGTCTTTTTAAAAACTTTAATAATTCTGTAGAAAAGTATTTTCTTGGTAAAAACAATAAAGATGAAGACCTACCAGAAGAAGAGTTAAAAGGAAAAGAACTTAAGCGTGAAATCGATAATTACATAAAATCCTTTTATGATGAATCTAAAGAATCTACGTTTGGTGTTAAAGGGGATAGATTAAAAAATATTTTAGAAAAACTTGAACTATCCATCAAGGACGAAGTTAACCCTGGGCTTGGGACTTTAAATCGTCTATTTATGGCTTCTGAACTTCTACATCTTCAAAAAAAAGATTGGACAGGAATACGATTAGGATTAATAGAAGAGCTAGAAGCACATTTGCACCCACAAGCACAGATGCAAATAATTGAAGCTCTACAACAGCAGAAAGACATACAACTCATTCTCTCTACACATAGTCCTAATTTAGGTTCTAAAATTAAACTGGAAAATTTGATTTTATGCTCAGATGACTATGCTTTTCCAATGGGGCCACAATACACAAAACTAGAAGCTACCGAGTATACATTTTTAGAACGCTTTTTAGATGCCACTAAAGCCAATTTATTTTTTGCTAACGGAATAATATTAGTTGAAGGATGGTCTGAGGAAATCTTATTACCTGCTATTGTACAACGTTTAAAGGAACAAGGCATTATAAAAAAGAATTTAACCGAGGCAGGAGTTTCAATCGTTAATCTTGGAAATACTGCGTTTCAACAATATTCAAGAATATACTTGAGGAAAAATGAATCTCATTTAATTAAAACACCGGTCTCAATAATTACCGATGTAGATGTGAGAGCTTACAGTGAACAATTGATTATTAATGAGGAAGGCAAACCAGTTAAGAAATATGTTAAGGAAGATGAAAACACTGTAAAAACTGCATCATCAGAGAAAAAAGCTGAAATTGTTAAAAAATTCAGTTTTCAAAATGTCAAGACATTTATCGCTGAAGACTGGACTCTAGAATATTCACTGTTTAAATCCCCTGCACTTACAAAACTGTTCCAAGAAGTTTTAGTAAAAATACATCCACAAATTGATACAGATAATATCGAAACTGAATTAGGAAAAAAACTAATAAATAAAGGTTTATACAAAACGGCAATAGCTTATGAATTAGCTGATGCCATTGAAAAGCACACAGTACTTGCTATACCCGAAGATGACGAAGGAATCAAATATTTAATTGAAGCTATAAAACACGTTTGTAATGATTAAGATTACAGACGAAGACATAAATTATGCAGAAGGAATTCTTTTAAAACCTGGTCAAAATTTTGATGCAGAAAGAAGACGTTTCATTCGCAATTTAAGTACAATTGATTTGCAAGCAGTCCCTGGCAGTGGTAAAACAACTGCATTACTAGCTAAACTTCTTATCATTGAAAAAAGACTTCCCTTATCCGATAACAGAGGTGTTCTGGTTTTATCACATACAAATGCAGCTATTGATGAGATTAAAGAACGTATTGGGCATCATTGTCCTAAACTTTTTTCTTATCCAAATTTTGTAGGCACCATCCAAAGTTTCGTAGACACTTTTTTAGCAATTCCAGCTTATGTCAATAAGTTCAAGCGAAAACCAGTTCGCATAGACAACGAAATCTATTCAGAGACCATTGAAAAATTCTTTAAATACGGAAAAACAGGATTTAGCCAACAAGAGAAAAACAATGCCCTTTATTATAATTCCAATTTTAATGTATTACACACCTTTCGCTTTTCTTTTAATGATGGCGTTTTTACTCTAAAAAAATCAATAAATGGAAATACTCTTGAAGTAAAAACACCTAGTAAAAAACTAAAACCATTTACTGTCCAAGAATTAGAACGAATTTCTGAATGGTTATGGATTACTAAAATGAATGCAATGGAAGCTGGGATTCTTCATTTTGATGACGCCTATGCTTTAGCGGATGTTATTCTATATAGCATCAAAGGATACGAAGAACTTATACAGAAAAGGTTTCAATATGTTTTTGTTGATGAAATGCAAGATATGGAACAACACCAATTTCAGCTCTTGGAAATGTTGTTTGCCAATAGTAATTCTAAATCTATATTCCAGCGTTTAGGTGATGTTAATCAAAGCATATTTTCTAGCAGTATTAGTACAATAGACATATGGGAACAACGAAAAAACAAACTGTTTATTAAAGGTAGCCACAGACTGAGTAAACCCATTGCAAATGTAGTATCAAAACTATCAATTGCGCCTTCAGAACTTGAAGGAAGAGGATTAAATAATGATGGTACTGAAATTACCATAAAACCACTTTTAATAATCTATGATAGTAAAAAGGTAACTGAAGTTATTCCTACATTTTCAACAAAGTTAAATGAGTATATAAAAAATGGTCTTGTACCCGAAAGTAAACCCAATGCATTTCACGCTATTGGTTGGCGTAAAAATCACGACCACGTCGATAAAATTTGCCTCTCTGATTATCACCCTCTCTTAAAAGGGTCAGCAGATAAAAGTAAAATTGATTTTGAAACCCTAGAAGATTATTTTCATACGCATTCAAATGACGATTACACTTTAGCAGCTAGGCGCAAATCTATATTAAATGCATTAGTTAAAACACTTCGTATTGAAGGTGTTAAAGACGAGTTTGCGAGAAGCTTTACCATAGCTCGTATGGTTAGATTTATTAGATTATATAAACCTAATGAGTACCCTTTTTTTAAGCTTCACCTATACAATTGGTCTGTAAAGCTAATTGATAAAGACATAAAATCAATAAAGAGTGAAATTCAAAAATATATACCAGATTTTTTGAACCTTTTCGATTGTGAATTAAGACACTCTGCAGATTTTCAAAACAATCCATCAATATATACACCTGTTAATGATGAGGAAGAAGAAACAGTTAACTATTATGATAAAGATGGATTCAAAATCAATGTAGGTACCGTTCATTCGGTAAAAGGACAAACTCATATTGCTACTCTGTATTTAGAAACATTCTTTAGCACAGGATACGGAAGTTATGAATCTCAAAGGTTGAGAAGCCAGTTTATTGGAACACATATCACGGAAACGATTGAAAATCATAAAGGAGCTGGTTTAGAAAAGATAAAGCAATCGGCTAAAATGGCTTACGTAGGGTTTTCGAGACCAACACATTTATTAGCGTTTGCTGTTGAAGAAAGTCGTTTTGAATCATATCTTAAAGATTTGGATAAAAAAGAGTGGGACATCATCGAAATAAAAAAAACAGTGGTGGTAGATAGTTAGTATTATATAAATAGCGTGGTGTGACAAAATTAGAGAAATATATAAAGAAAAAAGGTGGTGTTTTATCAGGTGATTTAGCTCGGTATATAGAGAAAAATCAAGGTGTTTCAAATGATGCTGCTCGTAAACGTATTCAAAGATTAAGCAGTCCTATCCATAAAATCACGGGGCTATTTTCAGATAAAAAATCTTTTATTTATCACGCTGATAATTATCAAAATTCAGAATATTTTGATGATTTAGTGGATGCATTTAAATCTGATGCGAAGAGATGCTTCACTATAATTAATGCAATAAAATATCATCACGGATTGATTTCTATTGATGAGTTACCCAACTATTCAATGAGCCCTGTTAAGCTAATATCAGGTCATATGAAATTCTCTTCGCTAATTGAGAAATTAAAAAAGCATAATTTAATAAGGGAAACAAGAGAAAGAGAATACGGTTTAAACATATTTATTGCCGAACAAGCCGCTCCAAATTTTCGTCATATAAAAGGAATTGAAATATCAAAAAAAATTATACTTGAACATTTTGAAACTTGGAGTAAAAACATAGGGCTTGTTTCTTTCAAAAAAGGAAAAAACAACCATATAGTTGGAGGGTTTCAATTTGCTTTTACTGCACCTACCTACATTGATGGCTTAATAGGATATAATAACAAACAAAAGAAACCCGGATTTTTAGTTGCAGATATTTTAATCGGTAATGTTACTGATGAAGATGCAATAAGTTTTTTTCTTCGAAAATTGGCAGCGATAAAAGCATCCAACCCAACACTTAGATTGTTCCCTGTTCTTTTAGTAGACGGTATAGGTGTAAAGGCTCTAAATCAATTAAAAAGTAATGGTGTTCTTGTAGCATCCATAAAAGAGTTATATGGAAAAGACTATAGTGATTTAATAAAAAATCTTATTAATACAGTAACAAATGCCGGTGCTATATTAAAAACTGAACCTGAAAAATATCTCTCTTTAATGAGTAAGCTCACAAAGCTTATTGATGGTAAAACTAATAATTTAAGAGGTGACTTATTTGAACTTGCTGTTGGTTTTTACTTTGGCAAATATTCTCAATCTATCAATATTGGAAAACGAGTACCTGTTTTAGACAGCATTAGAAGTAGAGAAATAGATGTTCTTGCAATTACTGAAAATGAGGTTTGTGTGGTTGAATGCAAAGGGTATAACTATCCAGTAGATATTGACTACATAGAAGAGTATTTATCTGAAAAAGTTAAAGAAATTAGAGGTTGGTTATCCAGTAGATATCCAGAGAAGAGACAACGCTTTGAAATATGGAGTACTGGAGGTTTTACAAACGAAGCGGTCAAATTACTTAAAGAAACAAAATCTAAAGTAAGAAGGTATGACTTTGATTATCTAAGTCAAACGGAAATTAAGGAAAGAGCTAACCGCTTAAACTCTGACAAATTCAAAGAAATTTTAAGAGATTACTTTTTAAAGGAAATTGTATAGTATGGACAGTTTTAACCTATATAGAGAAGCAAAAGACCAATATGAGAAATTAATTCCTGAAAAAAATGACGGGCTAATTCTTCTATCGCTATATGCAAAATACAAGGATAAAGACTTTACGGAAGAAAATATTATATCAACTATTACTAAAGTTTTTAAAGACCAAGGAAATGAAAGTTCACGAACTGAATACAATAGAAACAATACTATAATTCTAAGATTTCAAGAATCTTTTCTTTGGCGAAATGCAACAAAAAAGACATATCAGTTCAAAAAATACGGGTTAGAACTTTGCCAGAACATTGAGAAGCGATTAATTGAAAAGTACAATCCTGCTAGAATAAAACGGTTCTTCGCCGAATTACACAAGAGCCTTACAGAGAACATAGAAGAGAATAAAGATTTAAACGAGTGGATTGAAGACCATTTTGAGATAAGACTTCCCGAACTGACTTCTCAAATAGAAATATTAGACCAGCAGGTAAACGAATCTGTAAAAGATTTTAAAACAGAAATAAATTCTGAAGACCAGGACGTACTTAATGCTTTAAAAGGAATTGAAATTCGATTAGAAGTCATTAAAGAACAGGCTTCTGAACTTAGAAATGCGTTTCAGATTTCTTATGATATCGATGACATTTTAATTGGCCTTCTTGAAAACAACAAAGAACAAGATAACGTCTCTAATATCCAAAGAGTTCAGAATTTTCACGACAATTCCCGTAGCCAGCTAGAGCAAG
>Ga0316205_10004259_pt1 | contig 12692 bp, 10 predicted proteins | sample 3monthpyrite_MG_FD_204941 | JGI IMG/M metagenome (GOLD analysis project Ga0316205, IMG submission 204941) | Microbial mat bacterial communities from mineral coupon in-situ incubated in ocean water Damariscotta River, Maine, United States -... | ecosystem: Environmental > Aquatic > Marine >... | reverse complement strand
CCGGTTTTGTCGGCAATCTTCGATGCCCAACCGTCAGCCTTTAGTGAGTCGCAATAATCTGATGTTCGGCGGTCTTGCCACACAATGGCATTATGAACTGTTTTACCGGTTTCCCTATCCCAAACTATAGTAGTTTCTCGTTGGTTGGTAATTCCAATCGCTGCAATTTCATCCTCGTGGCCTTTCATCACTTGATTAATTACAAATTGCTGTGATTCCCAGATTTCATTAGCATCGTGCTCAACCCAGGCATCTGCCGGAAAATGTTGAGTGAATTCTTTTTGTGCTACAATATGAATGTTACCTGAATGATCAAATAAAATAGCTCGTGAGCTAGTCGTTCCCTGATCAATAGCGAGGATGAATTTTTTACTCATTGATGACTCCTTTTTATTCCTCGCTGAATATGTTCTAAATAAAAGTTATTCTCAAATAAACTCCATCATTTCACAATTCTTTAAAGTGATGAAAACTTCCTTCTTTCTGCTCGCATTATTTACAGTACAAACTATGAGTCAAGCTCAAGAACTATCCGTCTCATTTTTATTTAGCGATCACATGGTGTATCAAAGGAACGAGCCTTTTAAAATTTGGGGTTGGGATATTCCTGAACAATATGTTGAAGTAACTTTTGGTGATGAATCCTTAAAAACGACTTCAGATTCGGATGGATTTTGGGAAGTTATTTTTCCACCACAAAAGGCTGGGGGACCATTTCAAATTAGGATCAACGGTTCATCAGAAATTGGCATTGATGATATTTATTTTGGAGATGTTTGGGTAGCCGGTGGCCAATCAAACATGGAATGGAAGTTAAATATGGTGGTAGATAATTGGGAGGAGGAAGTCGCTAATTCTGATTATCCCGAAATTCGTTTTTTTGAAACCCCAAAACGTATTTCTTTTAAAGAAGAATTGAAATTATCGGGTGGAGATTGGCGTATTGCAAATCCAGAGAACAGCCCCTATTTCTCTGCTGTTGCTTGGTATTTTGCAAAATTAAATCACGTAGAAAAAGACATACCTGTTGGTGTCATCAATTCAAATTGGGGAGGTACGCCTGCTGAGGCGTGGGTACCGACAAAGAATCTAATTGATGTGGAAGGTTACAGCGCTAAAGCCCTTGAATTGCTTGATGATTCCATTGATTGGGAAAATAGATTGGCAGAAAACCAGCTTAAATCGGAAGAAAAGTATCGCAGAGTATTTGATGATCAAGAGTTTTTGACGTTTGGTGCTCATTTAAGTCATTTTGATGATTCGGTGTGGGAAGAAATCGAGCTGCCAAATAAGGATGCTCTTCATGATTTTGTTTGGTTACGAAAATCTTTTGAACTTGAAAAAGTAGAAAACGCCCGTTTGTCATTTGGTAATCCCGGTAAGTTCACGGTTGTATTTATAAACGGTGAAAAAGTGTATAAAAAGATTTGGTCAGACGATCCTAAAATTATAGATATTGATAAAAGCGTTCTGCTTGAAGGTGAAAATGTAATTGCAATACGTACCGTAGAAGACTGGGACAACCGAACCTTTTTGGGTAAAAAAGATGCGTTCTGGATTGAAACTAATTCGCAAAAAATATCACTAGAAGGGACCTGGAAATTTTCAAATATTGTTGAGCCACCTATGCCAAATACCGTTCGGTATGAACACTCACCTGCTGTGTTATATAATGCGATGATTCACCCGATTACGGACTTTCCAATTCAAGGTGTTATATGGTATCAAGGTGAAAGCAATGTTTGGGCGCATCAATATTATCATGATTTATTTTCACAGGTTATTACGTCCTGGAGAAAGGCTTGGGATAAAGATTTTTCGTTCCTGTTTGTTCAACTCGCTAATTTTTTAGAGAGGAATGGAAAGCCTACAAACTCTGATTGGGCTCTGTTACGAGAAGCTCAAAGCCAGACGTTGGATCTGCCAAATACAGGGATGGCGGTTACAATCGACATAGGTGATGCTGAAGACATCCATCCAAGAAATAAAAAAGATGTAGGTTATAGATTATGGCAAGCTGCTAGAAGTGTGGTATATGAAGAAGATATTGTCTTTTCAGGGCCGCAATATAAAAGACACGAAATTATTGAAGATGCCATAGAAATCACATTTAGCTATGCTGATAACGGTTGGGAAATTAAGAATTCTGATAAAATAGAAGGCTTTGCAATAGCCGGTTCTGATTCCGTTTTTCATTGGGCTGAAGCCGAAATGGTTGGAAACAAAATCCGAGTATTTTCAGAACTGGTTCCGAATCCCGTTGCCGTTCGATATGCTTGGGCAGATAATCCGTTTGTCTCGCTCTATAATCGTGAGGGGTTACCCGTTATTCCTTTCCGAACGGATAATTGGTGATTTTTCTATTGCCTTTTCAAAGGCTTTTAACCCCGTGTTGTAAACATGCTCGGCTTTCCAAAACTCAAAAGTACTACAGGTATTTCTTGGAATCCGGATTAGAAGATCTGGTGGATATACCTGAATCATTAACTCTTTTAAGCGGTTTTGAGTTAAAACAAAGGTGTTTTCCATTAATTCAAAAATAGACATTGTATCTTCCTCTTTCTTTGTCTCGATTTGACTTCTTTCTAATATATTTTTCGGTACTACAATATCATACCATTTCGGGGTTTTCTCTTTCGTCTTTTTCTTTTCTTTGATCAGGGGTTTACCGGCTGCATTTAAATCAACTGCCACAACAATAGCATCTTTTATATTATGCGTTAAATTGATTGGAAGTGGATTCAATACCCCACCATCAACTAGCATTTTATTGGCTTCATTAACAGGTACAAACACTCCGGGTATGGAGACTGATGCTCGTAAGGCTTTGTATAAATCACCGGATGTAAAATGAACTTCCTTAGCTGATTTCACATCTACAGAAACAGCTGTGAATGGAATCTTGAAATCTTCAATATTTAGATCCCCGGTCATCTCACGATGTTTTGCAAAAATCTTCTCTCCTTTCACAAACCCTTCTCTTTTTAGAGTAAAGTCTGTTAGTTCGAATACTTGATTGCGATCTAATGAAAATAGCCATTCTTTGTATTCCTTGAGATGTCCGGCAGCGTAGATACCACCGACTACAGCACCCATTGAGCAGCCAACTATTTCAATGATTTCATAGCCGCGTTTTTCCAATTCTTCAATCACAGCTATATGAGCGATCCCTCTTGCTCCACCGCTGCCTAAAACTAGTTGAACTTTATTTTTCATTATTTTCTAAAACGTTGCACACCTCGCATTTTCTCTTGCCATTCTAAACATCTCCCAATAGGGTGGTATATAATCTTCCTTTTTACGAAATTCTTGAATATCAAAATTAGTCATCATTTTTAAATCTTCATGCCGTTTAATAAATGCATCACTTTTTAGCGCTTGAGTTGCATTCATACCTGCCGGTATAGGTCCTTCTTTGCCCATTAAGTTTTTAACTAAACTGTACCCTTTTACCAATCGAACAGCCGGCAGCATCCATTCATTCACCTCAATTTCTACCTCTAATTCAGCACATTCCAGCATAGCATCAATTACTGCATTATACACATGATCATCATAGAGAGCATTGGTATCTCTCCATTCTGCAACTACCGAAAGCTTAGGGTCATATTCTAAATCTGATGGCATTTGAGTTACAAAGTTTTCCACTCCAAAAGTATTTAAAAGTGTAATAACTCCATTTGAAGATATTGTAGATTCTGATTCCCATAATTTTATTCCTCTTTTTTTGTAGGCATAGGATCCAACTTCTGAACAAAACATCTTCTCAGAATCATAGAAATCCATTTTAAAATCATAAGGGATATGGCGTGCATTCACCTCTTCATAAACATCTTGTGCAGCAAAATGTGGAAGCATAGGATCTTCCAATAATTCAGGTAAATCTGCCCGAGGGCGAAGCACCATAAATCGTTGTTTTCCGTCATTCACATATTCATAAGCTGATGCAATGGCTACACCTCGCTCGATGTGTGCTTCAATTAAGTAAGCAATATTTGTTCCTTCTTCTACATAAATCAAAGCAACATGCGAGAAATTTCCGGGAAAGTCATTTCCTCTTGAAATCAATGCTGAAACTTCTGCACCACCTCTGGAAACTAGCAAATCACCACTATGCACTGTAATCCCAAATAACTCAGTTGATGGAGTAGCGGACGCTTCTTCGGTTACATAAATTACCGGTTCAATTTCATTTTTTGATTGAAGTAAAACCTCTTCAACAGTGGCTCGCATACCAAACATCACTTTGTATAATGATGTCCTAGTTTCAAGTAAATCAACGTCCCAATTTATGGATGCCGCTTTTAGCACTCTTCGTGAGCGATCATATATTTCAAAAAAAGCAGGCTCTTGTTTAACCTGAGCTGCAACAAAAGGTGCTGTCTCAAAAAAGATATCTAGCAAGATATCCAATCTTTCATCATCAGAACTAAATGATTCCTTTTCTAACGCATCTAGTATTTCCTTCATCAACTCAATGCCCGCATTTATCTTATCTACATCAACCAGATTTGAAGATTCTCTTATTAGATTGAATTGGTCTTCCAGACCATACCAGCGATCATCTTGATTCCAAATAAAAGGAGTTGAATTTCCCTCCGTTGCAATAGTTACTAAATTTGAATTTGGAATAAGGAGTAGACCGTAGATCAGTATCAGACTACCGAAAATGTAGAATAGTATTTTTTTCATACGCTGAATGTACAGAAAGAACTTCAACAAATATTGATTCTTAACTCTTTACATAGAACTCAATATCGAATTTTTCACATCCATCAAACTTTCAACATTTTTAAAATTATTTGCACCTTCTCCATACACCATTAATGGAACAGCATTTCTTGTGTGAGTTCGAACTGAAAGGTCTTCCAGGTTTCCATGATCGCTGGTAATCACCAGCATATCTTCACTTCGTATGTTTTTTAGGATATGTATTATGAACTCATCCAGAGGTTTCATAACCCGCACCGCATCTTCATGAGATTTATTGTGTCCCGCTTTATCCGTTAAATAATATTCGTACAGTACTAAATCATAGTATTGAACCACATTTAATAAGCGTTGTGCGGCCTCAATAGCTGATATTTTTGGAATATTAATATTCAATCGATCTCGCCATGCATTTTGAACAATTTCAGCAGTAATAGCTTCTTCATTTTCAACTTCTTGAATGGAATTCAGTCGAACTCCTGCCGATTTTGTCATGTATGTGGTACAACTCCAACGATTTCTTTTTTCTGCATATTCGAAAAAAACCGGTGGGTAAGCATTAATAAAGTATGGTTTCTTCCCGGCTTCTTTGGCTCCATGAAAAATGCTTCGCTCTTCTAATAAGTATCTAATACCAGAATGCGGGTAAGGACCAAAATGTTTCCCAATTACTTTACTAGCATTTTCGCCTGTAAATAATGTAGTCTGCCCTGTTCCACTTTGGGGAAGTCCTTCGACATCTAAGTTTGCATCGATGGGTTTGAAAAGTTGGTTGGGTGAAGAAAATAGTTGTGCATCATTAAAAAAATTATCCCCAGATAGAATCTGAAAACTCTCGTAATTCCGGCTGAAAAATGGATTCTCTTCTGATTGTTTTCCAAGTCCAACTCCATCAATAAACAAAAAAATTACTGCCATTTACTTTTCCAAAATCAAAGTTACCGGACCATTATTAACGAGCTTAACATCCATCATTGCACCAAATTTGCCACCTTGAATATTCAAATCTGAATGGGATTTAAAATAGTTGATCATAGCTTCATACATAGGTTCTGCTTTTTCAGGTCGGGCTGCTGCAATATAAGAAGGACGAGTTCCTTTTTTTGCATTCCCATATAAAGTGAATTGCGAAACCACCAGAATTCCACCTTCAACGTCTGTCACTGATTTATTCATTTTCCCTTCCTCATCAGTGAAAACACGCAGTTTCAATATCTTTTCACACATCCATGTTAATTGGTCCAAGGTATCATCATGATGAATTCCCACTAACAATAAAAGACCTTGATCTATGGAACCTGTTATTTGATTTTCAACCGAGACGCTGGCCTCACTAACGCGCTGAACCACAACTTTCATACTGTTAAAACCTGTGGATTATTATGTGGATAGTATTCTGATAACATTGGGATAACCTAAAATTGTTAAAGTTTTGAACAAGTTTCCACAATCTTCCAATCAAATCAACATCAAAAAAGAATAACTTTTTGCGTTGATGGAATCCCATACATGTTTATGTGTGATTTTTGTGTTCGTGTGGACAATTGAAAATTATCTCCTATAAACCTCTGTTTTTTTAATAATATCTTTTCAACAATACTATCCACAAAGTTCGGTCAAGGTTTGTTTAAAAAAATGAAAAGTTAATTATCCACAAATCCACACTACCTACAATTAATAACTAAAAAGTTTAATCTAATTTTAATCGCTTAAGAAGGTGTGGAAAAGAATTAAAAAAATGATCCTTTAAACTTTTGAAAGTGTAGTATATTTGAATATAACAAACTGAAAATGATTTGAATCCTTCATTCCCCATTGGTGACTTCGATTACGATGTTGAGTACAAAGCTGATGATGCGCCATTGTACATTGCCGAGATTGAAGCACTACCGGGAAGATTAAAAGAGGAGATTGAATCTGTACCGGAATCATATTTGAATACCCCTTACAGAGTAGGTGGGTGGTCGGTTCGTAAGGTTATGCATCACATTTGTGATAGTCATTTGAATGCATTTATTAGAATAAAAAACACATTAACAGAAGATCATCCAACCATTAAACCTTATGAGCAACACCTCTGGGCAGAACAAGGGGATTATGAAGATGTTTCGGTGGATGATGCCTTAGTTTTCATTGAAATTTTGCACAAAAAAATGGTTGCTACTTTAAAACGTTTATCAACAGAGGAACTGAATAGAACCTTGCACCATCCAGCTGATTCAAAATATCCTGATACCTTAGTTGGTGTAGTTGCTTTATACGCATGGCATGGAAATCATCATCTGGGTCATATTCAACTTGTAACCAAACCAACCCGTTAGAATTTCCGATTAACCTTTAAAAATTAAAAGCTGAAGACTGATTAAAACTATGACGAAGAAGAGTATTACCTACAAAGATGCCGGCGTTGATATTAAAGCAGGAGAAGAGCTTGTAAATTCTATTAAAGGTATGGTAAAAGAAACACATAGCGATGCAGTTCTTTCAAACATTGGCGGCTTCGGTGGATTCTTTAAACCAGATCTAACCGGTTTTAATAATCCAGTCTTCATTAGTTCTGTGGATGGAGTTGGTACCAAGTTGATTGTTGCAATTAAAGCCGGTAAATATGATTCAGTTGGCCAGGATTTAGTAAATCATTGTATAAATGATATTGCCGTTTGTGGTGCTACCCCTCTTTTCTTTTTGGATTATTTCTCGACCGGGAAATTAGAACAAGGTGTTGGAGTAGAGGTAATTAAAGGATTTGCAACCGCATGCAAACAAAATGGTGTTGCTTTGATAGGCGGGGAAACAGCCGAAATGCCAGATATTTATAAAGAAGGTGATTTTGATCTTGCTGGAACCATAGTTGGAATTGTAGATGAGGATGAGGTAATAAGTGGATATGAAATACAGGAAGGAAATATTTTAATCGGTTTCAAAAGTTCTGGTTTGCACACCAACGGATATTCTCTAGCCAGGAAAGTGCTTTTTAGTAAGTTCGAAGTAAACGATTATGTGGATGAACTTGGATCTACAGTTGGTGAGGAATTATTACACGTTCATCGATCTTATTTACCAATTATTTCTACCCTAAAAGTGTTGGATGGAGTACATGGATTTTCGCATATCACAGGTGGAGGAATAGTTGGAAATACCAAACGAATACTACCCAATGGATTGGCTTTAGATATTCACTGGGATGTCTGGGAACGCCCTGCGGTTTACAAGCTTATTAAAGAAATTGGAAATGTGCCTGAAGAAGATATGCAAGCAACTTTCAATCTTGGAATTGGATTAATTGCCGTTGTTTCATCAGAAAGTTTGAAAGCTGTAAAAAACAAAGCCAAAGAATTAGGTGAAGAGGTTTTTGAGATCGGGAAAGTAATTTTAGCTAGTCCACTGCAATAAATTAATTAATGAAATTAGAAAAGGCTATTCAATCTTTCGTTGACGAAAGAAAACCGTATTACAAGCAGTGGATGTATGACGAGCCCATAGTTATTTCTAACGCACGTTATGAGCGTTTATCAAGAGTTCAGGTAATAATGAATAAATTAATTAATGAATTTGTTTGTAATTACTCAACTTATCAACATCTAATGCCGGTTGAGAAAGAGACTGAAAGGATTTTAAATCACTTTCAGTCTAAGCCATACACTATTGGCACTTATCGCACAGATTTCGTTTTTGATAAAAATAACCAGGAAAAACTTATAGAAATTACCTGTAGATTTGCATTGAATGGAATATTTATATCATTCCTGATGGAAGATGTGGCTTTAGATTATCTTAAAAATGGGCATCAAATTGAGACTATTCATCCTCAGAAAAAAATTCTTAACCATCTTAAATCTTATCTAAATAATTCAAATAAAATTGTACTTCTGAAAGGCAGTGATAAAAAAAATGAATCCAAAATATTTGTTCCGATATTTGAAAAAGCTGGCTATGATCTTCAAGAAATACACTATAAAGATCTACCATCCAATCACCAGTTAATTTCGGATGGATTAATCATTTCTGAGTTAACATTTGATGAAATATTATCACTGAATGATAAAACGCTTGAGTTACTATCGAATTCAAATCTTTTGAATGATTTTAGAACAATTATTTTAATACACGACAAAAGATTTTTTGCTGTAATATCAGATCTTAATCTTCAAGAACGAGCACTTACTAAAGAAGAAAGAATCTTTTTTTCAGATTTTCATATACCTACTTATTGCTTTAATGAACAAACCAAAAATCTTTGGGAGAATGCAAAATCAAACAAAAACGATTGGATTATTAAACATAGATCGCTAGGAAAAAGCCAGCAAATATATGCCGGTAACGTTCTAAGTCAGACTGAATGGGAAGATTTATTTTCCAACGAAGCAATACTTAGTGAAATGGTCCTCCAAAGGTGGGTATCGCAAAAGACGATAAAAGGGCGAATTGGAGATTTAGAATTTGAAGATTATATAACAGGTACGCTACTTTTTTTTGATGACAATTATTTTGGTTTTGGAGATTTCAGAACCTCATCATTCCCAGTTATAAATAAAAAAGATCACCGAAAAGCCACTTCAATTATCCTAAAAAATGATCTTTGTTTAAATGGCTTAAAACAATCGATAAAATATTATTAGAAAAAATGGAACAAAATTTACCAACCGACGAGGATATCAACCTATATGAAAAAATGGGGTGGCATATCACTAATATGATAATTGAACCTGATTTAATAGAAAAGGCTGTTATTGGGGCTCGCGAATTTTATGTAGGGAATATTGATACTCCTTTACCGAAAAGTTTTGGGATTGCAAATGATTTACATGATGAAGCATTAGCGATACGAAATAATGAGTTTGTTAGCCTTCAAAAAAAAGCACTTAAAGATATTGCATTTCATCCGGTTGTTGTTGAAACAGCTGCAAGATTATCAAGAAGTAAAAACATTCGATTATTTGCAGACTCACTGATTTCAAAATTACCTCAAAAAGAAAATAGTGCAGGAATTATAGGTTGGCATACGGATAAGGCATACTGGCCAACTTGTACATCAGATGACATGCTAACAGCTTGGATTCCTCTTCAGGATGTTACATTTGATATGGGGCCATTATTACTAATAAATGAGAGTCATACATGGAAAGAAGAAGCATGGTTAAAAAAGTTTTATTCGTTTAATAAGCAAGATCTTTCGGAGCTTGAAAAGAATTTAAAAGAGAATTTTCCAGACTATACTGAGCAAACAATTACGATAAAAAAAGGGCAAGTTAGCTTTCATAATTGTAATGTGGTTCATTGTAGTAGACCAAATTTAAGTTCAGTGAACCGAATGGCACTTGCTGTTCATTTCCAAGATGAACGGAACCGGTATCGCAAAGCTTTTAAAGACAATGGCGATCTAATTGAAATTGGATATGATAAAATTTGCCGGAAAGATGAAAATGGTCATCCTGATTATAACGACCCATACTTTTTCCCGGTAGTCTATCCGCTAAATAATTAATAAGGTACTTTACCTCAGTCATACTTTATAGTAGGTTATGGTTTTTATTACAATTATTAGTTGAAATCATAGAAGTAGAATTGGTTATCTGACCGAAGTGAAAATTTGTGATAAGCAACCGTGTCTATACCATCAACGATCTTTATTTTAAGTCGACGAGTTTTTCATTTGATGAGCCCCTGAAACAAAAACATGATTAACAGGAATTCTCCTTTACTTGGAAAAGGGAGAAATCGAGGTAATTGTAAATGGGAAATGTATCAATCCAGAAGTACTCCATTGCCTAAATTAAAAGTTGTGAACCCAACTTTTAAAAAGATTTTTAATCCAAGCGTGAACCATCGTAGAACCGAACAATGCGTTTGCTAAAGATGTTATGTTCATTAAGTTTGCTTTAAGCATTCATTTTTGTACTCTATGGTGGGTGATTCATAATGATCAAATCATTTGCTGCTTTATATAAGGCATTAATATTGTACAGTAGGTTTTTAGGGATTTACTTTTAGCCGCCAAACAAATCGTAAATTGTAAACGATCCTTAGTGTTTTTCAACTATTTAGTTAATATTTATTTTTAGTGACAAAGCGAAAATATGCCTGTAAGTAAGTCTACCAATTTTCTAAAGAAAGAAGTTGAGGAATTAGCCAAGTTTCCTGAAATGAATCCTGGACCTGTATTGCGGCTTAACCGCAATGCTGAAATTATTTTAGCAAATGCTGCTGCCCGAAAAATATTTAACCAACAAAGTCTTATCGGTCAAAGTTGGCTAAATCTGTGTCCGGGATTGAATCAGGATGAATGGAAAACAATTAGTACCTGTTCAACGGAAGTGGGTTTTGAAGCAGATATTGGAGGCCAATGTTATTTGTTTACACATGTTTGCCCAAAAGATAGTGAAAACTATTTTGTTTTTGGATCAGACGTAACCCAGATTAAACTCATAGAGCGGGAGTTGGAGAAACAACGCGAATCGCTTGCAAATATGGCTCGCTTCCCAGATATGAACCCAGGGCCAGTTCTTAGATTAAAACAAGATGGTGAAATAATATTATCGAATAAATCGGCAAAGGAATTATTTGGCAAGAATATTAAAGGTCTAAATTGGAGGGTGTTGTGTCCTGGTTTAGATGATGATATATGGAAACATATTTCTACCCACAAAGAGGTTACTAATCACGAAGTAAACCTGAGCGGTAAAATTTATGTTTTCACGCACACCAAAGATTTTCAATCCAATTATATTTTCGTTTTTGGGGCTGATAATACCGACCAAAAAAAAACGGAGAAGTCGTTACAACAAGCAGAAAAAATGGCCACTTTGGGCACACTTGCAGCTGGCCTAGCGCACGAGCTAAACAACCCTGCTGCCGCAACAAAAAGAGCGTCAGAAATATTGAGGAAGAAATTATCTGTACTCGAAAAGGTACATATCCAACTCAACCAAAGAGAATTATCTGCTGATGACTTAGAATTAATTAAAACCTTAGAAAAAAGAGCGTTTGATCAAAGTTCATCTATGAATGAATTGGATGCGATGACGCGATCTGATCGGGTGGCGGAAATTGAAGATTGGTTAGATGATCATGATTTGGATAATGAGCTTGACATGGCTCTTCAATTCGTTGATCTAAATTTTAACGTTGATGAACTTGAAGATCTCCTTGATAAATACAATCGCGATAATCTTGAAGCCATTCTAAATTGGCTTGCCACCATATATCCAGTGTATGCGTTGCTAAAGGAAGTGAGTGAGGGAACATCACGCATTTCTGAAATTGTTGTGGCTCTTAAAAACTATTCATTCTTAGGTCAAGCCCAAATCTTAAAAATAGACCTGCACAAAGGCATTGACAATACGTTAGTGATCTTGAGAAACAAAATGAAGATGGGTGTTAAGGTAGAACGGTTATACGACCAAAATGTACCTGAAATTATGGCTTATGGCAGCGAGTTAAATCAAGTTTGGACCAATTTACTTGATAATGCTGTTGATGCCATGAATGGTGAAGGTGTCATAAAAATTAGAACAAAGTATAACAGTGGGTCGGTTACAATTGAAATTGAAGATAGTGGCAAAGGTATACCGCAAGAAATAATATCAAAAATCTTCGACCCGTTTTTTACAACAAAAACTATCGGTAAAGGCACCGGATTGGGGCTTTCTACCAGTTATGGCATTATCGTAGAAAAGCACAAGGGTCAAATGTCTGTCGACTCAGAGCCAGGAAAGACCACGTTTAAAATAACACTTTCAACTAATATAGAAGATCATGAGTAAACCAATAATCCTTTGTGTGGATGATGACCCAGAAGTACTCGCATCTATAGAACGGGATTTAAGGGCGCAATACAGAAAAGAATATCGAATAATCAAAGCTCTGGGATCGGATAACGGACTAGAGGCTGCGGAAACAATTAAAAAACGTGGAACACCAATAGCACTGTTTTTAGTAGATCAACGCATGCCCGGAATTTCAGGGACTGAATTTTTAGCAAA
>Ga0316205_10004257_pt1 | contig 12693 bp, 5 predicted proteins | sample 3monthpyrite_MG_FD_204941 | JGI IMG/M metagenome (GOLD analysis project Ga0316205, IMG submission 204941) | Microbial mat bacterial communities from mineral coupon in-situ incubated in ocean water Damariscotta River, Maine, United States -... | ecosystem: Environmental > Aquatic > Marine >... | reverse complement strand
AATAAACCTACGTTGTCGCCTGCCATTCCTGAGTCAAGCAACTTACGGAACATTTCAACACCTGTACATACAGTTGTTTGTGTTTCGCGAATACCAACGATTTCAATCTCTTCACCAACGTTGATCTGACCACGTTCGATACGGCCGGTTACAACTGTTCCACGACCTGAGATTGAGAATACATCTTCTACTGGCATTAAGAACGGCTGATCGACAGCACGTACTGGCTCTGGAATGTATGTATCCAATGCTTCTACTAATTTAATAATTGAAGGTGCACCGATATCGCTTGTGTCGCCTTCTAATGCTTTAAGTGCAGAACCGGTGATAACAGGTGTGTCATCGCCTGGGAAATCGTACTTGTCCAGTAACTCACGGATTTCCATTTCTACTAATTCTAGTAATTCTTCGTCGTCTACCATGTCCGCTTTGTTCATGTATACAACGATGTATGGAACACCAACCTGACGTGATAACAAGATGTGCTCACGTGTCTGAGGCATTGGGCCGTCAGCTGCTGAACATACCAGGATAGCACCGTCCATCTGCGCAGCACCGGTGATCATGTTTTTAACATAGTCAGCGTGACCTGGGCAATCTACGTGTGCGTAGTGGCGCTTATCTGATTCATATTCAACGTGTGATGTCGCGATTGTTATACCACGTGCACGTTCTTCCGGGGCGTTATCGATTTGATCGAACGCTTTTGCTTCGCCACCTTGAGCCTCTGCCATTACTTTGGTCAGTGCTGCTGTTAATGTAGTTTTACCATGGTCAACGTGACCGATAGTGCCCACATTTACGTGGGGTTTATTACGTTCAAACTTTTCCTTAGACACGATCAATCACCTCTGCTAAATATAATCTTAATTTTTTACTACTTCGCCATTCAGTAATGACCAAGCACTCAATTTGCTGCCTTATTCGTTCTAACCTATTCGCTGATTCACAATTGCCTCAGACACCGACTTAGGTGCCTGCGCATATTTTGCAAATTCCATCGAGTAGGTTGCTCGTCCTTGCGTTGCTGAGCGCAAATCCGTTGAATAACCAAACATCTCGGACAACGGAACCTCAGCTTTTACCTGCTTACCTGCCGGGCTATCTTCCATCCCCTGCACAACACCACGGCGTCGATTAAGGTCACCCATCACATCCCCCATATAATCTTCCGGGGTAACAACTTCTACATTCATTACCGGCTCCATTAGAACCGGATTTGCTTTAAGGGCCGCATCTCTGAAACCCATAGAGGCCGCAATCTTAAAAGCAACCTCATTAGAATCAACATCGTGATAAGAGCCACCATATAGCGTTACTTTTAAGTCTTCTATTGGAAAACCACCAAGCACACCATTGAGCATCTGCTCCTGAACACCTTTATCTATTGCAGGAATATATTCTTTAGGAATAACACCATCAGAAATATCACTAACGAACTCATAACCAGCGCCTTGATCTAACGGCTCAATTCGCAGCATTATGTGCGCAAACTGACCTCGGCCACCTATTTCACGCTCAAAAGTCTCTTCGTGCTCGACCGTACTGGTTAACGCCTCACGGTAAGACACTTGTGGATTACCCACATTAGCGTCTACGCTAAATTCCCTCAGCATGCGATCAACAATTATCTCAAGGTGAAGTTCACCCATACCAGAGATAATCGTTTGCCCGGACTCTTCATCCGTATGCACACGAAAAGATGGATCTTCCTGTGCCAGCTTTGACAGGGCTAAACTCATCTTATCCTGGTCAGCCAACGTTCTAGGCTCTACTGCCACCGAGATTACCGGATCAGGAAACTCCATACGCTCCAGCGTGATACGCTTCTTCTCATCACAAAGCGTGTCACCTGTAGTAACCACCTTCAAGCCAATTGCAGCAGCAATATCACCTGCACGGACTTCTTTAATCTCTTCACGGCTATTTGCATGCATCTGCACCAAACGACCAATCCGCTCACGTTTACCTTTGAGTGGATTAAACGTAGTATCACCTGACTTTAAAACACCGGAATAAACACGGAAGAAAGTCAAATTACCTACAAATGGATCCGTAGCTATTTTAAATGCTAACGCCGCGAACGGCTCATCATCACTCGGATGACGCTCACCTTCGGTCTCATCATCGTTAAGCCCCTTAATAGAGGGAATATCTAACGGTGACGGCATATACTCTACAACTGCATCCAGCACTGCCTGCACGCCTTTATTTTTAAAGGCAGAACCACAAAATGCTGGAACAATTTCATTAGCAAGGGTACGTATGCGTATACCCTGCTTTATTTCTTCTAAGGACAACTCACCTTCTTCAAGGTATTTATCCATCAATTCTTCACTTGCTTCTGCAGCTGACTCAATCATTAACTCACGCCATGATTCACAGTCATCCAACATCGCTTCAGGTATTTCAGACTCTTCATAGGTCGCCCCCATATCATCGGGGCTCCAGTGAATCGCTTTCATCTTGATTAAATCAACGACACCTTCAAAATCTTCTTCTGCACCAATTGCCAGCTGCATAGGAACCGGAGTTGCACCAAGACGATCTTTTATCTGCTCTACAACGCGTAAAAAATCCGCACCGGAGCGATCCATCTTGTTAACAAACGCCAGTCGTGGCACATGATACTTATTTGCCTGACGCCATACAGTTTCAGACTGTGGCTCAACGCCACCAACAGCACAAAATACTGCGACCGCACCATCAAGCACACGTAAAGAACGCTCAACTTCAATAGTGAAATCCACATGACCTGGCGTATCTATAATATTGATACGGTGCTGATCAAACTGACGATCCATCCCTTGCCAGAAACAGGTAGTTGCCGCTGAGGTAATAGTTATACCTCGCTCTTGCTCCTGCTCCATCCAGTCCATGGTGGCAGCGCCATCATGAACTTCGCCAATTTTATGCGAGATCCCCGTATAAAATAAAACACGCTCTGTAGTCGTTGTTTTACCCGCATCGATGTGAGCCATAATGCCTACATTGCGATAACGTTCTAACGGAGTTTCTCTCGCCATTACCTCTAGACTATTAACTGACTACCAACGGTAGTGAGCAAATGCCTTATTAGCTTCAGCCATACGGTGTGTATCTTCACGTTTCTTAACAGCAGAACCACGCTGCTCAGAAGCATCTAGAAGCTCACCTGCCAATTTTAACTGCATTGATTTCTCGCCACGCTTACGCGCCGCTTCAATCAACCAACGCATAGCCAGCGCCTGACGTCTTGAAGAACGAACTTCAATAGGCACCTGATATGTCGCGCCACCTACACGGCGAGACTTAACCTCAACCATTGGTGCTACATTTTCTAGCGCTGAATCCAGAATCTCCATTGGGTCGGCACCTTCTTTCTTACTGGTGACCGTATCAAGAGCGTCATATAGGATCCGTTCGGCCACGGCTTTCTTGCCGCCCTTCATCACCATGTTGATGAATTTTGCCAGCTTCTCACTTCCAAACTTAGGGTCTGGAAGGATAATACGTTTCGGGACTTCTCTTCTTCTTGGCATCTTATTACCTTAAATTAATGCAAAACAAAACGACTAAGATTACTTAGGACGCTTAACACCGTACTTAGAACGGCCTGCTTTACGATTTTCAACACCCTGCGTATCCAGGCTACCGCGAACAACGTGGTAACGAACACCAGGTAAATCTTTTACACGACCGCCACGAATCAGCACTACGCTGTGTTCCTGCAGGTTGTGACCTTCACCACCGATATAACTTGTTACTTCATAACCATTGGTTAGACGTACACGAGCTACCTTACGCATTGCTGAGTTAGGCTTCTTAGGTGTAGTTGTATATACACGAGTACATACTCCGCGTTTTTGCGGGCAAGCTTCTAGCGCAGGCACATTGCTTTTTTCAACTTTGCGCTTACGAGGCTTACGTACTAACTGATTAATTGTTGCCATAAACAATTCTCTCTAAACTTCCTGGAACCGCCAGGTCGGACATAAAATTTCCCTGCACTCACCTTTTATTAAGGCAAATACTAAACAATAGGCGCAGCTCTATAAAAGCTACGCCTATTGCGGGAGCGGAATATTATGCTTATCAAGCCGCTGTGTCAAGTGAAACTACAGATTCAGAGTGCTTTCATTTGCATGAATATCTAACATCAAGCCCTGAAAGCAAACTGACATCAACCTGGCTAATTTTCATCTAAAAAAAAGCCCGCTAAAAAGCGGGCCCTTTTAGTCTTCAGATAGCAATGACTATGAATCAGCCGCTGAATCTTCAGATGATACCGCTGCTGTTTCTTCCATAGCAGCCGCCGCTTCAGCCAGGCGCTCTAATGCAGACTCTTCATGAGTTTTCTGACGTTTTTTACGACGCTCATTATGGAATGCCAGACCCGTACCCGCAGGTATCAATCTACCTACAATTACGTTCTCTTTCAGACCACGAAGATCATCTCTGCTTCCACGAACCGACGCTTCAGTAAGAACTCGCGTTGTTTCCTGGAAAGAAGCCGCTGAAATAAACGACTCAGTAACAAGAGAGCCCTTGGTAATACCCAGAAGCATTTTCTGGTAACTACAAGGCACTTTGCCTTCAGCTTCAAGCTCTTCGTTTACATCAATCAGTTTGCTAAGCTCAATGATTTCACCTTTATGATAACGGCTGTCACCACCGGTAATCACCTCAGCCTTACGCAGCATTTGCTTAATAATAACTTCGATGTGTTTATCATTGATCTTTACACCCTGCAGGCGGTAAACATCCTGAATTTCCTTAACCAGGTAATCAGCTAATGACTCAACACCACGTAGGCGCAGAATATCATGCGGATTAGGCTCACCATCAGCAATGATTTCACCCTGATCAACGTGCTCACCCTCGAACACATTGATGTGACGCCATTTAGGTATTAACTCTTCGTAAGCCTCACCATCATCACCGGTAATCATCAAGCGCTGCTTACCTTTAGTTTCTTTACCGAAACCAATAATACCGGTCTTCTCTGCCATAATTGCAGACTCTTTCGGTATACGTGCTTCAAATAAATCGGCAACACGTGGCAAACCACCCGTGATATCACGAGTTTTTGATGATTCCTGAGGGATACGAGCAACTACGTCACCAACCTTAACCTCATCACCATCTTCGATACCAACAATCGCACCAGCAGGTAAGAAGTACTGAGCAGGAATATCCGTACCCGCGATCATCAGGTCATCACCTTTATCATCAATCAGCTTAACCATTGGGCGCATATCTTTACCGGCCGATGGACGCTGCTTGGGATCAATAATAACCGTAGATGATAGACCCGTAATTTCATCCTGTTCTTTCTGTACACTCACAGCTTCAACGAATTCACCGAATTGCGCTTTACCGTCAACCTCTGTGATAATCGGGTGAGTATAAGGATCCCAGGTTGCTACAATCTGACCACCTTCAACGGCATCATTTTCAGCCGCTGAAATGATCGCGCCATAAGGCACTTTATAACGTTCTTTCTCACGACCAGAATCATCAACCACACCAATTTCACCAGAACGAGAAACCGCAACCAGGTTGCCAGACTCCTGTTTAACAACTTTGATGTTATGTAAACGAATCGTGCCGTTATTTTTAACCGATATATTGTTAGCCGCTGCAGAACGAGATGCAGCACCACCAATATGGAAGGTACGCATAGTAAGCTGTGTACCCGGCTCACCAATTGACTGAGCAGCAATAACACCAACTGCCTCACCCATATTAACCCTGTGACCACGAGCAAGATCTCGTCCATAACACTGAGCACAAACACCATGAACTGCTTCACAGGTAATCGCTGAACGAACTTTGATTTCATCAATACCCATGTTATCGATACGCTCAACCCATGCCTCATCAAGGAATGTGCCTGCTTCGATTAGAACTTCATCAGACTCTGGCTTTAATACATCTACGGCAACAACACGACCTAATACACGCTCCTGTAACGGCTCAACAACATCACCACCTTCGATGATTGGAACCATAATTACGCCATTTTCAGTTCCGCAGTCTTCTTCAAGCACTACGTTATCCTGAGAAACATCAACTAAACGACGTGTTAAGTAACCAGAGTTTGCTGTTTTAAGTGCGGTATCCGCCAAACCTTTACGAGCACCGTGAGTCGAGATGAAGTACTGAAGTACATTCAGGCCTTCTCGGAAGTTCGCCGTAATAGGTGTTTCAATGATTGAGCCATCCGGTTTGGCCATCAGACCACGCATACCAGCAAGCTGCCTAATCTGTGCTGCACTACCACGAGCTCCAGAGTCTGCCATCATGTATATATTATTGAAGGAATCTGTCTTAACCATGTTTCCTTCAGCATCTTCAACTTCAGTTTTTGATATTTTATCCATCATGGCTTTCGCCACTTTCTCATTTGCATGAGACCAGATATCAACCACCTTATTATAACGTTCACCATTAGTAACAAGACCTGAAGAATACTGATTTTCTATTTCTTTAACTTCTGTTTCTGCATCGTTCAAAATCGTCGATTTTTCTGCTGGAATCACCATATCATTAAGACAGATAGATGCACCTGCACGAGTCGACTCACGGAAACCGGTATACATTAACTGGTCAGCAAAAATAACAGTCTCTTTTAAGCCCGACAGACGATAACTTGTATTAATTAAGTTAGAAATATTTTTCTTCGTCATATCTCTATTAACTAATTCAAATGGTAAACCGTCCGGCAATAGCTCTGAAAGCATTGCACGTCCCACGGTAGTTTCTACCAGTTTACGTACCGTCTGCATTTCACCGTTTTCGTCCGGCATAGTTTCGTTAATACGAACTCTGATTTTAGACTGAATATGCACCGCTTTATTAGCATGAGCACGGGTTGCTTCTTTAACATCAGCAAACACCATACCTTCACCGTGGCCATTAATTTGCTCACGAGTCATGTAGTACAGACCCAGGACAATATCCTGTGATGGAACAATAATTGGCTCACCAGATGCTGGAGACAAAATGTTATTTGTCGACATCATCATCGCACGCGTTTCTAACTGAGCTTCGATAGACAATGGTACGTGTACCGCCATCTGGTCACCATCGAAGTCAGCGTTAAACGCAGTACAAACTAATGGATGAAGCTGAATGGCTTTACCTTCAATTAATACTGGCTCAAACGCCTGAATACCTAATCTGTGAAGAGTTGGTGCACGGTTTAGCATAACTGGATGTTCGCGGATAACTTCTTCAAGAATATCCCAGACTTCAGCACCTTCACGCTCAACTAATTTCTTAGCCGCTTTGATGGTTGTCGCTAAACCACGACGGTGTAATTTACTAAAGATAAATGGCTTGAATAACTCAAGCGCCATTTTCTTAGGTAAACCACACTGATGTAATTTAAGAGTTGGACCAACCACGATTACTGAACGACCAGAGTAGTCAACACGCTTACCAAGTAAGTTTTGACGGAAACGACCTTGCTTACCTTTAATCATGTCAGCAAGTGATTTCAATGGACGTTTGTTTGTACCTGTAATAGCACGACCGCGGCGACCGTTATCTAACAACGCATCCACAGATTCCTGTAGCATACGTTTTTCGTTACGCACAATAATATCTGGAGCAAAAAGCTCTAACAGACGACGTAAACGATTATTACGGTTAATAACACGACGATATAAATCATTTAGATCTGAAGTCGCAAAACGACCACCATCTAATGGAACTAATGGACGTAAATCAGGCGGAAGAACAGGCAAAACTGTCATGATCATCCACTCTGGCTTGTTACCAGATTCAACAAAAGAATCAATCAGTTTTAAACGTTTACCGTAACGCTTTAATTTAGTTTCAGACGCAGTATTACCCATGTCTTCACGAATTTGTTTTGCCTCTTGAGCAAGATCAAGACTGCAAAGCATTTCATAAATTGCTTCTGCACCCATGCGCGCATCAAACTCATCACCATGCTCTTCAATGGCTTCAAGATAAGTTTCATCCGACAATAACTGGCAACGCTCTAAAGTTGTCATGCCTGGATCGATTACAACAAATGCTTCGAAGTATAAAATACGTTCGATTTCGCGAAGTGTCATATCCAGTAATAAACCAATACGCGAAGGTAATGATTTTAAGTACCAGATGTGAGCAACCGGACTCGCAAGATCAATGTGACCCATGCGATCACGACGTACTTTAGATTGCGTTACTTCAACACCGCATTTTTCACAAACAACACCGCGGTGCTTTAATCGTTTGTATTTACCACACAGGCACTCATAGTCTTTAACTGGGCCAAAAATTTTGGCACAGAACAAACCTTCGCGCTCTGGTTTAAAAGTACGGTAGTTAATGGTCTCAGGTTTTCTTACTTCACCGTAGGACCAGGACATAATTTTATCAGGTGATGCTAAACCAATTCGGATTGCGTCAAAATCATCATCTTGACCCTGATTATTTAATAGCTTGAGTAGATCTTTCAAAATCTTATCTCCAAAATTTTATGTTTGAGTTAAATATTAAGTTTTAAATGTAACTAACTAAATATTTATGACTCATCCTGTTCCAGTTCGATATTGATACCCAATGCGCGAATTTCTTTCAACAATACATTGAATGATTCCGGCATACCCGCTTCCATACGGTGATCACCATCAACAATATTTTTATACATCTTATTACGACCTGCAACGTCATCAGACTTAACTGTTAACATTTCCTGCAACGTATAAGCAGCACCATATGCTTCCAGTGCCCACACTTCCATCTCACCGAAGCGCTGACCACCAAATTGTGCTTTACCACCAAGGGGCTGCTGTGTAACAAGACTATAAGGACCAGTAGATCGAGCATGCATTTTGTCATCAACCAGATGGTTAAGTTTCAATACATACATAACACCAACAGTAACTGGGCGATCAAATGTCTCACCGGTACGACCATCCCACAATGTGGTCTGACCTGTTTTCGGTAAGTCAGCTAACTCTAACATGCGGTGAATTTCTTCTTCTTCTGCACCATCAAATACCGGCGTTGCCATTGGCACACCTTTGCGCAGATTACCCGCCATGTTCATTAGCTCGTCGTCTGTAAACCTGGTTAGATCAACTTTTTTCTGATTATGGTTATAAACCTGATCAAGGAAAGTTCTCATATCAGTAGTCTTACACTGATCATCAAGCATCTTACCGATCTTCAGACCTAAGCCTTGTGCAGCCCAACCTAAATGAGTTTCCAGAATCTGCCCCACGTTCATACGTGATGGAACACCCAGTGGGTTTAACACGATATCAACTGGACGACCGTGTTCATCGTATGGCATATCTTCAACAGGTACGATCATTGAAACCACACCTTTGTTACCATGACGACCCGCCATCTTGTCACCAGGCTGCATACGGCGTTTGATAGCTAAATAAACTTTAACCATCTTCAGAACACCCGGCGCTAAATCATCACCAGCAACAATCTTGCCTTTTTTCTCTTCAAACAATTCATCAAGCTCTTTACGAGTATCTTTTAATTGTTTAGCTAGAATCTCTAAAGCTGCATTGGCATCATCCGTCTTTAGACTGATTTCAAACCATTTTGACTTCTCAAGCTCATCAAGATATTCCTGAGTGATTTTAGCTCCCGCCTTTAAACCAGCAGGTCCACTAGCTGCCTGCTTATTCAGCATTAAGTTTTCAGCACGCGCATATATATCTTTCTGCGCTATACGCCATTGGTCACTATTATCTTTACGCGCTTCTGAAATTTGATCTTCTTCAATTTCAAGTGCACGTTTATCTTTTTCAACACCATCACGTGTAAAGACCTGAACACCAATTACCGTACCGACCTTACTTGAAGGTACACGTAATGATGAGTCTTTAACGTCTGATGCTTTTTCACCAAAGATCGCTCTTAGCAGCTTTTCTTCTGGAGTAAGCTGAGTTTCACCTTTTGGCGTAACTTTACCAACAAGAATGTCGTTACCACTTACTTCAGCACCAACGTATACAATTCCAGACTCATCGAGTTTTGAAAGCAAACCTTCACTTACATTAGGAATATCAGCTGTAATTTCTTCTGAACCTAACTTGGTATCACGTGCAACACAGGTTAATTCTTCGATATGTATAGTTGTATAACGATCTTCCTCAACAACTCGTTCTGATATCAGAATCGAATCCTCAAAGTTGTAACCATTCCAGGGCATAAACGCTACGCGCATATTCTGGCCTAGTGCCAGCTCACCTAAATCAGTAGATGGGCCGTCAGCTAATACATCACCACGTGCAATTACATCACCCGGCATAACTAATGGGCGCTGATTAATACAGGTATTCTGGTTAGAACGTGTATATTTCGTTAAAGAATAAATATCAACACCGGCTTTACCGCCTTCAGTTTCATCATCGTTAACTCGTACAACAACACGACTCGCATCAACAGAATCAATCACACCACCGCGTCGAGCAGTAACTGCCGCACCGGAATCCATTGCAACAGAACGTTCCATACCTGTACCCACTAACGGCTTGTCAGCACGTAAAGTTGGAACAGCCTGACGCTGCATGTTTGAGCCCATTAATGCACGGTTAGCATCATCGTGCTCAAGGAATGGAATGATTGACGCCGCAACCGATACAATCTGTTTAGGCGAGACATCCATATACTCCACTTTATCTGGAGCCGATAATGCAAATTCATTCTTAGTACGACAAGAAACCATTTCCTGAATTATTTTATCGTTTTTATCTAGATCGGTATTAGCCTGAGCAATAACATAGTTACTTTCTTCAATTGCAGAAAGATAATCTATATCCATTGTCGCCTTACCATTAGCAACTCTACGGTAAGGCGTTTCAAGGAAACCATATTCATTAGTACGCGCATATACAGACAGAGAGTTAATCAAACCAATGTTTGGCCCCTCAGGTGTCTCGATAGGACATACTCGACCATAGTGAGTAGGGTGCACGTCTCGCACTTCAAAACCAGCACGTTCACGCGTTAAACCACCGGGGCCTAATGCTGATACACGACGTTTATGTGTAACTTCAGATAATGGATTATTTTGATCCATAAACTGAGACAACTGACTAGAACCGAAGAATTCTTTGATTGCAGCTGATACAGGTTTAGCATTGATTAGTTCCTGAGGCATTAAACCTTCAGATTCAGCCATTGATAAACGTTCTTTAACTGCGCGCTCAACACGAACAAGGCCTACACGGAAAACATTTTCCGCCATTTCACCAACACAACGAATTCGACGATTACCTAGATGATCAATATCATCAACAATATCGTTACCATTACGAATCATAATTAACTGCTTTAACACATCTAAAATATCAGATGTCTCACCCAGTTCTTCATAACGCTTTTTCGCTTCTTCATCTTTCTTACGTTCAGAGAAATAACGACCATCATAAAGAACACCTAAACCTGTAGATTCTTCACGACGTAAGCGTCGGTTGAATTTCATTCGACCAACGCCTGATAAATCATAGCGATCACTTGTAAAGAATAAATTCTTAAATAAGTTTTCGGCTGCATCTTTAGTTGGTGGCTCACCAGGACGCATCATGCGGTAGATTTCAACTTGCGCTTCAAGTTGTGAAGCAGTTGGATCTATCGCTAATGTATTAGAAATGTATGCACCAGCATCCAGATCATTTGTATATAGAATATCGAAATTCTTTATACCCGCTTCTGTTACTTGCTCCATAACTTCTACAGTAATAACTGTATTGGCTGCAACAAGTAGCTCACCCGTACTCTCATCAATTAAATCATGGGCAAGAATTTTATCTTCCATGTATTCATGAGGTGCGATTAATTTTTTAACTTTAGCTTTTTCAAGCGCCTTGATATGACGCATAGTAATACGGCGACCGGCTTCAACAACTACTTCTTTACCCGACATGATATCGAATGTAGTTGTCTCACCACGAAGACGCTCAGCCACTAATGGAATTTCAATTCCATCTTTAACAACTTTACAGCTAATTTTCTCGAAGAACATATCGAGAATTTCTTCAGTTTGATAACCTAATGCACGTAACAATATTGTTGCCGGCAATTTACGACGACGGTCAATACGTACAAAAACTGAATCTTTAGGATCAAATTCAAAATCTAACCATGAACCACGATATGGAATAACACGCGCTGAATAAAGCAACTTACCAGAGCTATGCGTTTTACCTTTATCATGATCAAAGAACACACCAGGAGAACGATGCAACTGAGAAACAATTACACGCTCAGTACCATTAATAACGAAGGTACCGGTATCCGTCATAAGAGGAAGCTCACCCATGTAAACTTCTTGTTCTTTTGACTCTTTAATTACTTTCGTTTTTGGATACAGATCTTTATCCATAATCGTCAAACGAAGCACAACACGCAGAGGTGCCGCATAAGTCATACCGCGCAATTGACATTCTTTAACATCAAAAGCAGGTGTGCCTAAACGGTATCTAACATATTCAAGCTGGACGTGACCCGAGTAACTAACTATAGGAAAAACAGATCCAAATGCAGCTTCTAATCCTGCCTGCTTACGATCTTTTTCTTTTTTGTCTTCCTGTAAAAAGCCCCGATAAGAGTCGATCTGCATCGACAATAAAAATGGCACATCTAGAATAGGTGGGCGTTTACCGAAATCCTTACGGACACGTTTTTTATCGGTAAAAGAATATTCCATCGAAGTTCCTCGCAATGTAA
>Ga0316205_10004253_pt1 | contig 12697 bp, 14 predicted proteins | sample 3monthpyrite_MG_FD_204941 | JGI IMG/M metagenome (GOLD analysis project Ga0316205, IMG submission 204941) | Microbial mat bacterial communities from mineral coupon in-situ incubated in ocean water Damariscotta River, Maine, United States -... | ecosystem: Environmental > Aquatic > Marine >... | reverse complement strand
GAAAAGGGTTCGTCGCTGGGTACCGCCGCGGTGATCGTGATGGACAAGGACACCGACATCATCAAGGCGATCTGGCGTCTGAGCAAATTCTACAAGCATGAAAGCTGTGGCCAGTGCACGCCCTGCCGCGAAGGCACGGGCTGGATGATGCGGGTCATGGACCGGCTGGTGAAAGGCGAGGCGGAGGTCGAGGAGATCGACATGCTTCTGGACGTGACCAAGCAGGTCGAGGGCCACACGATCTGTGCGCTGGGCGACGCTGCCGCCTGGCCGATCCAGGGCCTGATCAAGAATTTCCGCGACGAGATCGAGGACCGCATCAAGACCCAGAAGACCGGCAGGGTGAGCGCGGTGGCGGCGGAATGAAACGGGTCGTCACATTGATACGCAAGGCCCTGATCGGCATCGGGGAAGAGGCGCGCACCACCGGGTTCGCCGCCCGCCTCGCCTGTGGCGGCACCAAACCGATGCCGGTCCTGGCCGTAGCGCGGGCGCATGGCGTTGCGCGATACGACATTCTGTGCAGGGCGGGGGGCTGAGATCATGGACCAGTTTGCAGCTTACGGACATGCGATTGTCTCGATGGCCGGCGTGGCGCTTCTGGCGCTGCTTCTGAGCCCGTTGTCGGCGATGAAGAAGACCAGGATCGGGCTCGCCCCCGGCGCTCAGCCAGAGGCGGATTACGGCTCGGCCACCTATCGCTGGCACCGGGCCTATTCCAATCTGACCGAAGCGTCGGGCAGCTTTGCGCTGGTGACGGTCGCCGCGATCCTCGCGGGCGGCAACCCGGTTTGGGTGAACTGGCTGGCCGCGCTCTTTTTCCTGAGCCGGATCGTGGTGCTGATCGTGCATGTGCAGGGCCTTGGCAGGCCGGACATGAGCCTGCGGACCTACACGTATGTCTTTGGCTGGCTGATGTGCATTCTTCTGGCCCTCACGGCCATTTTCGCGGCGTTCTGAGGGGGTATCATGCGGACCATCAAAATCATCGGCATTCTGGTCGCAGCGGGGTTCACCCTGAGCGCCTGCGCCAAGCCGGGCGAGCGCGTGCGCTTTGACGGCAACTACTATCCGGCCAAGGTCAAGAAGAGCAAGGACGCGCGCGAGAACTTCACCGTCACGGTGCGGCGCGCGAAACAGGGGCTGGCCGGGGCGCGCGAAGCCGGGCGCTATGAGGCCACGGACTACTGCATCAAGAATTTCGGGGACAGTACCATCGCTTGGAGCGTCGGTCCGGACAGCGACGAGGCCCTGATCACGGAAGGCGGCGATACGGTCGTGCTGCGGGGAACCTGCAATACATGGTAGAAAACAAGGGCATATCGGCAAGAAACCCCGCATGTTATTGCATAACAGACGCGGCGGTCACCACCTCATGCGGACCGGGTCAGGCGACTGATCCCGGCTCTGTCCGCTTGGGTAAAAAGGAGACCACCATGCGTATGTTCAAATCGACCGCTCTTGCCGCAACCCTGATGATCGGCACCGTTGCCGGGGCCCAGGCCAACCCGGGCCTGGCCAATGAAAGGGACCTGAATGCAGGTCTCCTGGCCGCATCGGTCGCCGAAAAGATCCGGCGCGAGTGCGACACGATCGGAGCACGTTTTTTCCGCGCCCGCGCCTTCGCCAACCAGCTGAAGGAAAACGCAATGAAGCGCGGCTATTCCGAGGACGAGATCGAGGCCTATGTCTCTGACAAGGCCAACCAGAGGGCGATGCGCGAGCGGCGCAATGCCTGGATGAAAACCAAGGGGGCGAGCAATCTCGACCCGGCAAGCCTCTGCGTGCTGGGCCATGCCGAGATCGCCCGCAACAGCCAGGTCGGCTATCTGTTGAAAGCAAAGTGAACGGCACATGAGCGACATCCGCAAGATCATCATCGACGGCACCGAGGTTGAAGTGGAAGGGGCCATGACCCTGATCCAGGCCTGCGAGGAGGCGGGGGTCGAAATCCCCCGCTTTTGCTATCACGAACGGCTCTCGATTGCCGGAAACTGCCGGATGTGTCTTGTCGAGGTCGTGGGCGGCCCGCCGAAACCGGCTGCCTCCTGTGCCATGCAGGTGCGCGACCTGCGCCCCGGCCCCGAGGGCCAGCCGCCGGTCGTCAGGACCAACTCGCCCATGGTCAGAAAGGCGCGCGAGGGGGTGATGGAGTTCCTGCTGATCAACCACCCGCTGGATTGCCCGATCTGCGACCAGGGCGGCGAATGTGACCTGCAGGATCAGGCGATGGCCTACGGGGTGGATTTCAGCCGCTTCCGCGAGGCGAAACGCGCTGTGGACGATCTGGACCTCGGCCCGCTGGTCGAAACCCACATGACCCGGTGCATTTCCTGTACCCGCTGTGTGCGCTTCACCACCGAGGTGGCGGGCATTCACCAGATGGGCCAGACCGGTCGCGGCGAGGACAGCGAGATCACCGCCTATCTGGGTGAGACGCTCGACAGCAATTTGCAGGGCAATATCATCGACCTCTGCCCCGTCGGCGCCTTGGTGTCGAAACCCTACGCCTTCACCGCCCGTCCGTGGGAACTGACCAAGACCGAGACCATCGACGTGATGGACGCGCTGGGCAGCAATATCCGGGTCGACTGCAAGGGCCGCGAAGTGATGCGCATCCTGCCGCGCAACAATGACGGCGTGAACGAGGAATGGATTTCCGACAAGACGCGCTTTGTCTGGGACGGGCTGCGCCGCCAGCGTCTTGACCGGCCCTACATCCGCGAGAACGGCAAGCTGCGCCCGGCAGGCTGGGACGAGGCGCTGGGTGCTGCGGCCGCGGCCATGAAGGACAAGAAGGTGACCGGGCTCGTGGGCGATCTGGCGCCCGTCGAGGCAGCCTTTGCGTTGAAACAGCTGGTCGAGGGGCTGGGCGGCTCGGTCGAATGCCGCACCGATGGGGCGAAACTGCCCGCCGGAAACCGCTCGGGCTATGTGGGCACGGCGCGCATCGAGGACATCGACGATGCCAAGTTCATCCAGATCATCGGCTCGAACCCGCGTGTCGAGGCCCCGGTCCTGAACGCGCGCATCCGCAAGGCCTGGAGCCGCGGTGCGCAGGTGGGTCTGGTGGGTGAGGCCGTGGATCTGACCTATGAGTATGCCCATGTCGGCACCGACCGCGCCGCGCTGAACAGTCTCCTGGGCAAGCAGTATGGTGCGGTCAGGGACGCGCCCAGCGTGGTGATCGTGGGGCAGGGGGCCATTGCCGAGGCCGATGGCGAGGCCGTGCTGGCCGCCGCGATGAAACTGGCCGAGGACACCGGGTCCGGGCTGCTGGTCCTGCACACCGCTGCGGGCCGGGTGGGCGCGATGGATGCCGGCTGCACCACCGAGGGCGGGCTGAGCGCGGCCATCGAGGGCGCGGAGGTGGTCTATAACCTCGGGGCCGATGAGGTTGACATCGCGGCTGGTCCGTTTGTCATCTATCACGGCAGCCACGGCGACCGTGGCGCGCACCGCGCCGACGTGATCCTGCCGGGTGCGGCCTATACCGAGGAACAGGGGCTTTTCGTCAACACCGAAGGCCGGCCGCAACTGGCCCTGCGCGCAGGTTTCGCGCCCGGCGAGGCCAAGGAGAACTGGGCCATCCTGCGCGCGCTTTCGGGCGAGATGGGCACCGCGCTGCCCTATGACAGCCTGCCGCAGCTGCGGCGGGCGCTGGTGGCCGAAATGCCGCATCTGGCGCAGATCGACGAGGTGCCGGAAAACAGCTGGCAGCCGCTGAAAGCGGGCAAGCTGGGGTCTGCAAGGGCCACCCTGCGCAGCGCGGTCGGTGATTTCTACCTCACCAACCCCATCGCGCGGGCCAGCCAGCTGATGGCCGAACTCAGCGCCAACGCCAAGGCCCGCCGCGAAACGCCGGTGGCCGCCGAGTGATGATCGCGCGCGGCGTCATATCCCTTGCGGCCCTCGTGGTCCTGAGCGCCTGCGAGACCAGCACGGGCGGCGAGGACGTGACGCGCTTTTCGCCGGAGTACCAGGGCATCGAGACGCAGCTGCTGGATGGCGACCTGGTGAATTTCCGCGTCGCCATGTCCGGCGCGCGCAGCGCACAGGACATCGACGCCTATGCCGCCTGTGCCGCGGCACAGTACGCGCTGATCAGGGGCTATGGATTTGCCCGCCATGTGCGTACGAATTTGCGCGCGGAGGGTGGCGTCTTGCGCGCCGATGCGGTTTATACGATCTCGGCGGCACTGCCGCGCGGGATCAAGACAATCGACGCGGAAGTCGTCGCCGCAGACTGTGCGGAACAGGGAATACCGATGGTATGAGGGACTGATGGCAGAATTTCTTTCCACCCCGCTGGGGACCTTGGTGATCATCGCGGTACAAAGCCTGGCCTTGCTGGGCTTTGTCATGATCAGCCTGCTGTTCCTCGTTTATGGCGACCGCAAGATATGGGCCGCCGTGCAGATGCGGCGCGGACCCAATGTGGTCGGTACATTCGGCATCCTGCAATCGGTGGCCGACGCACTGAAATACGTGGTTAAGGAAGTGGTGATCCCCGCAGGCGCGGATCGCACCGTCTTCATGCTGGCCCCGATGATCAGCTTCGTGCTGGCCGTGATCGCCTGGGCGGTGATCCCGTTCAATGACGGCTGGGTGCTGGCCGACATTAACGTGGCCATCCTCTATGTCTTCGCCATGTCCTCGCTCGAGGTTTACGGCGTGATCATGGGCGGCTGGGCGTCGAACTCGAAATACCCGTTCCTGGGCAGCCTGCGTTCGGCGGCACAGATGATCTCCTACGAAGTCTCGATCGGCCTGATCATCATCGGCGTGATCATCTCCACGGGCTCGCTGAATTTCGGTGCCATCGTGGCGGCACAGGATGGCGATCTTGGGCTTTTCAATTGGTACTGGCTGCCGCATTTGCCGATGGTGTTCCTGTTCTTCATCTCGTGTCTGGCCGAGACGAACCGCCCGCCCTTCGACCTTCCGGAGGCGGAAAGCGAACTGGTCGCGGGCTACCAGGTCGAGTATTCCTCGACGCCCTTCCTGCTGTTCATGGCCGGTGAATACATCGCCATCTTCCTGATGTGCGCGCTGACCTCGCTGCTGTTCTTCGGCGGCTGGCTCAGCCCCATACCGGGTCTGCCCGACGGGGTGCTTTGGCTGATCGCCAAGATGGCGTTCTTCTTCTTCATCTTCGCGATGGTGAAGGCGATCACGCCGCGCTACCGCTATGACCAGCTGATGCGCATCGGCTGGAAAGTCTTTCTGCCGCTCAGCCTGGCCTGGGTGGTGATCGTGTCCTTCCTTGCGAAGTTCGAAGTCCTGGGCGGCTTCTGGGCGCGCTACCTGATCGGAGGCTGACGGAACCATGGGGATCGACTATGTCCTGTTTGACCGGCTCGCCGAGCTCTCCACGCGGTTCACCCCGCGCGGGCGCTCGCTGATGCTGGGCCGACAGGGTTTCAGGATCCAGGGCAAGTTCCGCAAGCATTACGAGGCGACGATTGCGCGCTATGGCCTTGAGGGGCGGCGCTTTGACTATCTCCAGGAGGACGGGTTTTCCGAAACCCTGATGAAGAAGCTGGGCTTCGGCGACATCGAGACGATGGATTTCTCCGATTACGAGGGTGCCACGGTCCTGCATGACCTCAACACGCTGCCCGCGAAAAAACTGGAAAAGAAGTTCGATTTCATCTTCGACGGCGGCACGATCGAACATGTGTTCAACGTGCCCAACGCGCTGGAGAGCGTGCTGCGGATGCTCAGGCCCGGCGGGCGGCTGGTCTCGGCCAACGGTCTCAATGGCTGGTACGGGCACGGCATGTACCAGTTCAACCCCGAGCTGGTCTGGACCTTCTGGAAACGGGCGTGCAATTGCAACGTGATCGACTGCCGCGCGCTGCCCATCGAGCCCGAGGACGCGTTCGGCCCTGTCGAGTTCCAGGACCCCGCCCTGACCGGCGTGCGGCTCAAGCTCAAGAACAAGATCGGGCCGGGGCGGACGTATCTCTACTACGAGGTCGAAAAGACCAAGGACAGCCACCTGCCGGATTTCGCGCTGCAAAGCGATTACGAGACCCGCTGGAATGGCCACGGAAACGCAGGTGCCACGCACCTGGAAATGGACGCGAGGAGCTGAGGCATGGCGAATATCGACTATGGACGCGCGGCCGGGTACTTCCTGCTGTCGGATTTCATCAAGGGATTCAGGCTGGGCCTGAAATACTTCTTTGCCCCCAAGAGCACGCTGAACTACCCGCATGAAAAGGGACCGCTCAGTCCGCGCTTTCGCGGCGAACACGCGCTGCGCCGCTATCCCAATGGCGAGGAACGCTGCATCGCCTGCAAGCTTTGCGAGGCGATCTGCCCCGCGCAGGCGATCACCATCGATGCCGAACCCCGCGATGACGGCAGCAGGCGCACCACGCGCTATGACATCGACATGACGAAATGCATCTATTGCGGCTTCTGCCAGGAGGCCTGCCCGGTCGATGCCATCGTCGAGGGGCCGAATTTCGAGTTCGCCACCGAGACCCGCGAGGAGCTGTTCTACAACAAGGAGCGGCTTCTGGAGAACGGCGACCGATGGGAGGCCGAGATTGCCCGCAACCTGGAAATGGACGCACCCTACCGATGAGCGACAGTTCAAACCCCTTTGCCCAGATGATGGCGCAGGCGCAGGAGATGGCCAAGGCCTTTCCGGCGATGGAGGCGTTTTCACCCAAGGGGTTCGAGAAGATGATGGGCACCATGCCAAAGGACATGATGGAGATGATGTTCGGCAACACGCTGAACGAAGGCGGGCTGGATGCGCGCACGCGGATGCTGCTGACGCTGGCGGGGCTGACCATGCAGGGCGCGCAGAACGACATGGTCTTTCGCCAGGCGGTGCGCCATGCCCGCGAGGCGGGCGCCACGGACCAGCATATCATCGAGACAATCGGACAGATGTCGATGTTCGCGGGGCTGCCCGCGATGAGCCGCGCGCTTGAGCTTGCCCAGCAGGTTCTGGACGCGGACACAGAAGAAGGAAAAGACACATGAGCGTCTTTGCACTGGCCTTTTACCTCTTTGCGATCTGCGTGATCGTGGGTGGCCTCTTTACCGTGATCAGCCGAAACCCGGTGCATTCGGTGCTCTGGCTGATCCTCAGCTTCCTCTCCGCGGCGGGACTTTTCGTGCTGCTCGGCGCCGAGTTCGTGGCGATGCTTCTGATCATCGTCTATGTGGGTGCGGTGGCGGTGCTGTTCCTCTTCGTGGTGATGATGCTCGACGTGGATTTCGCCGAATTGAAGGCCGAAATGGCCAGATACATGCCGCTCGCGCTGCTGATCGGCGTGATCCTTCTGATGCAGTTCGGCATCGCCTTCGGCGCCTGGGAGATTTCCGAGGGAGCGCAGGCCGCGCGCGGCGCGGTGACGCCCGAAGGCGTGCAGAACACGGCCGCTCTGGGTCTGCTACTCTATGACAAGTACCTGCTGCTGTTCCAGCTGGCCGGGCTGATCCTGCTTGTGGCGATGATGGGGGCGATCATGCTGACCCTGCGCCACCGCCAGGACATCAAGCGCCAGAACGTGATGCACCAGATGTCCCGCGACCCCGCCAAGGCGATGGAGCTGCGCGACGTGAAGCCGGGGCAGGGGCTGTAGGACCACCCGTCCCGGGCCTGACCCGGGACCTCTCTGCCGCCGGATCGGCCGGGGCGGGGACATGAACCAGGAGGCCCCGGATCAAGTCCGGGGCGCGACGAGACAAAGAAGAACGGGCCAAAACCCGGAGGGACATGATGATAGGACTTGAACATTACCTGACAGTGGCGGCGACGCTGTTTGTCATCGGCATATTCGGGCTCTTCCTCAACCGGAAGAACGTGATCATCCTGCTGATGTCCATCGAGCTGATGCTGCTCGCGGTGAACATCAACCTCGTCGCCTTTTCAAGCTTTCTGGGCGACATGGTGGGGCAGGTCTTTACGCTCTTCATCCTTACCGTTGCCGCCGCCGAGGCCGCCATCGGCCTGGCCATCCTGGTCTGCTTCTTCCGCAACCGCGGCACGATCGCGGTCGAAGACGTCAACGTGATGAAGGGCTGAACCGATGGAACAGATCATCCTCTTTGCCCCCCTTGTGGGCGCGGTCATCGCGGGTTTCGGGCATCGCATCATCGGGGACGCGGGCGCGCAGTGGGTCACCACCGGCCTGCTGTTCCTCGCCGCCGCCCTCAGCTGGATCGTGTTCCTCGGGTTCGACGGCACGATGCAACAGATCCACATCCTCAACTGGATACAGTCCGGCACGCTGGACACCACATGGTCGATCCGGCTGGACCGGCTGACGGCGACGATGCTGATCGTGGTCACCACCGTCTCGGCGCTCGTGCATCTCTATTCGATGGGCTACATGGCCCATGACGATCAGTTCGCCGAAAACGAAAGCTATCGCCCGCGTTTCTTCGCCTATCTCTCGCTCTTTACCTTCGCCATGCTCATGCTGGTGACCGCCGACAACCTCGCGCAGATGTTCTTCGGCTGGGAGGGTGTGGGCCTCGCCTCATACCTGCTGATCGGATTCTACTATCGCAAACCGTCGGCCAATGCCGCAGCGATCAAGGCCTTTGTGGTCAACCGCGTGGGGGATTTCGGCTTTGCTCTGGGCATCTTTGCGCTCTTCTTTCTCACGGACAGCATCAATTTCGATGACGTCTTTGCCGCGGCACCCGAACTGGCCGAGACACAGCTCACCTTCCTGTGGACCGACTGGAATGCGGCCAACCTCGTGGCCTTCCTGCTCTTCGTCGGTGCGATGGGAAAATCGGCGCAACTTTTCCTGCACACATGGTTGCCCGACGCGATGGAAGGCCCGACGCCCGTGTCGGCGCTGATCCACGCCGCGACCATGGTGACGGCGGGTGTGTTCCTCGTCAGCCGCATGTCGCCCGTTTTCGAGTTCGCACCGCAGGCGCTGATGTTCGTGACCTTCATCGGGGCCACCACGGCCTTCGTCGCCGCCACGATCGGCCTCGTGCAGAACGACATCAAGCGCGTCGTCGCCTATTCCACGATGAGCCAGCTCGGCTACATGTTCGTGGCCGCAGGCGTGGGCGTCTATTCGGTCGCCATGTTCCACCTCTTCACCCATGCCTTTTTCAAGGCGCTGCTGTTCCTTGGGGCCGGATCGGTCATCAACGGGATGCATCACGAGCAGGACATGCGCAACTATGGTGGTCTGCGCAAGAAGATGCCCTATACGTTCTGGGCAATGATGATCGGCAGTTTGGCCCTCACAGGCGTCGGCATTCCGCTGACCACGATCGGTTTTGCCGGGTTCCTCAGCAAGGACGCAGTGATCGAAAGCGCCTATGCCGGTACGGCGGGCGGCTATGCCTTCTGGATGCTGGTGATCGCGGCGCTGTTTACCAGCTTCTACAGCTGGCGACTGATGTTCATGACCTTCTGGGGCGCGCCGCGCGGGGACAAGCACACGCACGAGCACGCGCATGAATCGCCCACCGTCATGCTGGTGCCGCTGGGTGTGCTGGCGCTGGGGTCGATCTTTGCCGGGATGATCTGGTACGGCAGCTTCTTCGGCAAGCCGAACGAGGTGATCAAGTTCTTCGGCGGAAAGTATGGCGAGCCCACGCAGGAACTGGTCGAGGCCGTGGCCGAACGCAGCCCCAAGGCATCCGAATTGAAATACATCATGGACAGCAAACCGGGCGAGGCCGCGATCTACATGGTGCCTGAAAACACCGTTCTGCACGAGGCGCATTACGTCCCGAAACTGGTGAAGGTGTCGCCCTTCATCGCGATGCTGATCGGGCTCTTCACCGCCTGGCTCTTCTACATCAAGAACCCGTCTCTCCCGCGCCGTCTGGCCGAGAACCAGCGACCGCTCTACCTGTTCCTGCTGAACAAGTGGTATTTCGACGAGATATACGATTTTCTCTTCGTGCGGCCCGTCAGGGCGCTGGGGCAGCTGCTGTGGAAACGCGGTGACGGCTCGGTGATTGACGGCATGATCAACGGGGTAGCGATGGGGGTCATTCCCTTCTTCACCCGCCTCGCAGGGCGCGCGCAGTCCGGCTACATCTTCACTTACGCCTTTGCCATGGTGATCGGGCTCGCGGTCCTTGTCACATGGATGATGCTTGGCGGGGGGGCACGCTAATGGACAACGTCCTTTCCATCACCACCTTCATCCCGCTCATTGCCGCGGCGATCCTTGCGGTCTTTCTGCGGGGCGAGGACGAGTTTGCCCAACGTGCTGCCAAATGGGTGGCGATGGTGGCCACGCTGCTGACCTTCGTCGTCTCCATCGCTATCCTGGCGCAGTTCGACCCCGGCGACACCGGCTTCCAGATGGTCGAAGAGGCGCCCTGGCTTCTCGACATCAAGTACAAGATGGGCGTGGACGGGATTTCGATCCTCTTCGTGATGCTCACCACCTTCATGATGCCGATCACCATCGCGGCCAGCTGGAACGTGACGCACCGGGTCAAGGAATACATGATCGCGTTCCTGGTGCTGGAAACGCTGATGCTGGGCGTGTTCATGGCGCTCGATCTGGTGCTCTTCTACCTGTTCTTCGAGGCCGGGCTCATTCCGATGTTCCTGATCATCGGCATCTGGGGCGGCAAGGCGCGCATCTATGCCGCCTTCAAGTTCTTCCTCTACACCTTCCTCGGCTCGGTGCTGATGCTGGTGGCGATCGTGGCGATGTATGCCGACGCGGGCACCACAGACATCGTGGCGATGATGGATCACAACTTTGCCTCCGAGACCTTCTCGCTGCTGGGCGTGCAGATCATCGGCGGGCTGCAGACGCTGCTGTTCCTGGCCTTCTTTGCCAGCTTTGCGGTCAAGTTGCCGATGTGGCCGGTGCATACCTGGCTGCCGGATGCCCACGTGCAGGCGCCCACGGCGGGGTCGGTCGTGCTGGCGGCGATCCTGCTCAAGATGGGCGGCTATGGCTTCCTGCGGTTCTCGCTGCCGATGTTTCCGGTGGGGTCGGAGGTGCTGACGCCGCTGGTCCTGTGGCTGTCGGCCATTGCCATCGTCTACACCTCGCTGGTGGCGCTGGCGCAGGAGGACATGAAGAAGCTGATTGCCTATTCATCCGTGGCCCATATGGGCTATGTCACCATGGGCATCTTTGCCGCCAACCAGCAGGGCATCGACGGTGCGATCTTCCAGATGCTGAGCCACGGCTTCATCTCCGGCGCGCTCTTTCTCTGCGTGGGGGTGATCTATGACCGGATGCACACCCGTGAGATCGACGCCTATGGCGGGCTGGTCCAACGGATGCCGGCCTATGCGCTGATCTTCATGTTCTTCACCATGGCCAATGTCGGCCTGCCGGGCACATCCGGGTTCATTGGCGAGTTCCTGACACTGCTGGGCATCTTCCAGGCCAATACCTGGGTGGCGCTGGTGGCCACATCCGGTGTGATCTTCTCGGCGGCCTATGCGCTCTGGCTCTATCGCCGGGTGATGCTGGGCGAGCTGATCAAGGAAAGCCTCAAGTCGATCACCGACTTGAGCGGACGCGAGCGCGCGATCATGGCGCCGCTGGTGGCCATGACGCTGCTGCTGGGGGTCTATCCCAGCCTGGTCACGGACATCATCGGGCCCTCGGTCGAGGCGCTGATCGCAACCTATGACACGGCGTTGGCCGAGGCAGCGACCTCGACCATGGTTGCCGAAACATCGCAATGACGGGGGCCAAGACATGATCCAGGCTGATCTGAATATCCTGCTGCCCGAGATTGTCCTCTCGGTCTATGCGATCCTGGCCCTTCTGGGCGCGGTCTATACCGGCAAGGACAAGATGGCGGGTATGCTCGTATGGCTCACCGCCGGGCTGATGGTGGCGCTGGCCTTCTATTTGGGCACGGTGACCGGCGAACACGAAGCCTTCGGCGGCATGTTCGTCGATGACAGTTTCGCGCGCTTTGCCAAGATTCTGATCCTGCTCAGCGCAGCGGCCGTACTGGTGATGAGCCAGGAATACATGGCCCGGCGCCAGATCCTGAAATTCGAGTACCCGTTGCTGATCGCGCTCAGTACGGTGGGCATGAGCGTCATGGTCTCGGCGGGCGACCTGATGTCGCTCTACATGGGGCTCGAGCTGCAATCGCTGTCGCTCTACGTGGTGGCCTCGCTGCGCCGCGACAGCGTGAAATCGACCGAGGCGGGCCTGAAGTATTTCGTCCTGGGCGCGCTCAGCTCGGGTCTGCTGCTCTATGGCGCGAGCCTGGTCTACGGTTTCACCGGCACCACGAATTTCGCGGGCATCATCGCCGCCGCCGACGGACAGGCGCCCTTCGGTCTGCTGCTGGGGCTTGTCTTCGTGATCTCGGGACTGGCCTTCAAGGTCTCGGCCGTGCCCTTCCACATGTGGACGCCGGATGTCTACGAGGGCGCACCCACGCCCGTGACCGCCTTTTTTGCCACGGCCCCCAAGGTCGCGGCCATGGGGCTCTTTGCACGGGTCATGTTCGATGCCTTTGGCGGGATCGTGGCCGACTGGCAGCAGATCCTCGCGCTTTTGTCGGTGCTCTCGATGTTCCTGGGGGCCGTGGCCGCCATCGGCCAGCGCGACATCAAGCGGCTGATGGCCTATTCGTCCATCGCTCATATGGGCTATGCGCTTATGGGGCTGGCTGCGGGGACCGAGCTGGGCGTGCAGGCGATGCTGATCTACATGGCGATCTATGTGGCGATGAATGTCGGCACCTT
>Ga0316205_10004252_pt1 | contig 12698 bp, 7 predicted proteins | sample 3monthpyrite_MG_FD_204941 | JGI IMG/M metagenome (GOLD analysis project Ga0316205, IMG submission 204941) | Microbial mat bacterial communities from mineral coupon in-situ incubated in ocean water Damariscotta River, Maine, United States -... | ecosystem: Environmental > Aquatic > Marine >... | reverse complement strand
TTTTTTTCTTTGTACAACCCTAAATCAAAAAAAAATATACTATAAAAATAATTAAATTATAACACCTTGAATATGAAGCATTAAACATTAAAAATGATTGGTATAATACCCGAAATTTTTAGTTAACAATCAAACCAGGCATAAAAGAATATCCTAATAAAACAGCAGAAAAAGTCAGACCCACAATCTGAATCCGTATTTAATCGCAGTTTTACCGGATAATTAGTAGAAGAAATTCCATACCAGCCCAAACCGTATTACAAAATCACGATATGGGTAACCAGGAGCAGCATAAAAAGAATTCCCTGTAAATGAAGAATTGAAATGTTCTGCTTTAAGATATATCCTTGCAGTTCTGACTTTAGCATTTATAAAAAAGTCTAATAATGGAAATGCTCCTAGTTTCTCCCGGTTCTGGGTATAAAATTCTGCCAGTAAAGGATTATAAGCGTCCATATTATAACTGCTAAAATATTTAAAGGTTATGCCTGTTTGCAAGAACATTGCCTTCTTGAAAACATGCTTAGTAAAATAAAGCGTATTTCTTGTGACAAATGTGGGTAGATTTAATACTTCATTATTTTGTGTGACGTTCTGATACATTAAGGTATTGCTCAATGCCCAGTCTCCAAATTTAAATTCTTTAAAATATTTGACTTTTAAGTAATTCACGCTATTCGCTTCCTGAAATGGCTTTATATAAGCATTCTCCAGATTGGCATCGGCTTGCTCATCATTTGCAAGAGAAGCAAAATAAGTATAATTGTCTGTTATTGTATATTTTGCGCTTATATTCCCCCACACCTGTGATTCCAGATTAAATTGCAGACTGCTCAGACGTTCTTTTTCAAAGTTTTGAGTGTTGTACCAATTGTAGTTTACATAATCAGACTGGTACAATAAGAAATTAAAATCCGGCAATCGGGATGAAGAATGTAAGCTGGCACTAATTTTATTCTTTTCATTTATTTGGAAGCTGGCTGCTGCATCAATAATATTTCCTGTTAACTTTCCTGAGATATTATAGGCGATACCGCCTTGTAACATAAAACCCCCTATCTCCTTTTTGTATTTTGCACCTATAGCTACCTCTTCTCCTTTCAGTCTATTTGGTATAAAGCCTTCATCAGTGGTAATTGTACTATTGAAAAAATAATTGTAGTTATACAAATTAACAGATGCTTTTAAAACACCCAGGGTTCTGTTAGAAAACTCTGCATTAATCTCATTATACATCGTCTTTAAGTTCGCTCTGTCACTAATAGGGCTTACCAATGCATCTCCAAAAAATTCGTTTTCAGCATCCTGTTGAAATTTGTAACTCTTGGATTCGTAAGTAAAAGTGTGGCCAAACCCCAGGTAATTAGATTTAGAGCGAACGGAATCACTTTCATTTTCAATCAACCTATATTGGTGCTCGAGATAATATCTTTTACCAATTAGTATGTTCTGGGCATCCGTAAAAAAAACATCTATTCTGGAACGGTCTTTAAACTCGGGGTCTTCAGATTCAAACTGTAGTTCTTATTGGAAATTCCACCGTTTTCTTCTCCTTCAATTTCCTGAGATGTCCAGTGTGCTCTTAATCTGTAACGTCCATTCTTTGTAACATAGTTGGCGCTGGATTTAAAATTTCCCGACTTGACCTGACTCCATTGGTACTTGCCTAAAGACCTAAATCCTTTATACCCTATTGACAGGTTAAATCGTCTTGAAGTATTAAACGTGAGCATTGCATCTAACAGCTGACCCTGTTCAAAAGTAGTCTTAAAAAAAAGATCTGTCAAAGGAGTGGCTACATTATAATAGGTTATGTCCTCCACCTCCAAATAATTAAAATGCCTGGCTTTAGAACCAATAGTTGGGTAAAGGGTGTTGCGATCCAAATTGAGACCAAGGTGATTATAAGGCTGACCTACATTGGAAAAAGGCATTAATTCAAAATCATCCCTGCGCAAATAATTGTATTTGTATTCTTTTTGTATACTAAGAGTAGTATCTAAATAAGTAGAGTCTCTTGCATACGAAATAATTTTATAATCCCTGATCGTAATTTCTATACTATCTTTCAATTTGGCCTTTTTAGCTTTTTTCTTTTTAAAGGCGGCAGTGTCTTTCACTTTGGAAGGTGTAATTGATTCTTTTTGCGAAAAAAGTGAATGGCTCATTAAAACCAGGAATAGCAAAAGGAGATATCTCATGTAAAGACTTTGGTTACAGTTTTTGAAATGCCAGATTCATATCCAACTGTTCATAATAATATAGCAATAACTTGTAATAGGATAATTCTACCTAAGGAAAATGATAATTTTAGATGTTGTCCGCAAAGTTAATTTTTTTGTTCCTAATTAAATGTGAAAGTTTTATGTCAATTAATACTGGTAAAAATCAATTCCGCACAAATTATAAATATATTAGGTCAAAAATTCCAGCAGTTCAGCAGAAAAAATTGAATATTGCTAGTTTTTTCAGGATATTTACAAAAAAAAATTACATGCTAAGAAAATTGGTAGTTCTCTTCCTGCTGGCAGGTTCCTTTTCTCATGCGCAATTTAACGAAAGTGCACCCTGGATGCAGAACTTAAAAACCAAGAAGTCTTCTGCGGCCAAGTCAGTCCAACAGGATTACACTTTTAAAGAAATAACCAATGCCTTTGATGAATATTGGAAGGGAAAGGATATCACTAAAAAAGGGAATGGCTACAAACCTTTTAAACGCTGGGAAAATTACTGGAAACACTTTGTTAATAGTGACGGGTATATTCCTACTTCCAAACAACTTTATGATAGCTGGAAAAATAACCAAACCGGCAAAGCAATAAACCCAACGAGCGACTGGACTTCTGTTGGCCCTTTTTCCTCTGGTACTTTAGCCATCGGACAACCTGGAACAGGAAGAGTCAATGCTATTTCGGTAGATCCTAATGACCAAAATATCTGGTATGCCGGTGCCCCTGCCGGTGGCTTATGGAAAAGTATCGATGCAGGTAGCACATGGACTACCCTATTTGACGACTTTCCTCAGATTGGAGTCTCAGGAATTGCCATAGATAAGAATGACTCCAATATTGTATATATTGCTACCGGAGACGATGATGCTGCAGATTCTTACAGCATTGGTGTATATAAATCTCTGGATGGGGGAGCCACATGGAATGAAACCGGCTTAAATACCAGCAATACAGATTATAGTTGGGTAATGAATGAAATTACCATAGACCCTGCTAATTCTGATATAATCTGGGTTGGAACCAATAAAGGGCTAATGAAATCTGTGGATGGTGGTGATAATTGGGTAACAAAAAGAAATGGGAACATAAAAGATTTTAAACTAAAACCCGGGGACAGCAATACCGTCTACGCCGTTTCAAGTGGGGCGTATTATAGATCTGATGATGGTGGGGATTCTTTCCCTCAGGTAACGAATATCTTGCCTACAACCTCCGGCAGAAGAGTCTTAGGGGTATCCCCCGCGAACCCTGAGGTGCTTTATATTCTTTGTGCAAACGTGCAACAGCAAGGTTATTCTTTTCAGGGATTCTATAAATCAACAGATAGCGGTGAAACATTTACGCGAACTCTAAATAATACAGATATTTTGGAACGCAACCAGGCCTGGTATGATCTTGCATTGGAGGTTTCCCCCACAGATGAAAACGAGGTATATACCGGAGCAATTAACATTTGGAAAAGTACAAACGGAGGTGACTCCTTTAACCGGCTAAATAACAATGATACAGATGTAACACCGGCCTATACCCATGTAGATATTCATACTTTAAAATTCTATAATAATAAGTTATTTGCAGGGACTGATGGCGGACTATATGTATCTGAAGATAATGGGATCACTTTTACAGATAAGACCCGTGGAATGGCTATTACCCAGTTTTATCGTATTTCCATAGGTAAAAATAATGCAGCCAGGATAGCAGGAGGTACTCAGGACAACTCCGGTTTTGTCTATAATAACCAGTCGTGGAATATATACTCAAGCGCAGACGGTATGGATTATGAAATTGATCCCACCAATGACAATATTATTTACGGTTTTGCCCAAAATGGTATAGTCTTGTTCATAACCACTAATACCGGCCAAAACCTTGGTGGGGTTTCACCTCCCCGTGATGACAACGGGGATCAAATTAGTGGTAATTGGGTAACACCCCTGGCAATAAGTAGTGAAGGGGATGTATACGCCGGTTTTGACGCGGTTTATAAATTATCCGGCAGTTCCTGGGAAAAGGTTTCATCAACCATCGGTTCCGGAAATATTGATGACCTGGAAGTTGACCCTAATGATCCTATGACAATTTATGTTGTACAAGACAATTTTTTATATCGGAGCCAGAATGGCGGGGCTACCTTTATCCCTTTAAAAGGATTTGATGCTGATATTTCAGATATCACCATTAATAGCAATGATTCCAGTATCGTTTATTTAACAACCTCGGCTTTGTTTTCAGATAGCCTCCCCAATTTCGGATCCTCAAATGAAAGGGGTATATATAAAGTTACCATAGACGGAAATACCGCCACTGAAGAAAACATAACCTATAACATCCCGACTGATCTGGCATTTTTATCTATTGTACACCAGGGCAGGGACACCAACAATCCCATATTTGTTGGTACAAGCGGCGGAGTGTATCGTTTGGATGATACCCTTACTGAATGGGAGGATTATTTTACCAACTTACCCAACACTGGCATTAGTGATCTTGAAATTAGTATTGATGATGAAGTTATTGTAGCAAGTACCTACGGAAGAGGTGTATGGCAATCACCTATTGATATTCAGGTACCAGACGACGACGTTAAATTAGTGTCTGTTTCACCAATTCCGGGTAACGTCTTGTGCGGTGAAATCTTCCCTGAAATAGTCGTCCAAAACAAAGGTATTAACCCTATTACAGAAGTTGATGTTACCTATTCCATAAATGGGGGATCTGCACAAAATTTTACATGGAATACCAGTACTATTCTAAACGAAGAAACTGCAACGATTGCCCTGCCTTCCCAAAATATAAACAGCATAGGGGAATCTGTACTGGAAGTAACCGTTACCATTATTAATGACACTTATGATGATAACAATATTGTCTCAAGTACATTTTACGTGAATGACTTTGGTATTGGTGATATGGTAAACACTTTTGAAACAGCAGAGGAAACCCTGGTCACTTATAACCAAACCGGAGGAGTAAGCATATGGGAAAAAGGTATACCCGCCGGGGCTGTTCTTAACGAGGCAGCTTCGGGAGAACAGGTCTATGCTACTAATTTGGATGGCAGGCACCCGGACGAAACTGCGTCATACCTGGTCAGCAACTGCTATGAACTTTCCAATATATTAGCACCAGTTCTTAAGTTTAATATGGCTTATGATTTAGAACCAAATTTTGACATTGTATATGTGGAATACTCCCTTGACGACGGTGCGTCCTGGAGTGTACTCGGTACAATAGACAGCGAACCCAATTGGTATACCAGCGACAGAACCAATGCTTCCTCCGGGGATGAAGATGATTGCCAGAATTGCCCTGGCGCCCAATGGACAGAAACAAATGCAACGATGACCGAATATGCCTACGATTTTGTTGCTAATGCGGCCAGGGGAGAAACAGATCTTACTAATGAAGAAAACGTGGTATTCAGAATAGCATTTGTATCCGATCAAAGTTTAAACCAGGACGGTGTAGTCATTGACGACTTGGTCGTTACAGGATTTCAGGATGACAATGATGACGATAATGATGGTATATTGGATGTAAATGACAATTGTCCTTTAATTGGTAATGCAGATCAAATAGACACTGATAACGATGGAGAAGGTGATGCCTGCGACACAGATGATGATAATGATGGCGTACCAGACCTTGATGATAACTGCCCTTTAACTGCAAATGCCGATCAGGCAGATGCTGATGATGACGGAATAGGTGATGTTTGTGACGATGATGCGGATAATGATGGCGTTCCCAATGGAGTAGATGTTTGCCCAAATACGCCTCTGAATGATGTTGTTGATATCACAGGGTGCACCGTATTTTCATTAGCTGCCAATAACTTTCAAGTACTTACCACAGGGGAATCCTGCAGTTCCGGTAATGATGGCAGTATTACTATTACGGCCCAGGCCAATTTAAATTATACCGCTACACTCAGTGGAAATGGAAGCGACCTGGATAGTAGTTTTTCAGATACTGTGTCATTCACAGAACTTACAGCAGGCGACTATAGTGTTTGCATAACAGTAGAGGGTGAAAGTGGTTACGAAGTATGTTATGATATTAACATATCAGAACCCGATACGCTTTCTGTGACTTCCAAAATTAATTCGGAAGCTAATAAGGTTACTCTTGGTTTATATGGAAGTAAAAATTATATCATCACTTTAAATAAAAAGGAGTACAGAACTTCAGAAAGTGAAATAACCTTAACGCTCTCGGAGGTTGAAAATGTTTTAAGCGTAAAAACAGATAAGGATTGTCAGGGTATTTACGAAGAGACCATTGTACTTAGTTCTGAATTATTTATTTACCCAAATCCAATATCTAATGGCGAACTAAGCGTATATCTCGGCAATAACAATTTAGACGAAGTTGAATTGTCATTGTTTTCGATAAATGGCACAAAAGTATTCACTAAGACTTACCGTGTTTCGGAAAATGAGGTGAAATTTAATGTAGATGGCCTGTCAAAAGGAATTTACATGTTAAATGTTAAAACCAATAAATCATTACTGAGTTATAAAATTATAAGACGATGAAATTACAATATGGGTTTTACGTATTAGTCATTTTTTTTATTACCGCTTGTGGTGGTAGCGATAGTAATGACCCGGCTCCGGACCCCGATCCAGATCCGGTGGCAGCACCTTTGGCTGCAACTTTAGTATTTCCGGACAATAATACGGAGTGCAATGAGGGTGTTGTAGTAAATGAAACTCAAAGCACTGTAACTTTTGATTGGAACGCTTCTCAAAATACGGATAGCTATGAAGTTAACCTAAGAAATCTGAACACTAATACAAGTACAAAGACCAATTCCAACACCAATTCTGCGGATATAACTTTAGAACGTGGAGTACCATATGAATGGTTTGTAGTGTCTAAAGCGAATGGCACCAATGAAACTGCTTCCAGTAGCATCTGGAAGTTTTATAATCAAGGCCCGGGAGTTGAAAATTATGCTCCTTTTCCGGCTGAAGCTTTAAATCCGGGTCGAGGTGAAACTATTAACAATTCTGGAACAGTACAATTAGAATGGTCTGGCAGCGATGTGGACAATGATATTACGGAATATGATGTTCTCTTTGGTACGGATAGTGATCCTTCTGATTTATTAGGTACTACCTCAGATTCATTTATTGATGCCACTATTGCAACGGGAGTTTACTATTGGCGCGTAATTAGCAAGGATAGCCAGGGCAATAGTTCTGAATCTGAAATTTTTGAATTCAGCGTACTATAAGGAAGAATTGGGGAGAATAATTAGTAGTGCTGCAGTACTAAATTGAATTGTAATAGTCCATCAATTTAATCAGATCAGCCTCTTTTTTTAAGCTTAGTCCTTCATTTTTAATATAAGCCTGAACCTCATTTTTTTTATCCGCTAATGAGGTTAGAATATCACTTTTTTTAAGCCTGATTCTCTTTGCGGTCCCATCACCCTTTTTGACATAATAGGAACTAACATCAATAAAAGTAGGCGGAACCTTTCTATCATAGGAAGTAGCCGGAATCCTGCCTTTTTTTAATTTAATCTCCGGCTTGAATAATAAGATTGTATTCCCTTCATTTAAAGGATTAAAATAACTGGATCTGTTATTTCCTTTAGCATCTTCATAAAGATATATTCCAAATACTTTAGCGCCGATTATAGCTTTTATATAAGATCTTTTGAGCAGTGGAAATGATTCATTTCCTCCCTGCAGGACCTGAATCTCATTTCTAAAAGCATTGTAACGCATTTTTCCTCGTAATTCTACTTTGCCCCTTATGCTAACTTCTCCCATCTTATAGGTTTCATCAAAATATTCAGAGCCTTCGGCATCCAAATCGGAATAATCTGCATTTCGTGTTAAAAATGATACCGCTCCACCCTCAGGAGAGTTAAGGGTTACAGGACCACCCTGGGCCTGGCATAGAATTGGTAGTCCTAATAAAATAAAGTAAAAAAGGGTTTTCATAGTCAATTTTTAGCTGTGCAAAGATACAGTTTTTAAAATCTTATATTTTCCGATAGAATGTTATAAAATATATAAAAATCCCCCAGAATATGGAGGACCACGCCGGACAAGCCCTTCCTAATTGAATATTTTTATTAATCTATTAGGTATATGAACAACTTCTGTAATTTTTCTTCCTTAATGGAAATTTTACACTAAAAAGCATGAAACTTATTACCAAAAAAAAGCCGCCTTAAGAATAGGCGGCTTTTCAATTACCTTATATTGGTTTATTTCTATGTTTTAACCGTGTTTATTGGCTACAGAAATCTATAAGAATAGGTCCTGCCGGTGATCCCTGTGGATAATCCGCTACAACATTTCCGCTAGGAGCGACGATAGTAAAAGAAATTTCGCCGTAAAAATCCCCTGGGAAAAACCATTCTGCAGATTCAACACCCGCCGGAATGGTAATAATTGCAGAACCACTTGTGAATTCAGGTGTGCAATCGTATGGCGAAGCCACATATGGATTGCATAGCCCCACTTCAAAAACCTCTCCTGTGCTCAGGGTACAGGTAAGGCCTGACCCTCCATTTCCATCATCAGTCTGCCAACCATCTCCAAAAGAATCCTCCATATTCACAATCCAATCACCTGCCGTCGGTGCAGGAGGACATTCTCTAAAGAACTCAACGTTTAAGGTTGAATTAGTAAATGTAATATCATTTGAACCTGAAACATCAGTTAAATTAAGTGTCAAAACGGTTGATCCTGACTCTGGCAATGCACTAAAGTTACTGGCAATTGTTATCGTTCCAACAAAAGAACCCGCAGGTATTACCAGATCACCACCAATTGTATATTGATCGGATGTCGCCGTTGAAGACGGATCAACTGCCAAAGTAATAGTTCTTTCACTATCTGTTTTGGTCGTCACAGTAACGTCTACGTCTACGGATGCTCCTTCCGCAGGAGTACCAAGTAAAGCAGAAGTAAGGCTAAATTGGGCCAGTGTCTGTCCGTTTACCGTATCGTAAATCGGAATATCATTATCCGCGCAAGATACCACTAAGAATATCCCAACAAGGAAAGTCGAAATTTTATAAGAAAGTCTTTTCATCTTTTTTGTTTTAAATTTTAATAACCTTCGTTCTGTTCCATATTGGAATTGGCATTAATCTCATCTATCGGAATAGGAAGTTGAAATCTAAAATCCCCTGCAGGTAGCGTAAGTACTTCAGCAGGTGTCCCGGAACCATCAATTATGTCTCCGAAGACTGATCTGTTAATTGCCTCTCCTCTACGTTTAATGTCAAAGAAACGATGACCTTCAAACGAAAGCTCAACCCTTCTGTTAAATTGTATCGCATCTTCCAGTGCTTGTCCGCTTTCACCACCGGCATAAGAAGTATAGCGCTGGTCTCTCAATTCATCCAGACTGGCAAGGGCAGCTGTTTCAAGTCCAAGTTCGTACTGAGCTTCCGCTTTGTTTAAAAGCACTTCAGCTGCACGCAATACCTTGATATCTACACGCCCATTTACCTGACCTGTTTCGCCTAAGAATTTTTTCACAGCATTGTAATCGTTCCCCTGGTTAGTTCCAATAAACTGCATTACATTCCTTCTTAAATCATTGGCGTCAACATTAGTAAAAAATTCAAGGTCTATTGCATACTCGGAGATTGTCGCCGAAGCATTAGACTGACTGTAAAGTACTCCTACATTAGCGAAATTACTTTCAGATGAAGTATTTACAGCCCATTCAACTACGATACCAGCATTATTAGAATCTGTGTATACGCCATCTAATTCAGCAGGAGTAGCTAAAGGTGTAGTTACCTGATTTGCGGCAGCAACAGCTTTTGCATATTCCCCATTGTAGAGGTATACTCTGGATAAAATTCCAAAAACACTGTTTCTGTCCAATCTGCCTTCGCCATTAGCATCTCCTATTAATGAGCTAGCCCTTACAAGGTCGTCAATGATTTCCGAGTAGTTACTGGCTACAGGTTCTCTGGCAGGCTCCACTCCGGGATCCCCAGTATCACCATCCTCTACTTTTACATAGACAATTCCTGGTGAACTATTGGCATCCGCACTCTGTGTTGGTATTTTTGCAAAAATACGAACCAGGTCAAAATGTGCCAGCGCTCTTGCTGCCAATGCTTGTCCTAAAATGTTATTTTTTTCAGGACCATCTGCCAGGTTATCAATTTGTCCAATGACAAGGTTAGCTGCGTTCACCGCCTCATATGCCTCACTCCAATACCGTGGAATTGCACCACCAGTATTAGGAACATATCTGTAATCGAAATAGTCTTCATTTGAAGTCCGTCCGGTCTGTACCAAAATCACATTATCTGAAAGGATATCAGGAATTCCCTGCAATCCGGATCCGGAATCGGCATAGTAAAGCCAAAACTGTCGGTAAATACCATCAACGCCATTCTGAAAGGTAGCTACGGAGTTAAAAAATGTCTCCGGATTACCTTCTGTAAAAGGCTGCAATTCATTGATTTCGTCATCACAGGCAAAAAAACCGAATGACAAAAACAAAAACGATAATTTAATTATATTATTTTTCATTTCTTTATCTGTATTTTGTTATTAAAATCCAATTTCTACCCCAAAGGTATAGGACTGTGTTTGAGGGTAACTGAATAATGAGAATTCTCCGGGTACAAATCCGGCATCACCCGGTTCAGCTGTCTCCGCAGAACCCAAACCAATTTCAGGATCTCCATTGTAATTTGTAATTGTCCATAGATTCTGACCAGTAATATATACACGGAAGGAATCTAATCCAGTATTGTCGAGCAATTTCCCTGGAAGACGATAATCCAAAGTAAGTGTCCTTAGTCTTACATAATCCCCTTTTTCCAGAAACCTGTCTGTTTGCTGATCCGCAGTGTTTTGGAATAACGGGCTAGGCAATACATTCTGATCTCCGGGCTGTTTCCAGTAATTGAAGGATTCTACCCTTTGGTTTCTGTTTATGTTCCCAATGGCAATACCTTGTTGTCTCTGTATGTTCTGAATATAATTTCCTGATTTGTACACAAAATCAGCTCTCAAGCCAACTCCTTTAAATCTTAATGAGGTAAAAAATCCTCCTTCTAAATTTGCCTGTGGTGATTTACCGGGTAACAATACCTGGAAGCCGGGGCTATATTGACTAGTCACAACACCATCGGTATCTAAGTAAAGAGGTTCACCATTAGCAGGATTCACACCTGCGTAACGTTCCAAATAAAAAGAATTAATTTCTTCCCCTTCCCTAAGGATGGTAGAACCATTAATAATATCTTCCCCATTAACCAGGGAAACTACTTTGTTATCCAGAATAGCCATATTACCTCCTAAAGTCCAGGTAAAGTTCTGATTTCTAATAACGTCTGCACTTAAAGAGATTTCAAAGCCGCTATTCTCAATTTCACCGATATTGGCTAAAATAGAATTATCCTCATCCCCAATAGTCTGTGTAATAGGCTTGTTTAATAAAAGATCTTTGGAATTTTTCTTAAAGTAATCAAATACACCAGTAATCCTATTATTTAGCAATCCAAACTCCAGACCTATATCCAGTATAGCCTGAGATTCCCATTGAATATCAGGATTTCCAACTCCAAGCGGAACTGCTGCAGTTCTTCCGTTATACGTGCTAAAGCCCAATAAATTAAGATATTCAAAATCACCAATATTCTGGTTACCTGACGTTCCGTAAGAAGCTCTAAGTTTTAAGTTATTAAAAACAGAACCTTCCATAAAATTTTCACGGGCTATATTCCATGCGGCACTTCCGCTATAGAAAGTTCCGTATTTATTTTTAGGTCCAAATCTGGAAGAACCATCCCTCCTAATGGAAGCGGAAACCACATATTTACCGTCATAATCATAGTCAGCAAAAAGACCTAAAGAAAACAATCTTCTTCTGGCCTCAGACGAACCTGCATTGGTTGCCTCAGCCGCTACATCCTGATAAGCAAAATCTGGTGACGGGAAACCCCTGCTTGATGCAAACAGGTCAGTAAATATACGTTCGTTGAATTCAAATAATCCGCTAACCGTTAGATTGTGAACCCCGTTGTACGTATCGCTATATGTTATAAGGTTATTTACGTTGTATTCCAAGGTATTCTCAAAATTATCTGTCTGAGTCCCGGGGAAATTAACATCTCCAATAAATCCTTCTAATACCCCTCCTGACAATGAACGGTTAGTTCTGTTAAACCTATTGTTCGTAGCTCCTATAGAAAAACGATTGGAAAATTTATCAGAAAATTTAATATCCGCAAAAAGACTTCCTATAATTAAGAAGTTTCTGTTATTCTCAGGTTCCGTTTCCAATGCACGGGCAATAGGGAATCCTGTAGTCGTTGGATTGTAAACAGGCTCTCCCTGTTCGTCCAAAACTATATCATTATTTGCATCCCTTAAATAAAGTGGATCCCATGGATTGTAGTCATACATTGCCCTAAAAGGATTCTGTACGTTATTCCTATCCCTGGGTAAGTCTGTAGTA
>Ga0316205_10004250_pt1 | contig 12702 bp, 8 predicted proteins | sample 3monthpyrite_MG_FD_204941 | JGI IMG/M metagenome (GOLD analysis project Ga0316205, IMG submission 204941) | Microbial mat bacterial communities from mineral coupon in-situ incubated in ocean water Damariscotta River, Maine, United States -... | ecosystem: Environmental > Aquatic > Marine >... | reverse complement strand
AGATCGCCAATATCAACAAGCTCCATATCTATTCGTAGATCAGGCTTATCAGAGCCAAAACGATTCATGGCTTCGGCATATGTCATACGCGGGAATGGCTTAGGTAATGGCACTTCCAGAACGTGTGAAAATAATTCACGAATCATTTTCTCAGTTACATCCATTACCTGATCTTCAGACATAAAGGACGTTTCTATATCAATCTGTGTGAACTCAGGTTGACGATCTGCACGTAAATCCTCATCACGGAAACAGCGCACAATCTGGTAATAACGATCCATCCCAGACATCATTAACAACTGTTTAAATATCTGTGGCGACTGAGGCAGAGCAAAAAACTCTCCCTGATGGGTACGACTCGGTACTAAATAGTCACGGGCACCTTCAGGTGTCGCTTTGGTAAGCATGGGCGTTTCAATATCAAGGAAACCGTTGTCTTCCATATATCGACGGATAAAACCGGTAACCTGTGAGCGCATGCGCATTCTCTGCTGCATTTCATCACGACGCAGATCAATATACCGATACTTAAGACGGTTATCTTCGTGAACACCCTGATCATCTAACTGGAATGGCGGTGTTTCTGCTGCGTTAAGCACTTCTAATTCAAGACCCAGCACTTCTATTTTGCCTGACTTTAAATTCGCATTTACAGCGGCTTCATCACGCAAACGAACACGACCTTTTACTTTCAGTACATACTCATTACGAACACGTTCGGCTAACGCAAACATTTCTGGCTTATCAGGGTCGAAAACCACCTGCACCAAGCCCTCACGGTCACGCAAGTCAATAAAAATCACGCCTCCATGGTCACGACGACGGTTTACCCACCCACATAATTCTATTTCCTGATCGACCAGGTTTTCATCAACCTGACCACAGTAATGACTGCGCATAATTTATTCCAGCTTTGTAAAATTTATCAACGCCTCATACCGCAAACTATAAATTAGTACTGCAGCAAGGCGAAAGGCTCGGTATTATAATGCGATAAGCTGAATATTTCATGGATTTGGTAATAATAATTACAAAAAGGCTCAATTTGAATACGCAACAATCTATCTTAATAACCGGTTGCTCGACCGGCATTGGACTTTTCACTGCTCAACAATTACAAAAGCGAGGATATCAGGTTTTTGCGACTGCTAGAAAACCTGAAGATGTCCAGCACCTTAAGCAGCTTGGTTTAAATTCATTACAACTAGATCTTGATGACTCCGTCTCAATTAAGAACGCGTTAATAAAGATCATGAATCAAACTAATGGAGAACTATACGCGCTATTTAATAATGGCGCATACGGCCTGGCCGGGGCAGTAGAAGATCTAAGTCGCGAGGCATTAAGAGCACAATTTGAAACCAATTTATTTGGTACGGTTGAATTAACTAATCTTATATTACCGATAATGAGAAATCAGGGATATGGGCGCATTATTCAAAATAGCTCTGTTTTAGGTTTTGCCGCCATGCCATATAGAGGGGCTTATAATGCGAGCAAATTTGCCCTGGAGGGCATCAGCGACACTTTGAGACAGGAACTTAGTGGTACCAATATACATGTCAGCTTAATTGAACCAGGCCCTATCATCAGTGAATTTAGAACTAATGCATACAAGGCTTTTACAAAATATATTGATACTGAAAAAAGCTGTCACAAATCTCAATATAAATCGATGATAGAGCGATTACAAAAAGAAGGAGCAGCCGCGCCTTTTACTTTAGGGCCTGAAGCCGTATGTGAAAAAGTCATTCATGCACTGGAAGCCAGACAACCTCGTGCGAGATATTACGTAACAAAACCAACATACATTATGGGTTACCTGAAACGAATTTTAAGCAGCAGAATGATGGATAAATTTCTGATAAAAGCCGGTGGCGGAGGCCAACGTTAAGATATCGTCATAACTGTAAAATATTCGATTAGAATATTGTTTATCAACATTCTAATCGAAAAGAATTTCAGCTGTTACGCAATAGAGCAATTTACTACTTACGTTTTTAAATCAAAACGTAAGAATATTTGTATCAACATGACCCAAAGCGTCATCATAGTTCTGTCGCGTAGTATCTCGCATCGGTTTACCTAAATAATAGCCCTGCACATAATCAGCACCAAAACGCTTTAACATCTCTAATGTTGCGGCATCTTGAACATATTCAGCAGTGATTTTTTTATTTAAGGTTTTTGCGATCTGAATCATTGACTGAACCATTGCCTGATCGACAGGATCTTTTGCCATATCAGTAATAAACTCACCATCAATTTTAAGAATATCAACCGGCAATCGTTTCAAATAATTAAACGAGCTAAATCCCACACCAAAATCATCTAAAGCAAACTGGCAGCCCAACTCAGATAACTGCTGAATGGTCTCACTGGCTTTTTCAATATGACGCACAGCTGTTTGCTCAGTAATTTCAAATATCACATGGTCAGTATCAACATCATATTGAGATATATAACGTTTAATTTTTTCGATTAAATCTGCCGCTTCAAATATTCTACCCGATAGATTAATGGATAAATAAACATCACGCCCATCAGCTTTAAATTCTGATAATTTTCTAAGCGCATTACGAACAACCCAGTAATCGATATCAATTGCAACACCTAATCGTTCAGCTGCCGGTAGAAAAGCATTAGGGTGAATAACTTCACCTTTACCCATAACCATTCTTAACAGAACTTCATAATGCTCACGCTTGTCTCCGTCAAGGCTGACTATGGGCTGATAGAAAAGCGTAAAATAATCATTCTGAATTGCATCACTAATCCTTTTAGACCAGCTAATATCAGCACTTTTTCTAAGCTCTTCCTGCTCAGGCAAATCAAACATATGATATCGATTACGGCCTTCAGATTTCGCATGAAAACATGACATATCAGCCTGAGAAAACACTTCCTCAGCTGTAAAATCATCACCGCCTATTAACACCACACCAATAGAGCAATAGATATTAAAAGCCTGGCCACCTTCTACAAAGACAAATTCCTGCATCGACTTAAGAATTGATTCCGCAATAACACGAGCATCATTTTCTTTTATTGACTTGGCAATAATAGTAAACTCGTCACCGCCAAATCGAGCAATAACGTCCTCGGTTCTTATTCTATTCTTAAGTAAATCGGCAACCTGTTTTAATAACCTGTCACCAGCTGCATGTCCAAGATTATCATTCACATGTTTAAACTGATCCAGATCTATGAATAACAATGCACTGCTATCGCCTTCATCAATCGTACGCTGAATTTCCTGTTTTAATTGAATATTAAAATTATGTTTATTTAATAACCCCGTAAGTGCGTCATAATTTGCAAGTTTTCTTAACTCTTCATCTCTACTTCTAAGCGCCTTGATTGTAGTATTTAATGCATTGGCTATAGCAACAATTTCTTCATCACCTTCACCATCAACATGTACATCAATTTTACCTTTTGCTAATTGTTCTAAAGGTTTTTGCATATTAGTTAGAGGGCGGAGTGAGCGCTTTATGAGTATTCGGCCAAAAAATGCAGCGACTAGAAAAAGAACGGCTACGGCCACACTACCGATAAATATATTCTTTTTTAATTTATCCTGATAATGGCTGAAATCTAAGCCAAGCTCCAGGTAACCAATTATTTTATAATTTTCTTTAGATTCTTCGTCAATATCAAAATCAACCATACTATCAGAGCGAATTGATCGAGTTACGATAGAAGACGCTACCTGAAACAATGAAGAACTATCATCTGCTGTTTGTATTAGAACTGGCTGGTTAGAATCGATATTAAGTCGCAATCTTTCAATAATCGCTGAACTTAATTCAGGTATTTTGATATCAACCATATTATCAGCCGAATACTGCGCGATAATTGAATTTTTCTCGGCCTCATAATACCTTAAATATGAAACTTCTGGAAAACGACTAACCTGCTCTTCGATTGACTGAAATAAGAATTCATCGTTTGCTGCGTATAATGGAGTACCTAATTCATCGAGTTTGGTGACCCAGTCTGTAGCCTGTTGAGAAAAATTATCTTCGATAACTTTATTAGAACTCCACCATAAACCAGCGACGCCTAAAATATAAACGACCACACTCCATACTAATAACAGCCAGATTATACGATTAACTAAACTGGTGTTTTTACGACGTGAAAATAAAGGCGAACGACGTATTAAGCTTTTCACTTCCGGCGTGTGAGTTTGCTCTGTATCATCCCTAAGCCCTGATTTTAGAACGCTTCTTAGAGACCGGGCATTTTTCCATCCTTGTTCTAGCGTTTTTTGATTATGTTCGGCTCTACTTTCCATTGACGTACTTCCGATACTCCGGAGGTATAACCAGATTAAATTGCTTAGCAATATTCTGATTTATTCCCATAGTATGATTCATGACAGGCAAAACGCTCTCACCCAAAATACTCGTTTTACCCGCAGACTCTCTAAGCCGCTGTAAAACTCCACTTGCAATTGCCTCGGCATCAGGCGTTACGTAAAAGAAACCACCAAAAGACAATAATTTAGGACTAAAAACCACTATTTGCCTACCACGCCGCGATGCATAAGCCATCACTTCTTTTAGTGCTTTACCGCTTAGAATGCGGTTATCAGGCAAAATCCACTGGCCGCCTACATCCGACTTTATCTTTTTACTTTTATAGATAAAGCCCTTATCCGATTTAACAACCTCTACAATTAACTCAATCCCCTGGGATTTAGCTGCTTTTTTAGCCCGTTTTAAGTACAAATCAAGATTATTACCTGCTACAACAGCGACTTTTGTTAACGAAGGCGAGAGTTTCTTCCAGTCTTTAAATAGCTTTTCCGGTGATGGCAAGGAACTCACACCTTTAATGTTGTCAGCGGTTACCTTGTTATGGTTAAGTATCTGTGTATAAATTATCTGTTTGCTTTTAAAGTTTTTAACTGCATCAAGCGCCTTAGAGCCCACAGCAACCACCTGTATGGTGCTGGAATTCTGAATATCTCTAATTACAGCTTTATCCTGAGCAGGCAGACCAGATAAAGTAATTTGTACCGCATGATCCCCCAATTCCCTGGTTAAATATTGACCAATTTTCTGAAATGCAACGGAGGAACTACTTAATAAAATCAACACGTCCTGTTGTTCAGGTTCAACCGGAACAGGTATTACTTTATCTACAACAACTGGTTTTGTTATAACAGGCTCCGGTGTTTTTACTTCAGGCTTATCTTTAACCGAGGGAGCACATGCGAATAACAAACCAAGCATGGAGAATAAAAGGCTAAAACGGAAAATTTTCTTTTTCATGATTATTTAGTCGTGAATTATGTTATTTGTTTGGAGAAGCACTAACACTCTCCTATTAATTTATAAAAACACGCTTGGCAGAGCTCCTGCTCCCTAAGAATCATCCTTAACCACTCTGAAACATCTCAACCAGAATACGCGGCTGATGCTTAGTTCAGATTTTCCATCATTGCTTTTCGCAAATTTTATTATAGATATACAACACTTAAACCCAAGCATTTCACACTTCAGTAAAATACTTGGGATAATATTCCTAATGATTTATAAATCAGCTAATTTTGCAATTCAGTTTTCTATGATTCAATACCTGAAACTTACTCCGAGTGGTTTCAAGCACACTACGGTCAAGCTCTGTGATAACAACACCTGGCCCAGTGCCTACACTACCCAGAATATTACCCCATGGATTAACAATCATGCTATGGCCATAAGTTTGACGATTATTAACATGGTAACCTCCCTGAGCAGAAGCAATAACATAACACTGGTTCTCAATTGCCCTGGCCCTGATTAAAGGCTCCCAGTGAGACTGCCCCGTAAAGGCCGTGAAAGCTGATGGAATTGCACATATTTCCATACCCTGATCAATCATTATACGATATAACTCAGGAAATCTGAGGTCATAACACACGCTTAAGCCGAGTTTCCCAAAGGGAGTATCAACAACTACTGCCCGCTCTCCTGCAACCGTAGTCGCCGATTCATTATAGGTTTCATTATTCGCCTCTATCAAAACATCAAACATATGAATTTTGTCATACCGAGCCACTAGCTCACCCAGATTGTTATAAAGCAGACTGCTAGAATACGCCTTGCCTTCTTCATCACTACTTATAGGGATTGTTCCACCCACAATCCATGCATTGTATTTCTCAGCCTGAACGCCAAGAAAGGTCTGAACTCGCCCATCACCGATATCTTCTGCATTTGAGACACGCTCATTATCACTCATAGGCATTTGTGAGAAATTTTCAGGAAGCACTATTAATTCAGCTCCCTGAGAGGCTGCCTGATCAATTAATTTGGCCGCTTCATCTAAATTAGCCTGAATATTTGGACCTGAGGACATTTGAATTGCTGCAAGCTTACTCATCTTTTACTTTTCCGCCTTAATTATAACTATATTAATAATATCTTCTGCATTACTGCCAGGAGTAAGCTGTATTACACTTGAAGGTACACCCAACGAAACAAACCAGCCTTTTAACTCTTCTACCCAGAGCTCACCTTCTTCTCCACCCGGGTAACGCAACTCAATCACTTTTGTCGGGCTCTCCATCCACTTCTGCATTACCATTGAAAGCTCAGGAACTTTCAATAAAGCCTCTCCGTGTCGGGGTATATCCCATGTTTCTGCGCGCAGCTCTATATTAACATCTTGTGCGTACACATTAATTGATATTAACAGGCTCAATATCACAGAACTAAAAATAACCTTAAAAATCACTATCTTCATCCAGCTCTTCTACTGGGGCTGATATTAACTCAACAACAGGAGAATCAATACTACCCTTCATAGAATATTGATACTCTGACAACTTGTCAGTATTAAATATTTTCTGAAATAAATAAACCAGACCTCCAGCGGCAGGTCCTGCAACAACAGCAGTACCCAGAGTAACTGTAGCCCCAACATGTGGTCTAACAGTTATAGTCTGATCAATATAATTATTAGCCAGACTTAAGCGACCCTTCATATGAATATCAGCAGCCTTACTTTCAATTTCAAAATCATCTGAATATATATTCTCATCAGAAAATGAAAAACTTCCACTTACCTTGTCGAAATTAAAACCCTCTTTCATTTGACTACCAAAATCCAGTGAAAGTAAGGTTTTAAAATTAAAAATACCTAACAATCTTCCCGCGCCAGCATCAAGATCTTTTAATGTTCCGTCTGATAATCGTAAGTGTCCATCTCCATGTAGTATTTTCCAGTCAAACTGGTAAGGTGCGGCACTCCACTGCCAGCGTAAATTTATATTTCCCGAAGTAGAAAACAAACTATCTGAAACCTCTAAATCCTTAAAGGCTTTACCTAAATCAGCCACTTCAATATTCACATCCAGCTTTGTTGTGCTTTTGTTGTCTTTCCCTGTAAACCAGCTTCCTTTACCAGTAACAACATTATTTTCACTGGTTAGCTGATATTTTTTTATCACTACTCCCAGTTTAGTCTGTTGGGTATTTAAAGAACTATCCGTATATACTGATTTTTTCCATATCAATTTATCTGTATGAAAATTAAAAGAGGGTAAGTCACGTGGTGAAATAAAAGACGGGTCATTTATTTCCAAAACTTTTTTCATAGCCCCATCATTATCTGCAAGTTGCATTTTTTTTGAATCAAAATACTTATTCAAATCCAGATATTCAAGTTCAATGTTAATTGGAAGATCAACATCAACCTGTGTATTTATGTCAACAACCCCTTTTACACTTTGAGTATTTGCTGTAATCAACACCTTATCTTTCAATTCATTTAACTGTATCTTTTCACCATTTCCTAAATTCAAATTAAAACTTCTGCTATCATCAGAACCCAGTCTAATATTTATTTTAACTGGTTTCTTGTTTTTGCTTACCTTAGCTAGCGGGCCTGGCAAACTGCTGGTCACACCTTGTAAATCAGAGTTAAGACTTGCCTTCACAGAAGTACCACTAGCAATTATATTATTTATATCAATTGCTATATCCCAATTCGAACTACCACTCAATCTATCCTGAATATCTGGCATAGGTGCTAACAGTGTAGACGCTAGAATATTTCCACTTACACCAATTTGATACAATCTTTCACCCGATCTTTTCCGGGTATTTATATTAATGTCCAGAAGTTGATCAGACTGACTGTCTATAAATTTTGCTTTTAAACCTGATGATTCGACTGTATCACCTGCAAATCGAATAAAGCCATTAATAGCATCTAGTTCATAGTTTTCTCTCTCGAATTTAAGCTCTCCATTATTAATATATAACTTACCACCAACTTCGGTGCGGTAATTACCGTATAACGGCAAAAACAGCTCAAGATCAAGATCACCTGTGCCATTGAATTGCAAATTATCTAAATAACTACTCACATCCTCATGCAAGCTACTTTCATTAACAAATCTCTTAAAGTCATTTAGTTCAGCATTAACCTTACCCTTAACGTCTAAAGTTGGAGAAATAAAGTTGTCTATATATACAACCGTTTTCCCTATTTTAGAATCAAACAACTCAGCTTTATTCGAATTCAAAAGCATAGTGTCATTTTCAAACCTGAGATTTGCAGAAATATTATTTACATCAGGCCAGTTATCTAAATAAGTTAGATCAACTCCTGTCACATCAAAATCAGCTAAAGAAACACCTTCATTTTGTCTAAAAGGCGCATCTCCCAAATAACCATAAAACTGATAACCGCCCTGAGTAATCAAACCTTCGTTAATTGCTTTATCTATCCATTTAACCGTTTCTGCTCCCATCACACCTGCGGGTAAATACAAACTTACTGCTTTAGCATCACCTTGCTTGAAGTGAGCTGTTAAGTCCAGGAAAGGCCTGCCCTTGTCGGGCATATTAAAATCAAGTCGAATTTCTGTTTCGATATGAGGCGTATTAACAACCAGTGATTGACTAGATAATTCCCAAACATCATTTTCATGAGCCAATTCAAGTGCACCTTGCAGTGTCTTAAAATTGAGAGAGTTTCTAAATAATTTTCTAAATTTTACCTCAGTATTTTTCGAATCTAATAATAACCATGTTTTATTACTAAGGTAGGCAATAGAACCCTTTAAGTTTTGTATTTCTGCGGGTTCAACATCGGGTAATGAAAAACCTAACTGGCTAAACTCTGCATTAACTTTAATATCCTGAGGCTCATCAAGCGGCAAACTTACATCAAGATTTCTTAATTCCCCTGATGGTTTGTACTTTTGTAGTAACTTCATCCAGGTCACATCTACATCGGCAACACTATTTAACATACCTGCAAGATACACAAACCCTTCCGCCCGTAAAAAATCTGCCTGAAACTTAATTTCCTGCAGACCATTATGCATTTCGAGCGTTGCAGCAGCAGGTTTCAACCAGTCAATACCTTCTCTTTCAACCAGCAAGTCTCTAACATCAAACTTCCAGCCACTATCCGTCTTATTCCAGTGAAGAAAAGCATCAAGGTGATCAATATTCCAGGTATTAACTGCGTCATCAAGATAATGCACAGAAAGATTTGTAAAGCTAAGCTGGCTATTTACTTCAAGGATCTCCTGTTTACTCCATTCTAACCAGACTTTACCGTAAACCTTTGCATTCGCTGCGACCTTCAGCTCATTCCAGTAATCATCTAACCAGGATTCAGCATTAAAACTTTCAATCGCAAGATACAATTGACCATCAAGGTTTTTATAGTCAAATAAATCACCTTCTAAATCAATTATGAAGTGAGCATGTCTGCCATACCCCTTCGGAAAATCAGCCTTAACTTCAAACACATGTGATTCACCACTATTTATTAAATGCAGGTTAACATTGGATAAGGTTTTACTACGACTTTTATGCCTGTCATCATAAAAACTAAACTGACTATTTAATATTTTAAAATCCAGATTATTAAAATTATGTTTAAATGCTTCACTTACTTCAAATTTTCTATGTACATTTTCTTCTGTTGATGCATTAAGGGTTTCGTCAATATTTTCATCAATAATATAATTTTGAATCAGTAACTGTGATTTTTTGTTAACACCAAGCTGAACATTTAAACCAATTAACGTTATTTCACCAATTACTGGTGCCATCGTCCTTATGGTTTCGGCCCAGTCTAAGCTCAGGTCAATTTCATCAAGATGTAACAGGTGATGTTTACCCTCTTTATCAGATACATTAACATCTATTAAATTAAGGCGAGGAACTAACCAATAGATCTCAGCATCAAGAAAACCTACTTCCAGCTTTAAACCCATTTGTTCGGATACGGCTTTTTGTATGGACGTGGAATAATCTGGTATTGACTTTATTGCAACACGTAACAGAGTAAAACTAATAGCAAGAATAATAACGATTAAGCCGACAATGCTTAATATCCAGTTTTTTAATTTTCTAAAATTAAAACCTTTTTTCTTTCTTGTTTTTTTTGATAAATGATCAGACATCTACTATCTCAAATAAACACTTATCACATAATAACCACATCAAATTGCTCCTGAGTGTAAAGAGACTCAACCTGCAACTTAATTGGTACACCTATAAAATCTTCTAGCTCAGCTAAACTATTAGACTCTTCATCTACCAGCAAGTCGATAACTTCCTGTGCAGCTAACACCAACAATTGTTTTGCATCAAATTGACGCGCTGCTCTTAGTATCTCTCTAAAAATCTCATAACATGCAGTTTCAGCTGTTTTAATATAACCTTTGCCTTCGCAAGTCGGGCACAACTCACACAACACATGCTCCAGACTTTCACGAGTGCGCTTTCGCGTCATCTCAACCAGACCTAATGACGACACATCACAAACCTGCGTACGAGCATGATCTTTATCTAGTGCTTTTTCTAAGGCTCTTAAAACTTGTGCCCGGTGATCTTCTTCAACCATATCAATAAAATCGATAATGATGATTCCACCTAAATTTCTTAGTCGTAATTGCCTGGCTATCGACTGCGCAGCTTCAAGATTGGTTTTAAATATAGTTTCTTCCAGATTTCTATGGCCAACAAATGCACCGGTATTTACATCGATTGTTGTCATTGCCTCTGTTTGATCAATTATTAAGTAACCACCCGATTTTAAATGGGATTTTTTAGCAAGACCTTTTTGTATTTCATCTTCAACGCCATATAAATCAAAGATTGGCCGCTCACCAGGATAATGCTCAATTTTACTATGCGCTTCAATCATTAATTTTTCTGCAAAGTGCTGCATTTTTCGACTAGTTTCTCTAGAGTCGACACGTATTTTTTCTAGATCATCATCTATCATGTCACGTAAAACTCGCATCGGCAGAGAAAGGTCTTCATGGATTACGTTACCTGCTTTCTCCTCACGCGCTTTATCGCTAATGGAACCCCATAATTTATTCAGAAACAATATATCTTGCACCATTGATTCTGGCGTAGCCGTTTCCGCAGCCGTTCTAATTATATAACCTGACTCGCCTAATAAGTCCTTCTGATCTAGCAGCATCCCTCTAAGCCTTTCACGCTCTGCTTCATCTTCAATTCTGGATGACACACCGACATTGGCTGAATTCGGCATAAACACGAGATATCTGGAAGGTATTGTTATATGCGCGGTTAAGCGCGCACCTTTTGTCCCCATAGGATCTTTTATAACCTGAACCAGAACATCCTGTCCTTCCGATAATAAATGAGAAATAGTGGGTTTATTCGAGCTATCGCCATGAGGAGCAATATCGGAAACATGTAAAAAAGCGGCACGATCCATACCAACCTCAACAAAGGCGGCTTCCATTCCAGGCAGCACTCGACAAACACGGCCTTTATAAATATTTCCTACCAGTCCTTTGCTTCTACTACGCTCAATATAAACTTCCTGCAACACGCCGTTTTCCAGTATGGCAACACGTGTTTCCTGTGGTGTTACATTGATTAGTATTTCTTTACTCATGTCTTTTTAAATTCCATTATTTTTATCTAGATTACACATAATTAATTTATATTATTTTTTCGAATCTAGATCCTTTATCAAACATAACTTTTTAATTATGCCTTAATAGTCTAACCCATTATTTTAAAAGTTTTATACCTACTAACTTCAATAACTCCGTTGTTTCATATAATGGCAACCCCATAATACTCGAATAACTGCCTTTAATGTTTTTTATAAACTGAGCAGCTATACCCTGTATTGCATATGCACCCGCCTTATCTATTGCCTCTCCAGTCGACAGGTAAGCATCTAACAGCCGATCATTTAATTGTGTAAACTCCACTTCACTCGTGCACACAACAACGTGCTCTGATTTATCATTACAGATTGCAACGGCCGTCATAACCTGATGCGTATGACCCGATAACATTTTCAACATACGTTTTGCATGATCCTGATTTTCAGGCTTTCCTAAAATCTGCTGATTAATTATGACAATAGTATCTGCACCCAGCGCAGGTCTCTCTGGAGACTGTCTGTAAACACAGCGAGCCTTTTCCATGGCTAACCTTTTAACAAACTGTAACGCAGGCTCTCCGTCTAAGTGAGTTTCATCAATATTTGCTGGAAGCACTGTATAGTTGACCTGAATCTGGTCAAGGAGTTCTCGCCTTCTTGGTGAAGCTGATGCCAGAGTAATTACCGGCTCGGGTGATCCGTCTACTTTTGCCATTTATTATTCTTGGTTAAACGCACTGAGCTTAAACATTACTTATAACAATATCTTAAGCACGATGATAAGGATGATTACGTAATACAGAC
>Ga0316205_10004249_pt1 | contig 12703 bp, 13 predicted proteins | sample 3monthpyrite_MG_FD_204941 | JGI IMG/M metagenome (GOLD analysis project Ga0316205, IMG submission 204941) | Microbial mat bacterial communities from mineral coupon in-situ incubated in ocean water Damariscotta River, Maine, United States -... | ecosystem: Environmental > Aquatic > Marine >... | reverse complement strand
CATCTTAATTTAATCACATCTGTGGGAATTGAGTATGAGTCGATATAATACTCTGGTTATTGCGGATCAAACACGTAGTGAAACAGAAGTCAGGATACAGTCAGTTTGCCATGATGATTTCATACTCACAAAGCAGCCCACGGACTTGATTAGTAAGACGTAGTCGATTGTTTGGTAGTCATTCACGAATATGATACAAAGATCGCACGTATTGCTGCTCAATTGATTTAACCGGAACAGCTAGAATATTAGCCCGCTGACTGGCTTTGGCAATATCCAGGTAATCGCTCTTATCATTTTTATTTCCCCGCGCAAAGGATTTGGTGAGTGTCTCAGGCTGGGTGATAAGAGCTTGAACAGTATCACTATCTTTATTATGCTGGTTTTTTATAACCAGAGTGATTCTTCTTAATGCAACCTATCGTATCTATATCAAATGTATCCAAGACCTATGCGAGTGGTTTTCAGGCATTAAAAAATGTAAATCTGGATATCAAGGAAGGCGAGATCCTGGCGCTACTTGGACCCAATGGCGCAGGCAAGACCACTCTTATTTCAATTATATGCGGTATCGTTAATGCCAGTGCGGGTACAGTTACCGTTGGTGGTTATGATAATGTCTCGGATTACCGTCAAACACGCAGTATGATTGGCCTGGTTCCGCAGGAGTTGACTCTAGGCTCATTTGACAGAGTATGGAACACGTTATGTTTCAGTCGAGGTCTGTTTGGAAAAAAATCAAATCCGGACTTTATAGAAAAAACTCTTAAACAGTTGTCGCTATGGGACAAGAAAGATAGTGAATTGATGGCGCTGTCGGGTGGTATGAAGCGACGAGTCCTGATTGGTAAAGCACTGGCACATGAGCCTGTCATACTATTTCTCGATGAACCTACCGCTGGGGTCGATGTAGAATTACGTAAAGATATGTGGGGGCTGGTTCGTCGCCTGCGTGAAACTGGTGTCACTATTATCCTGACGACACATTATATTGAAGAAGCTGAAGAGATTGCAGATCGTGTAGGTGTTATCAATAATGGAGAGCTTCTGCTGGTTGATGATAAGCAGGCATTAATGCATAAGCTTGGCAAACGAGAGCTAATTATAGACTTGCAGCAATCTTTAAGTGCAATTCCCAAAGAGCTTGATTCATGGAATCTGGTAATGTCCAGTGATGGCTATCAACTTACCTATACTTACGATCCCCGCAATACAAATACAGGTATCAATGAACTACTAAAAATAGTGGGTGATGCAGGCTTATTGATTAAAGATTTACAAACCACGCAAAGCTCGTTAGAAGAGATATTTGTCAACCTGGTCAGGTCGGTATAATGAATACTAATGCCATAAGAGTTATCTATAAATATGAAATGCTGCGCGCGTGGGAAACTTCATTACAAAGCTTCGCATCTCCGGTAATTTCAACAGCACTTTATTTTGTTGTGTTTGGTTCGGCAATTGGATCGCGTATTGAGTCTATCGAAGGTGTATCTTACGGAGCATTTATCGTACCGGGCTTAATGATGCTGGCTCTGTTAACCCAAAGTATAGCGAATGCATCATTTGGAATTTTCTTTCCCAAATTCACAGGCACTATATATGAAGTTATGTCAGCCCCGATTTCATTTGTTGAAATTATGATTGGCTATGTAGGAGCCGCTGCAAGCAAATCTTTTATCATTGGCCTGGTTATTCTCGCTACTGCGGGTTTCTTTGTCCCGCTTAATATTGCTCACCCGATATGGATGATGACATTTCTGGTGCTCACGTGTATTTCATTTAGCCTGTTCGGTTTTATCATCGGATTGTGGGCAACCAATTTCGAAAAATTGCAGCTTATTCCCATGTTGGTCATTACACCACTGGTCTTTCTTGGTGGCAGTTTTTACTCGATTAATATGTTACCGCCCGCCTGGCAAACGGTTACACTTTTCAACCCTGTGGTTTATTTGATAAGTGGATTCAGATGGAGTTTCTTTGAGGTCGCGGATGTCAGTGTGGGGTTAAGTCTGGCGATGGTGCTGGTATTTCTTGGAGTGTGTCTCATTATAGTGTGGTGGATGTTTAAAACAGGCTATCGCATGAAGCAATAGTATTGTGTAAATAGGGTAAATTAGAACAATGGATTTCCTGAGTAAAATAAAATCATTATATAAAAGCGCTAAAGCTGAGTCACCTTCAGCAAAACTGTTAATGCATGTCAATCAACAGCTGGAGAGTTTGTCGGAACATATGCAAGAACGAATCGAGTCTGCCGCTTCTGGCCGTGAAGGGGTGGTTGAATCAACTTTTGAATATATTCTGCAAGATTGTTCTGGTCATGAGTTGCAAACTGAGTGGCAGGATAGTGATTACATTACCTACGATGATATTGCTAAAACTGCAGGTTATCAGTTGTTAATGAACAATGCACAAATATCGGGGCTGGTTTTGACACTAACTGAAGAGCAGATTGAAGAAGTGGATGATGAAGACCGTGTTCGTTTTATTATTAACTTGTCTGGCTGGAAAGAATAACTAGAATAATAACAAGAATTTTACCGGGGGGGTTATGATGCTTACTATTCCATATGGAGCTGATCTGGGTTTAGGTCGACGATCTTACGTCACTTATGCCATTGTAGTTTTATGTATCCTGATTCACCTGATGCAGGACTCAAATAGAGATAAAATTGATGAGGCTGCAGAAAAATACTGCACATCCATTTATCAGTCACAACAAGCCAGGTATTCACTTGATGATTTACGTGAAAGTGGCAGCGATGAATCTTTTAACATTCAGCCCGAGCAATCACTCGATATTCTTCGTGATAGCAAATATGAATGTGAGTTTGTTTTACCTGTTCTTCATCAGGATATTAAAGGTATTCTAAGGCCCTTGCTTATAAAAGAAATTGAAGGTGACTTTGGTCATCTCGATGAGACTGCACGTGAAAAAATGATGGCGCTGGTTGATGAGCATTATGAAGCATTTAGTCTGGATGTACCTGCAGATCTTGATGCTAAGTTGATGTATTACCCGGATTCATGGAATCCTTTTACCACACTCACATCAACCCTATCTCATGGTGATTGGTGGCATTTAATTGGTAATCTTATCTTTTTCATGGCATTTGCTCCGGCAATAGAATTATTAATAGGCAATCGATTAAAATATGTTGGCTTTTTGCTGGCGATATCGTTTGTGACCAGTGTCACTTATTCATTGACGACTTTAATAGGGCAGAGTTCATTGCCTACATTGGGCCTGTCCGGGGTTGTCATGGGTGTGATCGGCATGTCTGGTTTCCTGATGCCGCGGGTCAAAATAATGGTGTTTGTATGGTTTTTTACCATTATAAAAACGATCTACGTAAGCGCATGGATACTGGCACTATGGTACATCGGTTGGGATGCATGGGATATGTTGAGCGGTGATGGCAGTGGTGGTGTTAATCTGGTTGCTCATGTCAGTGGCGGTATTGCAGGATATTTACTGGCATATTATTTTCTCGGTGAAAGACGTGAAGAGATTCATGATGAGTTGCATGATGAAATTGAATACTCAAGAAGTCAGCGTGTCGATAGTGGAAGTTTCAGCAGTCATGTAGGAACTAGCGCACGTATGAAGAACGAGGAAACAGAGCGCGCTGCCAAAAAAGATCACTCTGAAATGTTATCCAGATTGCATAAATATGTACGTGATAATGATTACAGTAACGCAATTATATTTATGCTGGATCAGTTTGAGTTAACTCCCAGTAATGCAGAGCTTTATGAGGAACTATTTAATAACATGCACACATGGGGGATGAACAGGGCGTTGTTATGTGCAGGTCGTGCAGCGATATACTTGTTGATGATTAACAAGCTGACGGCTCGTGCATTGATTATTACAGAAAAATGCCAGAAAATTGATAGTTCTTTTTGTCTGGCGACGCCAAAAGATGTGGTTAACCTTGCTTTATGTGCAAAAGATCAGCATCAATATAAAGTTGCCTATTCCCTGGTTAAACAAGCCGGCATACGTTATGGGTTTATGATTGATGTAGTGCGATGTAAATTAATCGAAACAACTTTACTTTGGCATCACCTTGGCCAAGCTGATGAGGCACGCCGTCAAATGAAAATATTGTTAAATATGAATAGTCCTCATGAAAAAGATAATATCAGAGCGTTAGCGGCCAGTATGGAAATGAGTAAGTAATTACGGTAGAGATGCAATATTCTATATTAATAAGTTATCTTCAATAGCAATGTAACTACTGGCGGCATTAATAAGCGACCTGGCGGTGAGTGCTTTGACACCATAAACTTCAGCGCAAACGGTATAGTCCGTTGTTATTTTTTTTAAAAGCAAATCAAAGTCACCATCCCCGGATAGTAATATTACAGTATCAACGTCTTTTGCGGAATCCAGGATGTCAATAGTAATGCCTACATCCCAGTCGCCTTTAGCTGAGCCATCACTGCGTTGAATATAGGGTTTTAATTTAACATTGAAGCCAATATGTTTGAGAGCATCCTGGAATTTTATTTGCTTGTCATTTGCACTCTGGATTGCATATGCAGTTGCCGATACAATTTCGCCTTGAGTACTTATTTGCTGCCAAAATTCCCGGTAATTAAACTGGCGATTGAAGGCTTGTCTGGTTGTGTAATAAATATTTTGTACGTCGACAAAGATGGCAATTTTTTTCATGGTTTAGGATAGCATGATAACGGAAGGTTATGGGCGAAATAAAAAAGGCCGCGAAATGCGCGGCCTTTTTTATTAGTTAGTCACTGGCTTTTTTAGGTTTTCGTTTATGCGGCTTTTTCTTGTCACTAGTTCCAGAATGTCTCTTTTTATTGCCAGAAGCATCTCTCTTGTTACTAGGTTTTTTGGTGTACGATTTTTTCTTTTTTTCGAAACTTTTCTCGCCATCCACGGATATTTTTAAGGATTGTCCCGCCACCCTTGTTTTCTTCAGATCTTCAAATACTTCTTTAGGCATTCCATCTGGCAGATCAATAGTACTGTAGTCATCAAAGATATTAATCCTGCCAATGTTTTTACCGTCGAGGCCAGCCTCGCTGGCAACAGCGCCAACAATATTACCCGGTTGAACTTGATGATTGTGTCCAACCTCAATACGATAACGTACCATTCCTTCTTCAGGACTTGATACTGGTTTTGATTGTCTTTCAGTACGTCTGGATCTTTCAGAGCGGTCAGGTCTATCAGGCCGGTCAGATTTGTTTCTATTGCGTGAGTTGTCTCTGTCGCCTCGATTGTCTTTGCCACCTGAATGACTTCTTTCAGGTTTGTTTTGCAGCAATAGCGGAGTATCACCCTGAACCATTTTAGCCAGAGCCGCTGTAATTTCTATAGTAGGGACTTCATGTTCTTGCCGGTATTGTTCTACCATGCTCTGAAAAAACTCCAGACCTTCTTCAGCCAATGTATCGGTAATACGTTGTTTAAAACGTGCGATACGCTTGTCATTAATGATCTCAGTGGAAGGTAATTCCATTTTTGTGATTTTTTGCTTGGTCGCTCTCTCAATGGCACCTAAGAGTCTTGTTTCTCGTGGTGCGACAAACAGGATAGCTTCGCCGCTACGTCCGGCACGACCCGTGCGACCTATGCGATGAACATATGACTCGGTGTCATGGGGGATGTCATAGTTGATAACGTGACTGATTCTTTCTACATCAAGCCCACGGGCGGCCACATCGGTTGCTACGACTATGTCCAGTTTTCCTGATTTGAACTTGTTAATGGTCAATTCACGCTGCTTCTGTGCAATGTCTCCATTCAGTGCAGATGTGGCATAGCCACGTGCTTCCAGTTTATCAGCCAGTTCAGCAGTCGCCGTTTTGGTGCGTACGAAAATAATGACGGCATCAAAGGTTTCCGACTCCAGAATTCGTGTCAGGGCATCCAGCTTATGTAGCCTGTTTACCATCCAGAATCTTTGGTTAATCGTAGAGGCGGTTGTGGTCTTGTCCTGAACTTTGACTTCTACAGGTTTATTTAAATATTTGATGGCAATCTTTTTAATCACAGCAGGCATGGTTGCCGAGAACAGGGCTATTTGGCGCTCATCAGGTGTTTGTTCCAGTATCCATTCAACATCGTCAATAAAGCCCATGCGCAACATCTCATCGGCTTCATCCAGTACCAGCGTTTTCAGGTTGGCCAGCTTCAGTGTGCCTTTACGCATATGATCCATGACGCGCCCAGGTGTGCCGACGACAACGTGTACACCACGTTTTAATTGACGGATTTGACCGCTATAGTCTTGACCACCATATACGGGTAATACGTGAAAACCCTTTATATGGGATGCATATTTGTGAAATGCTTCAGCAACCTGAATGGCAAGTTCACGTGTCGGAGCCAATACCAGCACTTGAGGATCTTTTTGTTTTAAATCTATACGGGACAGTATAGGTAATGCGAATGCAGCTGTTTTACCAGTACCTGTTTGTGCCTGGCCAATGACATCATTGCCAGAGATGACGTGAGGTATCATTTGAGCCTGTATTGGCGAGGGGACTTCATAGCCCACGTCACTTAATGCTTTTAAAACAGGAGCACTAAGTTCTAATTCTGAAAATGAAGGCTGCACAGTTGTGTCTTTAGCCATTTGCCAATACCTATATTAAGATGGGAAGAGCGTCCTGGTAAACGCAGTAGAGAACGTAATCTCTGGAATATTAATGTTCTATTATACAGCTTTTTTATGTAATAAGCTTGTCAAATATATGTCATAAGATGGGATTTTAGCTGATATCAACTTAAATTGAGCATTAATTTCAGAATTTTTATTGATTTATAAGGAAATATTGTTGTTTTTGGCTAAAAAGCAGTTACACTATGGGTCGCAACATCATATTGGTTCTTGTCAGAAGTTCTTTCGAAGTTCTCTCCTGTTAATTACCTAGTAAGATTTGTACGACGTTTTAATTTTTAATATTTAATGAGGTAAGTATCATGGCAACAGGAACCGTTAAATGGTTTAACGAATCCAAAGGCTTCGGCTTTATTTCTCCAGACGACGGCAGCAAGGATGTATTCGTACATTTCTCAGCTATCGCAAGCGAAGGTTTCCGCACATTGGCTGAAGGCCAGGCAGTAACTTTCGACGTAGAGAATGGTCCTAAAGGTCCACAGGCAACAAACGTAACAGCTTAATTTAAGTTCGTTAGTTTAGTGTCAAAAAACCCGCTGTAATAGCGGGTTTTTTTATGTGATCAAAAAAATAATCGGGCAACTGTTTGTTACCCGGTTATTTTCTGATTTTTAATGCGTAGTTTTGGGGGCGGCCTTTTCAGCGTTGGCTTTCTTCTTGATTTCAGCTGAGCCTGCAGCATCAAACATTTTTTGGAAGTTGTTTAATGATTGCAAATGAATATAGATTAATTCCAATGCTTCATTTTTAGCTAGTTCCGAGAGTTTTTCGGCAGGTAGATTTTTCAGTTTTTCACGACTAACACTCAAGAATCCGGCCAGAGCCATTTGTTGACCATCAGCTAATGTTACCTGAGCTGTCATTGGTTCAAGTATATCCAGCTCTTTAAGTGCAGTTACGAACGCTTGTGTGCGAACAAATTCTTTTTGATAGTCTTGCAGGAATGTCAGAACATTTTCCAGGTAAGGTGTTTTTTCACCTGCATCGTCAAAAAGTCGCTCACCTTCACCGTCAGTGTTACAACCTGAAAATTTTTCATCTATACAGAGAGTAAACGTTTGGCCTTCATCATTAGTGGAAAAAACGAAGGGATAGCGTCTGACAAAAGCAGGGATATATTTGGCTTTCCATTTTCCCGTTCTATCCACGTAAAGATTTTGCCCGTCTTTTATTCCCAGCACTGAAACGGGTAAAAAGTTTTTTTCATCGCCTGCAAATACGATAGGGTAGTTAAGGGCGGCCTTGGTAATTTCAACTGACATTAGCGGTACAGAGTTGGTATTTCGTGCAAATTTAAACTCTTCTCCGCCTTTAATGCATAGATTCTTGTGCTCAGTAGAGGATATGGCGGCCAGGTTTTGATAGAAAAGCAGTTCAGTACTCATGAGAATTTGATTCCTTGCTATAGTTATATTGTTTGATATTCCATACTAAAAATTAACCCGAGCAAGTTAATAACTGCCTGATTAACAAAGTTATATTACCAGCTAATGATTCGTTGATGCAATATATCATGATTGGATTATTACCTAAACACTGCTATTTTATGCCATAAAATAGCTAATGAGAGTAAATATGAAGCATCAGCCCTGGCGCGATTACCTATGTGTGGATCAATTTATGAATACGGCGATTGCCGCACGAACACTGGAAACTGCTTTTGAATTGGGCGTTATTGACTGTTTGATTGATGAGGATGCTCCTTGTCTGGAAGATATTTGTCAGGTAACTGGTCAAAATACAGGGTCTTTGTCGTTTCTGCTGGAGATGCTTGAGTCAATTGATGTCCTGAATAAAAATAATGGCTATACATTGACCGAAGAATTTAATCACGCACTTGAATATCGGGATATTCTGGAGTCGAAACTGGCCTTTTCCAATTTCGCAGCTGTTGATTTTATAAAGTATTTTTCTGATCTTATTCGTGACCCCAATGAGTTTATGCAACATGCCGAAATGTTCAGGCTTTTTGATTATGGGCGTTGCTTTGAGGATACAGAAGACAATATTAAATATGCGCGACGATGGATGGCTTTTACTACCATGTTAACGCGCTATGAAGGCAGAGCCTGTGCCGCCATCCATGATTTTGGCCAGTATAAAAGCATGTTGGATATTGGTGGTAATAGTGGCGAATTTTGCGTGCAGGTGTGCAAGTCGACACCTGATCTTAAAGCAACTGTATTTGATTTGCCGGTGGTTTGTAAGATTGGTGTAGAGCATGTGGGAGAAACAGAAGTAGCTGACCGTATCAGCTTCGTAAAGGGTGATGCACTGGAAGATGAGTTGCCAACAGGTTTTGATCTGGTTAGTTTTAAATCGGTTTTACATGATTGGCCTGATGACTATGTTGTACAGTTTTTAAAGCAGGCTTATGAATCAATTATGCCAGGTGGTATCCTGATTATTTTTGAGCGTGCACCATTTAAGCCTAGCGAGCAATTGATTACTTATTCACATATCCCGTTATTACTGTTTTCTAATACTTTAAGGCAGCCTGATTTTTATGTGAGTTTGCTAGAGGAAATGGGATGTGAAATTACTATTGAAACTGTAGAACTTGATATGCCATTCTTTTTAATAACTGCAAGGCGACCCGGCGACTAGTTTGGGCGGTGATTAAAAAATACCATAATATCCGCTTTTTAAAATAACAAGCTTGTCGTTTTCCATGCGATAATCAAAGCCGACGTCATATTGCAAATGGTCCAGCATTGAATAATTATCTTCGATGTATGCGATTAAGTCTTGTGGATACGAAAGACGTTTCATAAAAACAAGCAGCTGGTCTATATTGATTCCTGAAAAATAAATGCAGTCATGGTTGCGTTTATTAGCCAGACAAATAGCCTTGCATTCCTTTAGTTCAGGCCAGAGTACCTCGTTAATATTTATCTTGCTGGTATCAAGGTAGGCTGAGCAACAAATTTTGGCAACGATATCCTCTTGCTGTTCTTTCGCGTCAAAAAAGAAATAAAAATTCTTCATTGTAGATGAATCTTTTTTAACACTGTAGCAAATTCCTGATGAGACAGTGCTACCAACATTACCAATGTACATGTCAAGTTCGTCTAACGAATTTTCGTCATTTAATAATTGCTTGTTTATTTCAAAAGAGAACATGAAGTAATGGATGTTTTCGTCCGCTTCTATATCGCAGGGTAGTGCGGTGCTTAATGTGTCAAGTACCTTGCTGATAGATTTTTTTCTATGCCGTCTTTCATAGTCATAAAAATAAAATTCCCAGCTAATATTGCCGTTATCATTTTTAATGCCCCATACTGTTTCATGCGCTCCAATGCCTGATTGAATAGTTTTTACAATATTGCATGCTTTGCTGGCATCGTAGTTTAAAAATGAATGTGTGAGTATGTTGATGGATCGATATTTATTCTGAAACGGGACGACGGGTTTGTATTCCCATAAGCAGTAATCAAAAAACCGGTCATTGGTCTGTGTGTAATCTATATCACTCATAAGTATATTGTTCTATCAGGGTTTGTAGAATTTTACACCATAATAAATGGTGGCAAAGTTATTTCCGTTTCTGTCTACACCACCGGAAATATGGCCAAATTCCTGCTGCTTTATTTGTTCAAAAAAGGCATTGAAGTCATCACTGTTAATGTTATAGCTGGCGCATGCTGAAATTAATGCAGTGCCTATATTCGCTAACGACATTTCTGCATTATACATATTAATGTCAAAAGATTTTCTGGAATTGTTATGTTCGTCTACTTCAAGATACATAATGTCGTTATGTGAAGCTCGCTGCTCTGCCAAAGTTAATAGTTGATTGGCCAGAGTAAGGGATGTTTTGTCGTTAAACTGGTCATACAGTCGAGATATGTTATCCCTGATAGTTGAGTATTCCAGGTTCGGGTGATGCCAGTAACGGGATATTGCATTTGTTTCGGGGTTATCGGGATCCCATTTAAAAGAAAGATGCAGTAGATCGGGGTTATTTGTGTTGGATTCCGTTGGATAGTGCTCCATGTAAAATTTATAGATGGTTGTGCCGTTATTGTTTTCGTATCCCAGGTGAATCATATTAATTTTGTCAATTTCATCGCGGACAGGTGCGATGAAATGCTTGGGCATATTGAGTATTGCGCAAATTCCCAGAAGTTTTTCCAGTGGGTCGGGTTTGGCGCTATTGTATTGTTGCTCAAGACTGAGTAGGTAACGATCTGTTAGTAAGGTTTGTGGATAGATTCTGAAAGAATGTTCAAGGCCATAAGTAATATTAAGGCCTTGAACAAGTTGGAGCAGTTTACGACCGTTTGCTGTCGTAATTTTCATTAATGAGTTTTATCGGCGCTACTTTTTTTAGCTTTTGCTTTTTTTGCAGCAGGTTTTTTTTCGCTGTCAGCAGCTTTGTCCGTTTCGGTTAGACCGCCGAGCTTGATCATCTCATTGAAATTTTTCATGGAGTGAAGGTGTGTGAAAATTAATTCCATGCCATCATTGCGTAGCAATTCTGAGGCGTCTTCAGCAGAAAGTTGCTTCAGTTTTTCACGGCTCACTGCCATGAAGCCTGCTAATGACATTTTTTCACCAGTACTCATTGTTACTTGTGCATGCATGGGCTCAAGGATATCAAGCTCCAGTAATTTTTTACAAAATGCCTGGGTACGATTGAATTCAGTCTGGTAGTCCTGAACAAAATTTAAAACACCATCGAGGTATTGGGTTCTTTCACCATCGGTATCAAACAGACGCTCGCCTTTGCCGTCTTTATTGCAACCAGAAAATTCCTCGTCAATACATAATGTGAATGACTCACCGTTATTGCTGGTTGAAAATACAAACGGATAGCGACGTACGAAAGCAGGAACATAAGTTGCGTTCCAGCTGCCTTTATCATCAACAAACATGTTTTGACCATCCTTGATGCCTAATATGCAAACAGGGATGACTTCTTTTTCATTGCCGGCAAATACGATTGGGTAGTCAGCAGATGCTGCTGGCATTTCAACTGACATAACAGGAACTGAATTAGTTTTTTTTGCGAACGAATAATCATTGCCTGATTTGACGTAAAGATCGACATGATCTTTTGATGATAAAGGGGCAAGATTTTCATAAAATAATAGTGCTGCACTCATTGTGTCTGTATCTCCGTAAGAGTAAAAGTATTCTGGAATTTTTTAAGTTTAGTCCAGTGTCATGACGAACGCCGGGTAACTGTCATTATTATTAGGCTTGTGTTTAACTGACCTGGCGTTGTTTCTGATGCTATTATTGGGTAACACGTAATTGATTGCAACTTCTGTAATAACCATGGAAATGAAGAGAATATTTGAGTGACTAGAATTATCGCTATAGCCGCACCTCCGGGTGCCGGGAAGTCATCGTTAGCCCGTGCACTGGCTCAACAGCTGGATAATGCAGCTGTTATTTATTTCGATCATTATCAAATGGCGACAGAAAAGCCGGTCGATGAAATCATGGATTGGATGAAGAGTGGTGCCGATTTTAATGATTTTGATATTCCGTATCTGGCACGCGATCTGGGTTTGTTAAAGCAGGGAGACAGTATTAGTGATCCTATTAGCGGTGAAAGTATTGAAGCAACTTCACACATATTATTTGAAATGCCATTTGGCCGCGAGCATTCTCAATCGGCGGCATTTATCGATTATTTATTATGGATAGATGTGCCCCTGGATGTGGCATTAGCAAGAAAAGTTAGTGAATTTACACAAGATTATATTGCCGCAAATGAGCCAGATTCATGTCAGCAATATATTGAATGGCAAGCGCAATACCTGAACCATTATCTGGGAGGGATACGCCAAACACTTGATATACAGAGACTGCGAATTAGTAAAGATGCCGATATGATTCTGGATGGCATGCTATCAGTAAAAAACATGGCCCAACAAGCGCTAGAAGCTATAAAAGGTATCGGCTGATGGGTTTATATGATCATAGTCAGTACGTATCAATGACAATGGAATTTCGTTGTAACCTCAAGTGCGTTCATTGCATGATTGAAGACACTATGGACCGGCTTGCGCCCGAATCATTGGATAGTT
>Ga0316205_10004247_pt1 | contig 12705 bp, 9 predicted proteins | sample 3monthpyrite_MG_FD_204941 | JGI IMG/M metagenome (GOLD analysis project Ga0316205, IMG submission 204941) | Microbial mat bacterial communities from mineral coupon in-situ incubated in ocean water Damariscotta River, Maine, United States -... | ecosystem: Environmental > Aquatic > Marine >... | reverse complement strand
TTCCATATATTCAGACATATCGAAGCGCACAAGTTCGATACCCATAATATGGGCAAGCTGTTTGGCAACCTCGGTTTTGCCAACACCGGTCGGGCCGGAGAACAGATAGGACCCGATTGGTTTTTCCAGGTCCCGCAAACCGGCGCGCGACAGCTTGATGGCACTGGCGACATCTTCAATGGCTTTGTTCTGCCCGAAGACAACAGTTTTCAAATCCCGCTCAAGCGTTTTCAATGCCGCACGATCATCACTGGAAACCGTCTTCGGTGGAATGCGCGCTATCATTGCGACTATCGCTTCAACATCTTTGACCGTTACTGTTTTGCGGCGCTTGTTTTCGGGCAGCAGCATTCTGGATGCGCCCACCTCATCAATCACATCAATCGCCTTGTCCGGTAATTTTCTGTCATTGATATAACGTGCGGATAACTCAACCGCTGTCCTGAGAGATTCGTTGGTGTAACGAACTTTGTGGTGTTCTTCGAAATACGGTTTTAAACCTTTGAGGATTTTAACGGCGTCTTCCGTGGTTGGTTCATAAACATCGATTTTCTGGAAGCGTCGGACCAATGCACGGTCCTTCTCAAAATGCCCGCGGTATTCCTTGTAAGTCGTTGACCCCATGCAGCGCAGACCACCGTTTTGTAGCGACGGTTTCAGGATGTTCGACGCATCCATCGACCCGCCACTGGTCGCGCCCGCACCGATTACCGTATGAATTTCATCAATGAACAGGATTGCCCCGTCGGTCGACTCGAGCTCCGTCATAACGTTTTTAAGACGTTCTTCAAAATCCCCACGGTAGCGTGTACCCGCCAGCAAAGCGCCCATGTCGAGGGCAAAAATAACGGCATTATCCAAAACCTCGGGAACGGCACCATCGACAATACGCTTCGCCAGTCCTTCTGCGATCGCGGTTTTGCCGACACCCGGGTCACCCACATAAAGCGGATTATTCTTGTTGCGGCGACAAAGAATCTGGATTGTCCGATCGACCTCCATTCCACGGCCAATCAACGGATCAATCCGCCCGTCTTTGGCTTTCTGGTTAAGGTTTACGCAGTAGGTTTGAAGCGCGGTTTCACCTGATGCGACAACGCTTTCACCAGCAGCATCTTCATCGGCACCATGGACGGTTCGGTCTTCGCTTTTCCCGGCAACCTTGGCAATACCGTGCGAGATATAATTCACCGCATCCAGTCGGGTCATCTCCTGAAGCTGGAGAAAATATACGGCATGTGATTCGCGCTCTGAAAAAAGTGCAACCAGAACATTGGCCCCGGTGACCTCTTCACGGCCCGAGCTTTGCACATGAATAACAGCACGCTGGATAACGCGCTGAAAGCCTGCTGTCGGTTTCGGTTCCTTGAAACTGGCGACACTGATATCTTCCAGTTCACCATCAAGAAATTCGCGAAGCTCATCATCAAGAACTTCAACATTGACGCCACAGGCCCGGAGCACAGCTACCGAGTCCTGATCCTGAACCAGTGACAACAGCAGATGCTCGAGTGTTGCATATTCGTGGCTACGCTCGGACGCGAAGGCAAGTGCACGATGAAGCGTTTGTTCCAGATTACGTGATAACATATTTATTCACCTTCATCTCCGCTGCTGTCTTTTTCAATTGTGCACTGTAAAGGGTGCTGCTCTTGTCTGGCGAGATCCATCACCTGGGTAACTTTGGTTTCTGCAATTTCGTAAGTAAAGACACCGCATACTCCGACACCGCGTTGATGAACATGAAGCATAATCTTCATGGCTTCATCGTGACCTTTTGAAAAAACGGTTTCAAGCACATCAACGACGAATTCCATCGGTGTGTAATCGTCATTCAGCATCAAAACCTTATACATTGCCGGTTTTTTGGTTCGAGTGCGCGGCTTGACCGCCAGACCAGTACCGGTGCCATCATCATCAGGGCCCATTGGCGAATTTGGGTTATTTCCTTGGCCGCTCATCTGTTCGTTCGTTCTCCGTATACATTCAACAACTCTACCAGCCCCCGACTATAATAATATGGGAGTTAAAGCCTGAGGTGAAACCCCTTATAAGCATGAAATTATACCCCATATCACAAAAAGATCATATTCCGGGTAATTCCAGGGTCTCATCAGCAAATAACTCATTAACATCAAGACATTTTGGCGTGAGGTATTGCTCAAACGAATAACGACACATCGTTTCCAGGTCTTTTCTGTTCTCAGCAACCCCATACGGCCAATACTCTGCTCCCATAAGCGCAACGGTTGCTTCCCATTCGGCTGAAAACCAGGGCAAATGCAGTCGATTAGCCGACGCAACCGCTGTGGCGCGCAGGTCGTCCATGGTTAATCGCCGGGCCTTGATGAAAGCCTGGTGCAGTTCTGTTGCAAGGCCGGGATGCTCTTTGATCAGGGTTTTGCGGATACCGATCATATGCATTATCGGAAACAGACCCGTTTTGGCATAATAGGCCCGTTCCGCTGCTGGCGGGTCCCTGATCAAACGAGTGATGATCGGATCACCCTGCTGAAAAGCCAGCGGTGGTTCAGGGGCAATAATCGCATCCAGCTCTCCTGCCAGAAAAAGCTCGTTCAATGTCCGTGTGTCATCTATCGGGCTAACATCCATATTTTCCGGCAGCTTGAGCGGCAACCGTTCTTTTCGTCCAGCCCTGTTTGTACCGCCCGTGCGATACTTGAAGGTTCTGAAATCGACCCCGTATTCATCCGATAACAACCCCCGCGCCCATAAGGCCATTGTCATCTGATATTCCGGGACACCAATAACCCGCCCTTCCAGGTCTTTTGGTGTTTCAATCCCCCGGTCTGTGCGTACATATACCCCGTCGTGCCGGAAGGCACGTGATACAAACACCGGGATCGCATGATAGGCACTTTCCCCGCTCGCCAGCTGCATCAGGTAGCTGCTGGAAGACATTTCCGTAATATCATAAGGCGCATCAGATACAGCCAGTGGAAACAATTTACCGGGCGGCAAGGTTGTTGTTTTGAGATCAACACCGGGGACCTCAACCGTGCCATCCAGAACGGCACGGCAGCGGTCATAATTCCAACAGGCCAGACTTAACGAGAGTTTACTCAAATTGCTTTCTCCTGCATCGCGTACATTTTGTTGAACAGCCCCGCTGTCAGCAATGCTGAGTGGGTATGGAAAATTTGATTAAGATCAATGCTGCCTCTGATCTATAGAGATATCAAGGCGATACAGTTGATTGTGATTTATCTGAGACGGTAAGGATAGCGGGAATATCAATGTCAATTACGTGGCGAAACAAGATGACGGTCGGCGAGCCGATGATCGATATCGATCACAAGCGCCTGATTGAGCTCATAAACTCCTACGAAAATGCCGTCGGTTCGAAAGATCTGGATTTGCTAAAATCAACTTTCGAAGGATTACTGAAATATACTGAGACCCATTTCAGCCGGGAAGAGAATCTGATGCGGGCCATCCATTACAGGGGATACCGTGAACACAAAGATGCTCATCAGAAACTGATTGAAGAACTACAAAAATTTCACAACCGAATCATTTATAAGGACGGACATATTTCACTACCCGAGGTGTCCAGGTTCCTTCATGACTGGCTCATTAATCATGTCCTGGAAGAAGACATGAAAATGAAACCTCTGTTTGAGGGCGGATTGCATCGAAAACCTGATATGAGTTGGCAATAACAGCCATTCCGGTGACTGCTCAGTCGATATTGGCCCAGCCAAAATCATCAAGAATCGAATAGATAGCCGGCACAAGAAACAGCACAAGCATTGTTGTCGCCATCAACCCGAAAGCAAGACTGGTGACCAGCGGGATCAGGATTTGCGCCTGCAAACTTGTCTCGGACAATAATGGCAGAAGGCCGACAATAGTAGTCAGTGATGTTAGCAAAATAGCTCGAAAGCGCGCGCAACTGGCACGCGGCGCTGCCTGCGCAACGGATTTTGTATCCCCGTGGTGGTGCTTGATGAAATTTACCAGCAGAATGGAATCATTAACCACCACACCCGCCAGAGCAACAAAGCCGAGCATGCTTGGCATGGTGAAATCAAGGCCCAGCAAGATATGCCCGACGATTGCACCAATAAGCGCAAAGGGAATAATGACCATCACGATAAACGGTTCGATGTAGCTCTTGAATTGAAAACTCAACAACAGATAAACCCCGATCAACCCCAGAATAAAACCACTCAACATCGATTTCTGTGTTTTCTGGGCTTTCTTGTTTTGCCCCTCAAGCGTCACGGATACATCCGGGTAACGCTTAAGAAGTTCAGGGAAAAACACCTTGCCGGTATCTTTCAGAATCTCGTTAGCATTGGCGACAGTGACGTCGATATCCCCCTGCACCGTTACAGTGCGCTGGCCATTTACCCGGTTGATGCGTGAATACCCACGCCCCATCTCAATGTCAGCAATTGCTGTCAGTGGAATCAAACTGCCATCGGCTTGCGATATGGTGAAGTTATCAATATCGGACAAACTGTCCTTGTTGCGGGGATCAATCCTGACGTCGATTTCGTATGATTCGGACCCGCGCTGTATCTCGCTCACTTTTGTTCCAAAAAATGCTGCCCGCAACTGGTCCGCGATTTGGCGGGCATCAACGCCTAAAGTCGATGCACCGTCCTTTAACCTGATCCGCAACTCTGGTTTGCCAGGTCTCAGGTCATCCGCCAGATTTGAAGTGCCTTTGTAACCACCAAGCCAGTCCGTAAGTTCCAGTGCGGCACCCTTTAGATCAGCCAGATTGTTTCCTGTGAGCCGGATATCAAAAGCAAGGCCCGCCGGACCGATTTGGGACTCTGTAAATTTTACGGATATAACATCAGCGAGTTCGCCTGCTTCAGCACGCCATAAGGCAATAGCGTCATCAATGCGGCTGGTTCTGGTTTCGGAATCCAGCAAGTCAGCCGTTATCGTAGCGACATGCGGCCCGGTTTCATTTGCGCTTGAATTCTCGCTGAATTTTGTGACCACCTTCTGTATCAAATCCTGGCCATCTGGCTGTTCCGGTTTCAATTTTTCATTGACCCGCCCAAGCGCTGAATTGATTTCGGCAACTACCTGTTCAGTGCGTTTGAGCGGCGTTCCCTGCGGCAATAGAATGCGGGCTTCCATGACATTGCCATCAAGTTCGGGAAATGCCGAAAATTTCACCAATCCGCCTGCTATGGTGCTGACCGTCAAAAGCATAAGCGCAATGGCAAAACCCACGGTAAAGTAGCGCCATTGAACCGCTGCTGTCGCAACAGGGCCAATAATTCTGTCACGCAACCAGACGACCCCCTGATCGACTGTTTTCTGGATGCGTGGCGTTTCGTCCGGTATTTTCTCAAGCGCATGAGCAAGGTGGTGCGGCAGGATCAGGAACGCTTCAATCAGCGAAATGACCAGAACGAATAACATGACAATCGGTACCACGCGCAAGATTTGCCCGATGTCACCTTTCAGAAAGGCAAGCGAGCCGAAGATGCAGGTGGTTGTGGCGAAAGAAGCAAAAACGCTGGGCAAGACCTGACCGGCACCTTCAATGACAGCTTCAAGCGGGGACCTGCCCTGATGCCGTTTTGCGGCGACGTTCTCGGCGATAACAATCGCATCATCCATCAGCAAACCGATAACAATTAACAACCCGACCATGGTTAGCATGTTAATTGTCATACCCGCCGCAACCATCAACCCGACTGCCCCCAGAAAGGATACGGGCAAGCCAGCGGCAACCCAGAACGCATACCTGAACCCGAAGAACAGCCACAGCACCAGCATCACCAGCACAAGCCCCTGTCCACCATTTCTGAGCAGTAATTGCAACCGGTCACGCACAATGGTCGAAATGTCATGGGTTACCACCATTTCAATTTTCGGCGGCGCAGTTTGACGCTCAACCTCAAGAAAGGCGTTTATTGCATCAATAACTTCGAGTGTATCTTCAACTTCCGTCTTGGTAATATCCAGAATGGCCGCTGGTTTTCCGTTGTATTCAACTTTGTTTTCGTCGAGATCAAATCGATCAACTATCGTAGCGATATCGCCCAGACGTATTTGGCCACCGCCGGAACTGGCAACAACGACAACATCACGAAAGTCATCCGTCGTCTTGCGCTCATCAGCAAACCGGATCAGTACATCCTGGTCTGTTGTCTGAATACTACCTGAGGGCAGATCGATACTTTGGCGCTGAATTGCCAGGGCAACATCGGAAATGCTTATGCCGTATTGCCGGATGATGGCATCTGGTAATTCAATTCGGATCTGATGATCGGAAAATCCCTTGATATTAACTTTGGGGATGCCGCCAAATCGCAACATCCGATCCTTAAGCTCTTCAGCATAGGCCTTCAAGTCGGGTTTACTGGCAGCCCCCGTAAGGGCGACAGAGGCAACAAAATCAGTCCGGCCCAATTGTTTGATAACCGGGTCTTCAGCCTGATCCGGGAAATCGGTGATGGCATCGACTTCAGTGCGAATGTCTGTCGTGAAGCGATCAAGGTTACTGCCTTCAACCATTTCAACAACTGCCCGGGCGAGGCCCTCGCGCGATTCGCACGTTATTTCGGCAACATTGTCGATGCCATCAATGGCGTCTTCAATACGCTGGCATATGGCTTCTTCAATGTCCTCCGCCCGGGCCCCCGGATTAAGGACCTGGACTTCGACTTTTTTTGGCTGCACGCGCGGAAAGGTTTCACGCTGAAGAAGCGGGGCGGCAAACAGACCGCTAACAATCAAGGCAAGCATCACCAGATTGGCGGCCGTGGGGTGGCTCGCAAAATACCGGATCATTGTTGTGACTTCCCTCCGGCAGCTTCATTCTTAAGCCGACTTTGCAATTGATCATCGCTTTTGGGTATCAGCAGCATACCGACGACAGCGGGAATCAGATCAGAAACAACGATCTTCTCTCCTGTAGAAATTCCATCATCAACGACAACAAGGTCGCCCTGTACCAATCCGGCACGAACGGATCGGATTTCCAGTCTATTTTCGGCATTTACGATATACAACTTCCCGCTATGCACTGCCGCACGGGGTACCACGATAGGGTTATTTATGGCACGGGTTCTGATCTCGATCTCAACAAACATGCCTTTTGTCAGTGGCGGGCGCTTGCCGGGAGCAGCTGTTGCGTAAGCACCATCAACGGCGACAATGGCACCTATGGTACGGGTTTTCGGGTCAACCGTGTCGCTGATGCGGGCAAAGCGGGCTGGCCATTCAACGGTTTCACTACCGGCACGCAAGCGAACAGTAGCGCTCAAGCCAATAGTCTCAGCAATCCGGGATAAGGATTCTGCATTTACACCAACAGGTAATCCGCTGTCAGCGCTGGCATGAACCATCGCACGGAATTGAGAAATCGGGATCTGTGCTTCAACTTCCGCAACATCCAGACTGTCAGCTGTCACCAGCGTGCCGCCAACCTGGGCGAACTGTTCAGCCTCAACAATGACTTCGGCAATCCTCGCATCGAACGGCAATTTGATACGGGTACGGGCAAGATCAAGTTTGGCGGATTCGAGTTCCGCCTGATAGACAGCGATTTGTTCTTGCTGGACGGCGCGTTGGGTTGGCAGCAGACGCAGCGCATTCTCAAGATCCTGAACTTTTTTGCGTTGCGCAAGGGTTTCGCGCTGCTCCAGCTCAAGAGCCGATTGCGCCACAGTTCCACGTTTTAATAAGTCCTGTTTACGCTTGAGCTCTGCCTCGCGTAAACCCAGGCCTCGTTTTTCGATCTTTAATAAATCAGCTGTATTGGTTTCTGTAACCTTCAGTTCAGACAATCTGGCTTCAGCCGAACGGATATTTGCATTGGCTTGCATCAGGGCCAGTTCGAAATCTGCTGGTGATATGCGTGCGATTTCGGCACCTGCCGACAGGATGGCACCTTTTTTAAGGCCGGGGTGCACATAGACCACTTCGCCGGCAACTTGCGCAATCGCACTCCATACTGTGCCGGGGTAGACGCTGCCAAATCCGGTGACACGGGGCACGAGCTTTACTTGCTCGGCGGTGATAACCCGAACGGCACGGGCGCGTTCTTCAGGAGGCTTTCGCTCCGGCACCTGGCGACCGCTTGCCATGTAAAACAGTACAGCGATACCTATCAGGACCGGAGGAATGAAAAGAAGTTTTCTGAACAACTACCTGGCCCCCTCAAAAAAAACAGTGTAAGCAAAACAATAGTATCCGATGTCGCAGCTTCCGCAAACGCCACGAGAAAACAAAACGCCCGACGAGCCATGAGCTCGCCGGGCGAATATTCGTAACCTAATCTGAGATCAGGATTCAGGCAGCAAGCGGCTTGGTCATTTTTTCGACCGCAACGTTGACGCGTGTGGTCAACGGAGCAACGCTTTCTTCAGCAACTTTGACGGTCAGGTCATTGAGTTTACGACCTTTATCAAGAACTGCTGTGTAGTTGTTTTTCAAAAGATCATTCTGAACAGCAACAACCTCCTGAACGGATGTGCAGCTGAAAATCTTCTGGGCTACTTTGGCGTTCTGCTCGAGAGAGGCCTGTACAATCGCGAAAAACTCGGTGTTAAGGGTCTGGAAGCCTTTAACCAGTGTTGCGTTCGCGCTGACAACAGCGTCGAGGTTGTCTTTGTTGAAAGCAACAACATCTTCGTAGTTTTCGAACACTTCAGAACCGGCTTTAACAGCAGCAGCAACCTGCTCCTGGGTCATGGCAACGGCTTGCTCAACGCTCTGGCTGGCAGCGTCTGCACCAGCTTTAACAACGGTATCAACAGTTTCTTTGCCAGCAGCGACTGCGGCTTCAACGGCTTCTTTGGTTGCTTTAGGATCAGTCATTTTAACTCCAGTTTCTTTTTTCTTTGTGGGTTTAGGTTTGGTTGTCTTTGCTTTGGTCTTTTTCTTCTGGGCAACCGGGGCTGCAGCAGGCTTAACTTCTGCTGGTTTGTCCACTTTGGCTGGCTCAACGATTTCCTTCTGAACGACCGGAGCGGCAGTCGGCTTGGTTTCCGCTGGCTTTTTCACTTCTACGGGTTCAACCGCAGGCGTTTTGGTCTTAACCGCAGGGGTAATGACCGCAACGGCTTCAGATGATTTGATCGCTTCCGGTTTCGGCGTAGCTGCCTTTACCGGGGTATTCTTCTTTTCTGCTGTCATCTCAATCTCCATGGATAACGCTGTGAATTTCTTTGCTGCAGTGCAACAATATAATCTTAAAATAATCTCTTTATCTGCACCGTCAAGTCTATTTTTGTGCAATGCACAATTTTAATATTTCAAATATTACATTGTTTTTATTGAATTTTTCTTACATTTATATGACACGCATAAAATTATGTGCACCTGCACCATAATTCTCTCATTCTCATAACAACATCATTCGAGGCAATCCGTTAACCAGTTGTTCACCCTGAACGGGTTAGAAGGTATTGATTCGAAAGCGAAATTTTTACAGACGCAGGGGAATTTCGTGTCTAAACTCAGCCAACCAGAAAGGTAGCTGGAAAAATGAGGGACTCGACCTTGAGGAGACTTACAATTCATAAGCCATGGGGATGGCGGACGTTTCTCGGACTAGCGGCTTTAATAGCCGTGGTTGCCGGGGTGTCTGTCAATCCAGGCACAGCTGCTGCCAAGTATGCATCCATTGTTGTGGACGCAGATACTGGACGCATTCTTCACGGGACCAATATTGATACCCGAAACTATCCGGCTTCCCTGACCAAGATGATGACCTTGTACATGGTCTTTGACGCGGTTAAAGCTGGCAAGCTTAGCCTCGATGAAAAATTTGTGGCTTCGCGCCGCGCTGCCCGCCAACCGGCCTCCAGGTTGGGTTTACGAAAAAATCAAACACTGACGGTTCAGGAAGCCATTCTTGCCTTGGTAACCAAGTCTGCAAATGACGTCGCCACTATGATTGCTGAAAACATGGCGGGGTCTGAGCGCACATTCGCACTTCGTATGACCGCCAAGGCCCGCAAGCTTGGCATGAGCCGGACAACTTTCAGAAACGCCTCAGGCCTGCCGCATCGTGGACAAATGAGCACAGCACGAGACATGGCGAAACTGGCGCGCGCCCTATTGCGCAATCATCCAAAATTTTACGGTTATTTCTCGGTCAAGAATTTCACTTACAAAGGCCGAAAATTCAAAAACCACAATAAGCTGCTGACATCTTATGAAGGTGTTGATGGCATTAAAACCGGATACATCAGGGCTGCGGGGTACAACCTTGTCGCTTCGGCCAAACGACAGGACCAGCGCCTGATTGGCGTCGTCTTTGGCGGAAATTCATCAAAACAGCGTAACCGTCATATGACCAAACTGCTCAACACTGGTTTTAAAACTTTAAGCGGCGGCACGACACCAGTGCGCATGGCGAAAAAGAAATCCAAACCCGCTGCCCGCACGGCCGCCACTTCGCGCAAAAGAAATTCAAAAGTTGAATGGGGCATTCAGGTTGGGGCATTTGCCAAATACGCACAGGCTGTTACGGCGGCCCGCACAGCTGTGGATACAGCACCTGCATTATTGGATGAAGGTGAAATCAAGGTCGTTCCACTTAAAAGGAGGAATGGAAAAACCCTGCACCGTGCACGCATAAACGGTATCACCAAAAAGCAGGCTTATCGTGCGTGTCGGGCATTGAAGAAAAAACGCCAGAATTGTATGGAACGCACGATCAAGACGCCTGTGCAACTGGCTCAAAACACCCAGTAATCTGCTAACAAAACCGGGGCGAATGGGATCATTCGCGAGCGTGGCTTTGCGGTAATACCAATGAGTCAGGCTTGTCGACGGTGAATGAAAAGCCGTTTGTGACGGCGTCTCCACTCGATAATATCCCATTCTTCGGATGACAGCGGCACGATTGAATTTGGCAGATACACCATTGCCATCTCAAGGGTATTCTTCCGGGTTAGCACTTCAAGACATTCCGGCCTGTAACCAGGACCTTCAAAGTGCGTAAGCTTTGCAGCTTCCCCCCTGCTCACACCGCTAATTAGAATTCCTTCTGCATGATGGTCTTCGTCAGGGGTGATACCGGGGTAGCCCCGTCCAATCACTTTGACGCATTTATATCCGGGCAACCGGGCGGGAATGATATAACGCTCACCAACCCGTCGCCCCATCACACGGGTACGTAAATCAATATCACGCAACGTTCGTAAAAGAAAAAGTTCACACACCCATCCAATTAAAAATCAGGAGGTGTAATGCCCGATTGGGTCAACTGGTCAACAACGGCAGATTTGAGACGTGCGAGACCATCCTCATCGCCTGATTCACACCGCGCAACCAGCACAGCTTGCGTATTTGATGCACGGAGCAGCCACCAGCCATCTTCCGATGTGACCCTGACACCATCAATATCATTGACCTCAACGCCAGTTACAGTTTCCAGGCGCTCCCGGACTTCCTCGATAACGGCAAATTTACGCTCTTCAGCACAATCGAAACGCAGCTCCGGCGTATTTAACATCTGCGGCAGAGAATCATAGATTTCAGCCAGGCTTTCTGGCCCTTTGGCCAGGATCGAGAGCAACCGCACAGCCGCATAGAGCGCATCATCATACCCGTAATAACGATGCTTAAAGAAGATATGCGCACTCATTTCACCAGCCAGCGGAGAATTCAGTTCGACCATTTTGGACTTGATATGCGAATGACCGGCTTTCCATAAAACAGGCTTGCCTCCCAAACGCTCAATTTCATCAAAGAAAACCTGACTTGCTTTAACGTCGGTGAGGATCGTGGCACCGGGCTCATCTTCCAGAACCTCGCGCGCCAGAACGACCAGCAATTGATCTCCCCAGAGTACGCGACCCCTGGCATCTATCACCCCGATCCGGTCTCCATCGCCATCAAAACCAATGCCCAGATCACAATCGTTCTCTGCGACCAGTGCTTTTAATTGATCAAGATTTGCCTCAACCGTCGGGTCGGGATGATGAGCCGGAAAGGTGCCATCAATTTTCTCGTTAATCAGGAAATGTTCACCCGGCAACCCAGCGACCAATTGACAAAGCGCATCACCACTGGCTCCATTGCCCGGATCCCAGGCAACCTTCAATTCCCTGTCGCCCCCGAAATCTGCTAGCAGGCGGGCCACATAATCATCAAACACCGAGCGCTGTTCTGAAGTGCCCTCACCGCTGACATAATCCCCTGACGACGCCCGTTCGCCAAGTTCCTGAATGTCATCGCCAAAAAAGGCGCGTCCCTGCATGACCATTTTGATACCGTTGTAATCTGGCGGATTATGCGATCCGGTAATCATCATTCCGCCGTCGGCTTTCAGCTCATAGGTCGCATAATACAGCATTGGACTGGGCCCAAGACCGACCCGGTATACATGAAGCCCGCAAGCCGTCAGCCCCTCAACCATCGCTGCCTCAAGCTCTGGAGAGCTTAGGCGCCCATCGTAACCAACCGCGACTGATGAGCCACCCTGTTCAACCAGAATGGAGCCAAACGCCCGGCCTATGGCCGTGGCATCTGCAATCGTTAGCGTGTCACCGACAATGCCCCGGATATCGTATTCACGTAAAATTGTCGCGTCGAAAGTATGACCAGTCATTGACCTGAACCTATTCGACTGCGGCGGATGTGCGACCGATGCAGGTGTAATCAAACCCGATTGAAGCCATATCGACCGGGTTATAGATGTTTCTGAGATCAACCAGAATTGGTGTTTTGAGAAGGGATTTTACGCGCTCA
>Ga0316205_10004246_pt1 | contig 12707 bp, 11 predicted proteins | sample 3monthpyrite_MG_FD_204941 | JGI IMG/M metagenome (GOLD analysis project Ga0316205, IMG submission 204941) | Microbial mat bacterial communities from mineral coupon in-situ incubated in ocean water Damariscotta River, Maine, United States -... | ecosystem: Environmental > Aquatic > Marine >... | reverse complement strand
GTGACGCGGTAAACGTGGTTGTTAAAGAGCCCGCCTGTAAAGCACCATGAATAGCGCCAGCAGCACCGCCCTCACTTTGCATCTCTATAATTTCAGGAACACTATTCCAGATATTTTTATGTCCACGAGATGACCATTCATCTGCCCACTCTCCCATTGGAGAAGCTGGTGTTATGGGATAAATAGCAATGACTTCATTTGTTAAATGAGCCACCGTTGCAGCAGCCTGATTTCCATCGATAGTAACTGTTGAGTTTTTTGACATAACCCGTTAACCCTCATTAAACAGCGCAAGACAAAACTTAACAACTAACTACCCGTACAAGTTAGTAATAACTTATATCGGAAAAATATCAGACTAATGTGGTAATGACGTAGGCAAATGCTTACTTATCTCATCAGTACTAAGTTTCGTCAGATTTTTATTTAACTCAAATACAACTTTACTATTAGTCTCACTAGAAAGATGAGATCTTAATTCGCCTAAAAATGTGGGCGCAGCCACTATCAGTAGTCTCGATAATTTATTCGCTTTACGCGCATCATCAAGATATGTAGCAACCTGTTTTGAAAATACAATCAGCTCATGTTGTTTTGCATCGACCTTACTACCATAAGCATGTCCACCAGAGCTATCAGCTCCAGAACTTTTGCCAGGAAGATCACTGGTAATATCTCTGTCATGCAAGCGACCTTCCGTATGAGCCATTACCTCAATCTCATCTAGAGGTGAGCGCAGGTTCTCTGCTGTAAATATACGTGCTCGTGTACTGTCCGCAACAACAACCATCGTTTTATTCATAATAATGATCTCCTCACAACTGCCATTAAACACCCATAAATCATTTGTTTACATGATTCTCATCAATAAACATTAAACCTTAATTAATATTCATAATAGCCCTGATTATCTTATAGCTCTGTGTGACATGAAATATTGATTTTTAAGGTAAAAATAAGCTTTAACTGGAATAATTATGAATTATTTTTACTAATAACACTTATGAATGATACAAACTCCTCATCAGGTGGCGATCTATGACAACAACAAACATTTGAAAACCATAGTAAAAAGCTCATTTAAGTTCAATCCACACGACTAAGATTTATTAAATATCATTCTATTTGACATACAAAGAGTATAATTACGTTAAATCAAATAAGTAACATGTAGATCGGTATGTAAGATACCTCTATAATTACGCATACTACTCATAAATTAAGGATAATCATCGTCTTGACTCTTAATATTGCTATTTTAGAAGACGAGCCAGCACAGTCTCAACTCATCGAGTCCTGGTTAATTACAGATAACTACAATTGCGACATATTTTCGACCGGCCAGTCACTTTTAGACCAGCTGGAATCATCGCGTTATGACTTACTACTTGTTGACTGGGAGCTACCGGACATAAATGGTCCTGAAGTTATGCAGATCATTCGTCAAACGCTTAAAATAGACACTCCAATCATTTTCATCACTAGCCGTGATAGCGAAGACGATATTGTTACCGCACTGAATACGGGTGCTGATGACTACCTGGTAAAACCAGTACGTCAGTTTGAGTTTCTTGCTCGTGTCAAAGCAAATACTAAGCGCACTCAGGATAAACTTGCTGAATCTGATAAAATAGAACATACACCCTACACCTTCAACTCCGCCAATCAGCAAGCTTTTGTACATGGCAATATTGTTGAACTATCCAGCAAAGAATTTGAACTTGCATTTTTTATCTTTTCCAATGAAGGACAGTTGCTAGAAAGAAAAGAAATATTATCGGCAGTATGGCAGCAAGAAGCCGATTTAAATACACGTACTGTGGATACACATATGTCTATAATACGTAAGAAGTTAGCAATTAGCCCTGAAAATGGCTGGCGCCTTAAAAGTATTTATGGGCATGGTTACAGGCTCGAAAGACTGAATCAATAACATCCCAACCACAAAAATAAATAAAGCAATCACGAACTATGATCTCCAATAACAAACTCATATTAAATACGTATTCATACAACTTTCACCGTTTTAATCAACTCAGTGTCGTTTTTTTATTATTGCTAACACTCTTTGCTCCCGCTCTAAGTCAGGCTGAAGAATGGATTTATACCACCCGCCCTAATGACACATTATGGGATATAAGTAAAAAATACCTTAAGAATGTTAGCTACTGGGAAAGACTGCAAACCCACAATACTGTTGATATTGCAAAACACCTTTCTCCCGGCACAAAATTACGCATACCACTTGAGTGGTTAAAAATTGAGGCTGCACCTGCAATCGTGGTGAGTGTCACTGGTAACGTATCTTTAAAAACCTCTGACAACGCCTCAACAAAATCACTCACCTCTAAACAAACAGTTAGCATTGGCGATAGAGTAACAACTGGCGATAACGGTAGTGCCCTTATTCAGTTTGCTGATGGTTCAAATCTACTTGTACAAAAAAACAGTCAGGTAATTTTCAATACCTTAAGCGCCTACGGTGAAACCGGCATGGTAGATACTCAACTCAGGTTACAAAAAGGCCGAGTTGAAACGGCCGTAAAACCATTAAGAGGTTCTTTCTCGCGTTATGAAATAACCACACCCGCCGCAGTTGCTGCCGTACGAGGTACAAAGTTTCGTGTTGCCTATACAAATAAAAATGAAATCATGGCAAGTGAAGTGGTTAAGGGCAATATCAGCGTAGAAGCTGAAGGTATTGTGCAATCATTAAATAAAGGCTTTGGCTCTATTACTGAAAAAGGTAAAGCTCCTCAGCCTCCTGTGCAACTTTTAAACAAGCCTGATTTAACTGCATTGCCTGCAAAAATACGACGTTTACCATTTATATTTCAATGGCCATCTCTAAATGATGCCGGGCAATACCGTATTCAGATATCTCCAGCTCAACATGCTGAATCTCTTTCAATTGAAGCGTTAAATGATTCAGCAGAATATTCACTCAATACTCTCGAAGATGGCCAGTATATTTTGCGTGTTCGTGGCTTAGATAAAAACGACCTTGAAGGCTTTAACGCTGAGCATCTTTTTTCAATAGATACAAATTTTCCCATTGTCACATTAATAAATCCTGTTAATAAACCTGAATTGACAAATGAGTTACTTGCATTTGAATGGACACAAGAACAGGGTGCCGTAACTTATCACCTACAAGTTGCTACTGATACTGAGTTTAAGAACATAGTGCATGACGAAGTTACCAACTTAAACATTGTCAAACTAAAAGAAGATCTAGCGGAAAACAGTTATTATTGGCGTGTAATAGCGGTAGATAACGAAGGCCATGAAGGAAAACCATCTAGCACTGAACAGTTCACTGTAAAAGAAGATAGCTATGAAGCATTATTAATACTTTTATATTTATTACCTGCCTTTTTAATATAAATTTCAATATGCTTACTCACTATTAACCTAAGCCGTTGTCAATGACCCCATCAGTAACAGAATCTAAATCATATTCAGCGCGTAATGAATCGATTAAATTAAGTTTATTACTGACCTGTTTATGTCTGTCAATTTTATATGGTGACTGGACATGGAGGTGGGATCGTTTAATTTACGATGCGCAATCCGGCTTTATCGAACAGCAAGCGAATAACGATATTGTTATCATTGCAATTGATGAAAACAGCCTGAGTTCTATAGGCAGATGGCCCTGGCCAAGACGTATTCATGCTCAACTTATAAACAAGTTAACAGAATACCAGGCTCAGGCAGTTCTAGTCGATATGATATTTTCAGAACCCTCCTTTGATAAACATGATGACCAGTTATTATCAGAAGCCATTAAAAAAAATGGCAAGGTCGTTCTTCCGGTATTACTCGAACAAACCCGTATTCAGGGCCAACTATTAGAAACATTACCACTGCCTATATTCACCCAGGCAGCTGCTGATATTGGACATGTCCATATTGAGCTAGACCCTGATGGAATAGCCCGAGGCACTTACTTATACGAAGGCCTGGGTGAAGCACGCTGGCCACATATCGGTTTATCTCTTCTAAGAATGATTGGCCAGAATCAAGATAAATATACGAAACCAAATGACTCAGTATCAGATGAAATTAATTCACAGTGGACCTGGATACGCAGACAACACTTTTTGATACCATATATCGGGCCGCATGGTAGCTTTAAAACCACTTCGTATACCAATGTACTTAATAACGAGGTATCACCAGAAGCTTTCAAAAATAAAATTGTTCTCATAGGGGTAACGGCAGCTGGTCTTGGGGACTCACTTCCTACACCGGTTTCTGGTCTCGCGCGTGCGATGCCTGGTATAGAAATTAATGCCAACATTGTGCAAGCGATTGAATCTGATAGTCTGATAAAAGTTGTATCACGTGAAGCACACTATATTATCGCTGCTTTACTGGTTATGCTTCCAATTCTTTTATTCCCCTATTTATCACCTCGTTTAACATTAATTTTAGTATTAGGTGAAATTTGCTTAATACTAATAAGCTCATTATTTTTATTAAAGTGGCTACACGTCTGGATCCCCCTTAGTTCAACTCTCATTTGTCTAGTTTTGTCATATCCGCTTTGGGCATGGCGCAGACTTGAATTTACTGTTAAGTATTTAAATAAAGAACTTGAAACTCTGTCGAGGGAAGCTAGTGAAATTGAGCGTTATGTCGCTCAGGATAACGAGCAATCATTTAAATCATTACAAAAAATGATACCCATTAGCGGTATAAGCATTTTAAATGATAAAAATATGCCTATTTTTAAATTAGGTAAAGCGTGTAACAACATCCACACTAAACAATTGCTTGAACATAACTGGACAAAATTATCTGACAACATCTATGCAATGAGTTTGCCTGTAGATAACGAGATGTATAAAGCATACATATATTGGAATGCTGATGCATCTGTTACTGAAACATCTAAAAATGAATCACTCACAAATGAATCCCCTCCAAATAAATCGCAAAGTAAAATTATAAAAACATATATTCGCAATCAAATTAAACCACAACCACTACAGGCAAAAACGACCGTAGAAATCATTGAGTCACGTATTAATGATATTCAGGCCACAACAGATAAACTGACTTACTTACGACAGTTTATAACTGATAGTCTAGAACAAATGGCTGATGGTGTTATAGTTGTTGACAGTCTTGGCACTGTCACTCTTGCTAACAAGCAAGCCGTCAAGCAAATTAGTAATATCCACGATACACCCTTACTCCATCACCCCATTCAGCCCGTATTAGAGAGATTCACACTGAGTACGGGAGAGTCATGGAACACAATAATTGACGATCTTTTATCTAACAAACACTATGACAATCTCCAGGTACGAACACAAAAAAACAAAGACCTTGCCGTCAACATTAGTCCTTTATACAAAGCCAACAGCAAAATTGTCGGTTTTATTATTAACCTTTCTGATATAACCGAAATCAAGAATGCACAACGCAGGCGTGATGAAATGCTCAGCTTTTTATCTCACGACCTCAGATCACCTTTGGTATCTATTCTTGCAATGCTTGAACAAACAAGTAATCACGATCAACTTCCCTTGATTAAGGGTCGTATTGAAAAAAACATAAACCAGACAATTAAACTAGCTGAAGACTTTGTTCACCTCTCACGCATTGAGAGCAATGATGATATTAAGTTCCACCCTGTCAACTTGTCAGATGTAATTGCCAATGCCGTTGATACCGTGTGGGACCAGGCAAATATCAAGAACATACAGCTAAAACAGAAAATAAACTGTGAAGGCTGGATATCAGGTAATGGTGCGATTTTAGAACGAGTAATTATAAACCTGTTAACCAACGCAATTAAATTCAGTCATGAAAAATGCTTAGTCACGATAAAACTGACTGAAGAAAATTCAAACATAATTTTCTGTATTCAGGACAATGGTCCAGGCATTGCACAGGAAAGCATCCCCCTGTTGTTTGATCGGTTTGAGCGTGCACAACAATTTAAAGATTCAGGTAAAGCACCTGGTATAGGCCTGGGTCTTGCTTTTGTACATGCGGCTATAGAACGCCATGGTGGAGCTATTAAGGTTCAAAGCGAACTAGACAAAGGAACAAGCTTTTGTATCACACTGCCAGAGTATGTAGAGAGAGAACAATAAACGCTTCTTTAACAGACTGAGTAGCCTGCAAAAGAAGAGTTCTAACAACTTATGCGGATACTTAGAAGTTGTATACCAGAGTAACCGCTGTTTCAGTATCTGTTTCTTCTACCCCAACAGGCACTTCTGATGTATTCTTATATGTGAAGGTAATCTTCATAGATAAGTTACCTTCAATCTGACTTGATAAGCTGGTTACAGATTTAGTTATCGTAACATCTTCTCCGGCTTCAACCGTAAGCACTTCAGCAAATTTACTGGTTTTACTAACTGCCCAGTCAAATTTACCTGCTGCTCGAAGAATACCTTCACTATCTGTTTCACCCGCATCCAGTTTTGATTGTCGTGCACCAGGGCCTATTTCCAGATCCAGTGTCATGTCAGTATCTTCAATTACACGACGGCCATAACCAATAGCTTCTGTTGCACGGTATTCATAACCACTGAACTTATCATCATCATAAGTCACAACACCAAACAGGAAGTTTTTACCTTCAAGTTTGTAATCACTTTGAGCCATAAGTGTAAATTTCTGCGCTGTAGTATTAATTTCATCAGATGATTTTAACGCTGTAATTTCACCTTTATGACGCCATTGTTTACGATCTGTTGACACATTCGCTTTAGCATTTAGTGTTTCAGTTTCTGTATTACCACTGGTTGCAACGAAACCTAACTCTGCCGAGGCTTTCCACAAGCTTTTGGGTTTCTCTTCCTCTGCAAAGGCATTACCAGCAAGAAGTATTGATGCTGACAATAAAGTTAATGAAGCTTTCATTCATTTCTCCTAAATTTTTATTAAAAGCTTAATAATTAAGCCGCTTTTTCTGTTGTATCCGTGATCATATGTACATCACGCTGTGGATATGGTATTGATATACCCTGCTCATCAAATTTTTCTTTTATTGTTTGCAGCATTTCAGCACGTACAACCCAGTAGTCACCCGTATTTACCCATGGACGTACTGCAATATTAATACTGCTATCGCCTAGCTCAAGCACCATAATAGTCGGCGCAGGATCACTAAGAATTAATGTGTTTTTAGCAATAATATCTTCAATTAATTGTTTAGCCTGGCCAATATTATCGTCATAACCAATACCAATAACAAGATCAATTCTTCTTGTGTCACGAGCTGAAATATTGATTATAGAACCACCATAAATATGGCCATTGGGAATAATGATTTCCTGATTATCACCTGTGCGCATAATCGTATTAAATATCTGTATTTCTTCCACAACACCCGTTGAGCCACCAGCAGTAATCAAATCACCTAATTTGAAAGGCTTGAATAAAATAAGCATCACACCAGCAGAGAAATTAGACAATGAATCCTTCAATGCTAGACCTACAGCTAAACCTGCAGCTGCGAAGATAGCCATAATTGATGTTGTATCTACGCCTAACTGCTCGATCGCCGCAATTAGAATAAAGACCGTTAATACTGCACCAACTATATTACCAACGAATTTTCGTAGCGATTCATCAACTTTGGATTTCTCCATCAATTTAACGACACTTTTAACAACCAGCTTAGCTACCCAACGACCGATGACATATATCAGTATAGCCGCTACAATCTTAATACCCCAGGGCACAAGATACTGACTTATTAAATCGGCATTATTACTCAATAAATCTTCCATTTTTCTTCCTCTTATTTCATTTTAATAATTAACCCTGTCGAGTTACAAAAACAGGATACTAAATACTTAACGCTGGTCATTATAATTAACTTAACACATAGCGTCGATATGCAGACCACTCTCTTAACATTGTTTAACATTTGCTATAAATACGACTGTATTTTTAACCCCACCATATTTGAGTGTATAGTAACTCAAAAAGACGAAGCCTTCTACAACAGGGCTGAACGGCTGATCATTAAGGTACATACAAACATCTGAATTTCTGATCAATTATATTACGTCTTAATTAAGCCATTAAAAAAAATAACATAAAAAAGATACTTAATGAAATACAAACACTTAACACCATTATGATAATCACGATTATCAACGCCTGAACAAAACCGCTGTCACTATTATTTTTAGTTACATCACTCATGATTTAAATTCCTTCTTCATTATCACATCGCTTTGAATGATTCACTCACTTAACAATCGGTATATAAACTATTTCAATTAGCGACGTTAAACCAGATTATAAAATTCATTATGTGAACATATTAATTCTATTCCACAAGCATTTTAGTTAAACCTAATAAAACACTCTTTACAGATAAAATAATGTAAAACATTGTTATATAGAAAGGGCTAAAGCCCTTTCTATACTTCATACTAATCTAGTATCTTTAATTCAACACGACGATTAGTAGCTCTTCCCTCAGCAGTATCATTGCTTGAAACTGGATTTTCATCACCAAGTCCAATAGCTGACATACGTTGACTACTTACGCCTTTAGATACCAGATAACTCTTAACACTTTCTGCCCGCATTTTTGACAACTTATCATTCAATTTAGGATTACCACGATTATCTGTATACCCTGTAAGCTCAATCACCAACTCACTGTTTCTATTTAATACAAGAGCAACATCATTGAGTATTGTTTTAGATTTTTTTGTTAACTGATCTGAACCTGTAATAAAATTAACGCCTTCAAGTACAAATGACTTTTTTAATTCACAGCCTTTTGTATCTACAATAACACCAGCTTCTGTATCAGGACACGTATCATTAGTATCTAATACTCCGTCCTTGTCACTGTCTGCACTTTTAGTTACTTCAGCTACAGCTGGCTTTTCAGTTATTTCTGCCAGACTGCAACCATTGTTACCCACTTTTACACCTGCCATAGTTCCTGGGCATTTATCAATAGAGTCAACTACACCATCATTATCAGCATCTTTAGATGAGTTATCTTTATACTTATCATCATTAACACTTGTATTCGTATTCGATGCTACATGCTGCTTATCACCAAAGGGTATTGTTAAACCTACATTTAACATCACATCACCAAACTCATCTTCTGACATTACTGCTTCATCATCCATATCGAGTCTGTAACGAACCTCAGCACGAAATTTCATACCACCATCAGTAATTTGTTTCATTACACCTAAACCTACATTTATCATAGGATTTGTGCTATCAGCTACACCTACTTCGGTAGACATTAAGCCCGCGCCGACAATTCCATATGCCTGAAGTGAAGCTTCACGATCAAAGAAATACAGTCCATCTACGACTAAGCCAAGCTGATCATACTCACCCAGGCCAGATTCGAGCTCCAAGCTATCAAATACCGCACTTGCTTCAAGATTCCAGTTTTCGGTAACCTGCTTGCCAACACCGATCATTACTCCAAAATCATCATCAGCCTGACGATCACTGTCTGCTTTTATGTATGACAACATAGGAGAAAAATACCAGCCATCTTGATCTTCTGATGCCTGAGCGGTTGTAAGCCCACTGATGAATAAGGCTGATGCAGTTGATGCTGCTAATAGGTTTATTTTCATTTTTTATTCCAGTTATTAATTAATATACTTTTCATGCCTGTATCAAACCGATGCAGACTCAATGTGCGAAACTTTAGTCTCAACACGCACTGATAACAATGCTAAGAATTCAGAATTAACAATTCCTAACAATTCGAATCTATTCACGAAATCAGGTTATCAGTCATTTCCTTCGATCAAGATTCATTCTTCTTGCAGGCCCCATATAGTCATAGCCATTATTAATTCGACGATCACTATTTAAAGCTCTTCTTTCATCACTGATCTTCGATGCATTATCGCCCGTCTTAGTTTCTACATTTATTTGTATGTTTGCATCAGCGTGCATTTCTTCACCTTCATCGTCGTTCATATCTTTATAGCTTCATTTTCTTCATCATTAAATTTCTATATGAAATAATTGTTATTCGAATTATCTAACCTAAGTATATTTATACCGGAATCGAGCAATGGAAAATAGTTAACAGGCGGATTGTTAACAATAGTTAACAATTGAACACATCACTAACTAATTCATGAGAATAATTAACAATATTTAACATTTGTTATCTTGAATTCATTAATAATGTCTGATTGAAAAAATCAAGTTGATGATATAAAGAAAATTGGTAATTTTTCATACTAATTTGAGAGAAAACAACTTAATATGCTGACATATTAAGTTATTAATAGTTGAATACTCGGGGCTGAATACTAGGGCTCAGGCCCTCGATATGGTGAATACTAGTGAAATAATTACTATATTTATTGTGAATTATTAACTATCTTAATGACGATTCAATAGCCTCCATCAACTTCTTAATGACGATGGGCTTTGCTACCACCGTATTCATCCCTGCCCTAATATAACGCTCCTTTTCATCTTTCATAACACTTGCCGTTAAACCAATAATAGGTACATTTTTCGATCTTTCGCTCCCTTCACGTATTGCGCAAGTCGCTGTAACACCATCCATTACAGGCATGTGAATATCCATTAATATCACATCGAAAGCTTGAGATTCTATTTTCTCAATGGCAATTTTTCCGTTTTCGGCTTCTACAATTGTTTGACCAGCCTGCTCAAGCAACGAACGAGCTGCAAAACGGTTAATGGGGTCATCATCAACCAGCAAAATTGTTAGATCACGATTAATTTTATATTTTTCTTCTGTATCATCTAAACTAAGATTCTCTTCAGGAACGTGTAAGATTGTAGAAAAAGTAAAACAACTGCCTTCACCCAATCTGGAGGTAACCTGTAGATCCCCTCCCATGATATCAGTTAATCGTTTGCATATAGCCAGACCCAGACCTACCCCGCTTTTAATAGTGCGATCAGTTTGTAACTGGTGAAAAGCTTCAAAAATATCTTTTAACTTATCTTCTGCTATGCCGATACCTGTATCTTGAATAGAGAATATCAATTTATACTGGCCTTCATTTATCACCTGACCACCGACAACTAATTTAACCTCGCCCGTGTTTGTACATTTAGCTGCATTATTAAGCAGGTTAACAACTATCTGAAGAAGTCGTGTTACATCACCTTCTAAATATGCTGGTAAGCTCTGACTAACTTCAGTGGTAAAAGTAGTTTGCTGGTTTTCAAATAGCGGCTCAATTAGATTTTGTATATTCGTTATCCACTCAAAGGTATTAAATGGTTCTATATCCAGAATCAATTTACCTGATTCAATTTTAGATAAATCAAGTAAATCATCAATGAGCAACAGCAGGAAATTACTCGAGGTATCGAGCGTTTCTATATACAGTTTTTGTTCTTCAGAAAGGGGCGTTCCACGTAATGTCTGAATCATTCCCAGCACACCATTCATAGGAGTACGAATTTCGTGACTGACATTTGCCAGAAACAAACTCTTGGCACTGTTAGCCTCCTGGGTTTGTTCAAGTGATTTTTTTAACACATAGTTTGTACTGGTTAGTTCTTGCGTTCTCACCGCTACTTTTTTATTTAATCGTCGATTACTCCATATCAGAAAAATAATAATGACAAACAAAGCGCCCGTTATTCTATATAGTAAAGTCAAATCTGTCTGTTTAGTAACTGATACTTCTGTCCATTTATTAAAAATATCATTTAGCTCATCCTGTCTAATACTATTAAGTGATTTATCTAAAATCGATAATATTTCAACGGGCATATCCTTGCGAATGGCAATTTTTAAATGATAAATATAATCAAGTTTTAGAGCTATTTTTAAATCAGAAAAGCCCTTCTTTTCAATAAAATATTTTGCTGTAACGGTATTAACAGCAAATATATCAATTTTATTATTTCGTATTGATGAAAATCCATCATTTGTAGCAGGAAGATCAACATACTCAAGGCCAGGATGCTTTTGTTTAATGAATTGGCCTAAACCACTGCTTTTGACAACACCAATCTTTTTGCCTTTAAAGTCTTTATCGATATTGATATAAACTCTTTTATCATCAAACTTGGTGATAAAAACAGCAGGATAGGTGTAAATATCTTTAGATGTAAAATTAAGGTACTCTTCTCTAACGCTATTTTGAGTAATAGCACTGAACATCGTCACCTTTCCGCTTTTAACAAGCTTCACTGACTCTTCCCAGGTGTCAGTGTTAACAGCTCTTAAATCTATACCTGTCTTCTTGTTAAGAAGGCTCATAATATCAGCGATGATACCGGTGTGAATATCTATTTCATTTTTCCACTCAAATGGCGCCCAGTCAGGATCATAAACATAATTAAGTGTTTGATTTTTAGCTAACCACTCAAGTTCATCAGGCGAGAAAAGTGACTCAATACCAGGTTCAGCATCTGTATTTAGTGATATGTTTGATGACGGCTCATTAGCAAATAACGTTGCAGGAAGCAAAAACACAGCTGCAATAGCTATTATTAAAGATAAACAGTATTTCATATTTTTATTAGATAAATGATTAACTGTAAAAGATCAGGTTGATTTATAAGCTTTAGAAGGAGCATAAATAATTCTGTAAATATAACAGATATATTATAGTCCTCTTTAGGGGGAGTATAATAAATAAGCGTTATTAATGTATTCATTAGGCGTACTATGGCAATACAATTATGTATTTATCGATTTAAGAAACATCAAAACGACCCGTAGG
>Ga0316205_10004243_pt1 | contig 12711 bp, 13 predicted proteins | sample 3monthpyrite_MG_FD_204941 | JGI IMG/M metagenome (GOLD analysis project Ga0316205, IMG submission 204941) | Microbial mat bacterial communities from mineral coupon in-situ incubated in ocean water Damariscotta River, Maine, United States -... | ecosystem: Environmental > Aquatic > Marine >... | reverse complement strand
TAATAACTAAAAATCCATTTACTCATATTAAAAGACCTATTAACGTAGATGTAATAGAGAAAAATCCTTTTAGTTTAGAAGAGATTTTCTCAATACTCAAAGAGATACCTGAGAGTATGAAAGCATTCTTTGCAATAGGTTTTTATACTGGTATGCGTACAGGTGAGATAATTGGTTTAAAGTGGAGTGATATTAACTTTGAAGAAAATACAATTCATGTTCAAAGAAGTAGACGTCAAGGGATAGAGACTCTTCCTAAGACTAAGAACTCAATTAGAGAGATAGATATTATTGAGCCTCTACTTCCATATCTACTTAGACATAAAGAGCTTGAAGTAAGTAATGAATATGTATTTGAGACTTATGCAAAAAAGCCATTTAACACTAGTGATAAGATAAGTGTTCATTACTGGAAGCCAACACTTAAAAAACTAAACATTGACTATAGAAATCTTTATCAGATGAGACATACATTCGCATCTATGATGATTAGTAATGGTGAAGATATTTTATGGGTTAGTAATATGCTTGGTCATAAAGATAGTTCAATGACACTTGAAGTTTATGCTAGATATATAAAGCAGTCTAAAAGAAAAAGGGCTTCTTTTATTCTTGAATCTGCATAGAGTAAAAGTGTAAATTGCTTGGGCTCTTTTGGGCACAGTTTGGGCACATTAAGTTAAAAGCTTGTTTGAAATGCCCTAGTTTAGGGGCTTAAATAGAAGTGGCGGACAGTGAGGGATTCGAACCCTCGGTAACTTTCGCTACGGCCGCGTTCCAGGCGACTGGATTAAACCAGCTCTCCCAACTGTCCATTCTGCGTTTAAGCAGAAGAAATTGTATCTAAAAATTCAACTATTTTTTTAATTAAAGAATATAATAGCCATTATAGTATTGAAATTGATTACTTAGAAGAATGAACTCATTAAACTTGACATCATATGACTAAAGTTATATAATGTCATTACTATTAAGTAATACTAATATAAAGGCTTCAAAATGAATATACTAGAAAAACTAACTCACCAAATGCAAGCAGCATTAGAGTCTGCTCTCTCTTTAGCGCTACATAAGAAAAATTCAGAGATTGATACTTTACATCTGATTTGGGCGCTACTAGTTGAGAGTTCATCTGTTTTAAATCAAGCACTTAATAAAATGGGTGTAGATAAAAGTGCATTAGAGCTAGAGGTTAAAAGTTTAGTAGAAAAGCTTTCTCATAGCTCTTCTGTTACAAAAGAGAATATTCGTTTTACAAGAGAACTTCAAAACTCATTTGGACGTGCAGAGGGGCAGATGACTCAGAGTGGAGATGCTTATCTAGCTGTAGATACTTGGTTACTTGCTAATTTAAATGAAGCACCGCTTAAAGAGATTTTTTCAAAATTTTTAGATTTAAGTGAGCTAAGTAAAAGTTTTGAAGCTATTAGAGGTGGTCGTAAGATTGAGAGCCAGACATCTGATGAGAATATGGAAGCTTTAGAAAAATATGGAATTGATTTAAATACTAAGGCAATTGATGGGGAGTTAGACCCTGTAATTGGGCGAGATGAAGAGATAACTCGTGTAATGCAGATTTTAATTCGTAAAACAAAAAATAATCCTATTCTTTTAGGTGAACCTGGTGTTGGTAAGACAGCAATTGTTGAGGGTTTAGCTCAGATGATTGTTGATGAAAAAGTGCCATTAAGTCTTAAGAATAAAAGAGTGGTGACACTTGATATGAGTGCACTTATTGCTGGTGCAAAATATAGAGGTGAGTTTGAAGATCGTCTTAAAAGTGTAATAGATGAAGTTAAAAAGAGTGGTAATATCATACTATTTATTGATGAGATTCATACAATTGTAGGAGCAGGGGCTAGTGAGGGTAGCATGGACGCTGCAAATATCTTAAAACCTGCACTTGCTCGTGGAGAACTTCATACAATTGGTGCTACTACATTAAAAGAGTATAGAAAGTTCTTTGAGAAAGATACAGCTCTTCAAAGACGTTTTCAACCTGTTAATGTAGATGAGCCAAATGTTAATCAATCTCTTCAAATATTACGTGGGATTAAGGGGCGACTTGAAAGTCATCATAATGTAACAATTACAGATAGTGCATTAGTGGCATCTGCAAAATTAAGTAAGCGCTATATTACAGATAGATTCTTACCTGATAAAGCTATAGATTTAATAGATGAAGCAGCAGCAGAGCTAAAGATGCAAATAGAGAGTGAGCCATTAGAACTATCTCGTGTAAAGCGTCTAATTTCAAGTTTACAAGTTGAAAAAGAGGCTCTTAAAATGGAAGAGGGTGATAAAAATAGTGATAGACTAGCTGAAATTGACAAAGAGTTAGCAGATGAAGAGGAAAAAAGGCGTAATCTTGATGCTCAATTTAGCAATGAGAAAAAAGTATTTGATGATATTGCAGCGCTTAAAGTTGGTCTTGAAGAGTTAAGACGAAGTGCTGAAAGTGCAAAAAGAGATGCAGATTTTAACAAGGCTGCTGAAATAGAGTATGGTCAAATGCCTAAAAAACAAGAGGAGATTGCACAGCTAGAGCAAAATTGGATAAGAATGCAACAAAGTGGGACACTTCTTAAAAATAGTGTTGATGAAGAGGCTATTGCAAAAATAGTTAGTCGTTGGACTCAAATTCCTGTTACAAAAATGCTTCAAGGTGAAAAAGATAGAATACTTCATATTGAAGATGAGTTAAATAAAGATGTAATAGGACAAGAAAGAGCTACAAAAGCGGTTGCTCGCGCTATAAAACGTAATAAAGCTGGACTTTCAGAAGCTAGTCGTCCAATTGGAAGTTTTATGTTCTTAGGTCCAACTGGTGTTGGTAAAACGCAAAGTGCAAAAACTTTGGCAAAATTTCTGTTTGATTCTAAAGATGCACTCATTCGTATTGATATGAGTGAATATATGGAGAAACAGTCAGTAAGTCGCCTAGTAGGTGCACCTCCAGGTTATGTGGGTTATGATGAGGGTGGACAATTAACTGAGGCTGTTCGCAGAAAACCATATAGCGTAATTTTATTTGATGAGATAGAAAAAGCTCATCCTGATGTCTTTAATGCATTATTGCAAGTTTTAGATGATGGACGCTTGACAGATAATAAAGGTGTAACAGTTGATTTTAAAAATACAATCATCATAATGACTTCTAACATCGCAAGTGATAAAATTATGCAGTTAGGTGATACACCTGAGTTAGATGGTGTGATAATGGATGAACTTAAACAGCGTTTTAAACCAGAGTTCTTAAATCGTCTTGATGATATAGTAAGATTTAATCCACTGGAATTAAAAGAGATTGTTAAAATTATAGACATTTTCTTTGAAGAGATTCAAGAGAAAGTAAAAGAGCGTTCTATTACTTTAACATTAAGTGATAGTGCAAAAGCACTTATTGCTGAAGCTGGATTTGACCCAGTTTATGGGGCTAGACCACTAAAACGTGCTCTTTATGAGAGTGTAGAAGATGAACTGGCTGAACTTATACTATCTGAAAAAGTAGATGTTGGAAGTAATGTTTTATTTGACGTGAATGAGGGTAAAATAGAAGTCAGCGTTAGTTAAGCTGCTTCTTTCTTTAGTTTTCTTTTAATAGTTGCGTACGCCCAGTTTATAAGTTTTGTACGCTCAAGTTCTTTGTCATGACCAGCTACATCTGGATGAAATTTAGAAAGTAGTCTGTTTCTAGCTTTTTTAGTTTCACCGTAAGTTGCTTTGCGGTGAATGTTTAAAATTTTATAAGGATTTACAAAAGTAGATTCATTATGGTCACGTCTATCTTTTCCTACATAATCTCTGTTATTATAACTACCTCTACGCTCTTCATTTAGACCATTCTTTTTAGAACTACTAAGCAATTTTTTAAATATTAGAAAACAAATCATAAGCTTCACCAACTCTTTTAAAATAAATTAATATTATAAGTTTATATAAATAATATTTATTATTAACTTAAAAATAAAATTTTATGTATAATTTCATAATGAAAAGTGTATTAATCTTTATAACTTTTGGTATATTTTATCTATATGCATGCAGTGGTGATTGTCTTAGTTGTCATCCAAAACTAAAAAAAAATATTTTACAAGACATGCGTCATAAACCGATGCTTGGGTGTATCTCATGTCACAAAGATAATACGAGAATGAGTGAGTGTGGAGAGGATTGTTTCTCTTGTCATGAGATAAAAAAAATTGAATCAAGTGGAGTTCTTGAGCATAAAGTAATTAGAGAGTGTCGAGATTGTCATATAAAGGTTGATGAGGTAATGATATTACCACTACAAGAACAAAGTTCAGTACCAACATTAATGGATTTACTCCAAAATTAAAAAGGTAATATTATGAAAAAGAAGCAGTGTGTAAATCTTTCAGCAAAAAATATTATTTTTGAACAAGATGATTTAACAAAAAAGGTAATACTTTTTAATCCAAATAAAATGACAGTTGATCTATCAGTAAGAGAAGATGGTAAAAATAGTCTTATTGAGACATTTCCCTTTGCTCATCTACCTAAAGCTATTAAAAAATTAGTTAAGTAAAGGCTACGGAGTGGATATTGATGCTTATCTAAAACGTTTAGAAATTACTATAGATGTAGAAAACAGTCTTAAGACACTTCAAAACTTGCATCGTGCTCACGCTTTTACAATTGCCTTTGAAAATTTTAACGTACACCTAAAACGTCCTATTCCTTTGGATAAAGAGAATCTATTTCAGAAGTTAATTGTAGAAAAAAGAGGTGGCTACTGTTATGAACTTAATACTCTATTTTCATTTTTACTGCAAGAGATAGGATTTAATGTTACACATCTGATAGGACGTCCACTATATGGTTACAAAAATGCTCTTCGTCCAAGGACACATATGGTTTTAAAAGTCGAGACAGAAGGCAAAGAGTTTCTATGTGATTTAGGATTTGGTGGAAGAGGATTGATTGAGCCGATAGAGCTGATATTTAATCAAGAGAGTATACAGTTTGATGATATTTTTAAACTTGTGCCTCATACTGATGGTTATGAACTTCAATCTTTAATTGGTGATGATTGGGTCCCTTTGTACTCATTTGATCTGCACAAACAGCAATTAATAGATTATGAATTGGCTAACTTTTATAATATGCACTCACCAGATTCACGTTTTACTCAGCAACTAATTTGCGCTAAACCAACATCCAAAGGGCGTATTTTATTGCTTGATAAAAAGTTTAAACATTATGAAGATGGAAAAAGTAAAATAGTTACTATTCAAACAGCCAAAGAGTATGATGAAATTTTACATAAATATTTTGGTTTTACTAATCTATTGGCTGAAAAACTATTTAGTTAACTCCACTTTTCTCCTCAATCATTTTATCCATTATCTTCACAATTTCCATACTTTTAATCTCTATCTCTTTAAAGTTTTCTACTACTTCATCTCTATTTGCTACAACTCTATCAGTAGGTGTAATAAAGCTTATGTTCCTATCTACTAATGTATGTATGCGTTTATGAGGTGTATCAAGTAGTGCAAATGATGCTGTATCTGAATAGGTATCTTTAGCATAGCCGCCATACCATTTACCTAGGCTACAATTGTTAGAATCTGGAAATTCAGTTCGCTTACTACGACGATATACAGAAGAATAAGCGTTAGATTTGTAAATTGTATGATCAATTTTTGCCAAAATTGCATAGACTCTGCTCTCAATTGATTTAGCATGTTTTGAAGTTTCATTTGAGGCACTTCCAAACTTTTCAAGTGTTTCATTAAATTCTGAAACAGTTTGTGTAGAGCTTTGTGCGTTTTGAGTCATAATTATAGTTCCATCTAATAGCTCTGTAGCATCTTGCTGTAAAGATTGTATAGAGATAGATATTTCACTAGTAGCTTTTTGTGTTCTTTCTGCTAGTTTTCTAACTTCATCGGCAACAACTGCAAATCCACGTCCATGTTCACCAGCGCGTGCAGCTTCAATCGCGGCATTAAGTGCCAACAAATTAGTTTGATCTGCAATATCTTTAATTAAATCAAGAATAGATGTAATTTCAGTAGTTTTTTGCGATAAATTATCAATTTTTCCTGAGGACTGTTCTATTGCTTCTACGATAGTAATAAGTTGATTATTAATGTGATCCATTTCTGAAATACTCGTTTTTGCATTATTCTCAGTTGTTCCACTTGTCTTTACAATGGTTTCTATGCTTAATAGTGTATTTGAAAGATCACTTTTTAGAAGATTAAGTTCGCCAACAACACCAGTACCTATTTCACTAATTGCTGCATTAACATCAGTACTAGCAATCTGTTCAGTATCTTTTTCCATATGAGATATTGCGTTATTGATTGTATTTACACTATCTTTAAATTGACCAGAATAGTTGCTATTTTCAATCTTTACATAGGCTTCTTTAACGCTTGCCTTTGAAACAGATGTAGAAATTTCTGATACAAAATTTTGAAGTTGTGATAGTAGTATATTTACATTATCATTTAACTCTTTTAGCTCTTTAGCATCTTTAAAGTCATCTAATCTTTTGTCTAGGTTTCCATTTTTAGTATCTTCCATTGCAAAGGAGAGTTTTCTAACAGAAGATTGTACTTTACGAATATTCATAAACATGTACCATGCTAATGCAAAATTAGAGATATTTACAATACGTAGAACATCAAAACCATTGTTGCCTAATTCAATAATTAAAACAACTGAGAAAATGACTAAAGAGATAATATTTGCATATTGAATTTTAGATAGAGAGGAGAGTTTTGGCATCTTATAACCTTAAATATAATCTTAAACTTACGTAATTATACATAAAAATTATTATATGTTAATTTTTCATACAGTAATATACTTTAAATAGCTTATATTAATTATAAAATAAAATTATAATAATAATACTTAGTATTTTAAAGGAAATATATGATTAAAATATTTTTGTTTCTACTACTTGGGACTTTTTTATTTGCACAAATTAAAGGCAATACTATTATTGAAAGACATACTTTAGAAGTTGGTAATTGGGTTGACAAATATCAAGAACCTAATAATCTTTTTAAAAAACCATTAAAAAATAGTTTAAACGATTTACACTATAAGAGTAATTTAGAGCATACCACTGAAGGTGATATATGTAAATACTTTTTGTCTTCAAAAACTTCTAATAGAGCCAGTTGTAAATAAGTTTTATACTATTTCTTGTTTTTTTTTCTAGATTGCTTTGCAAGTTTTGCTTTTCGTTTAGCTTTTGCCTTAGCAGAGTTAAGTGTTGCTTTTTTATTAGCATTTATAATTTGTTCATTTATGGCAGAATCTTTTCCCTCAAATTTCGCTAATGTAGCCAACTTTTGCTGTTTTCCCATGTGTGCTATTTTGAAACCTTCATCAGTATCAACGCTTGATGTATTTGCTCTACTCATTTTTATTCTCTCTTTTACTTAATTAGTCAAGTATACTATTTTATGGAATTATACATGAAATAATACATATCTATCGTTGATTAAATTTTAAACAATATATTAAACATTATTGATAACTTTTTACATATAATACTGCCAATATTTTAAAAGGAGAGTATCTATTATGAAATTAGCTGAATTAAAAACTTATGGTCACTGGCCTACGTTGTTAGCCTCATTTTTATATTTTGATTTTAGTTTTATGGTTTGGACAATGTTAGGGCCATTGGCACCTGAGATTGCAGAATCAATTCAAGGGGGATTAACTCCAGGTCAAATTGGTACTATGGTTGCTGTACCAATTCTTTCTGGCGCAATTTTACGGATTTTATTGGGGTTTGGTGTAGATAAACTTGGGGCTAAGAAAACAGCTCTTCTTTCTCAAAGTTTAGTTGTCGCTGGTCTTGCTTATGCATATTTTGCAGGTCTTCATACATATGGAGCAGTACTTGCAATGGGAATCATACTTGGATTTGCTGGAGCATCTTTTGCCGTTGCATTGCCACAAGCTGGTCAGTGGTATCCTCCTAGACTTCAAGGGGTTGTTTTAGGAATTGCAGGTGCTGGTAATATTGGTGTTGTAATTGACTTTCTATTCGCACCAAAAATTGCGCAAGTTTGGGGATGGGAAGCTGTCTTTGGTGTTGGTGCATTTCTATCTTTAATAATTTTAATTACATACTTTTTTGTTGCAAAAGATGCCCCTGCAGATGTTTATAAGCCTAATCCTAAAAAGCTTAGAGATTATCTAAAGCTATTAAAAGACAAAGATACATGGTGGTTTAATCTTTTTTATGCAGTAAGTTTTGGCGGTTTTGTTGGATTTGCAGGTTATATGAAAGTTTATTTGATGAATCAATATAGTATTGATATGCAAGTTTTTGGAGAAGAAGTATTAGGTGGTGAGAGTGTAAAAGTTGTTGCTGGTTACTTTGGTGCACTATGTATTTTTGCAGGTGCAATTCTTCGTCCAATCGGTGGAAATATCGCAGATAAAATGGGTGGTGTAAAATCACTATACCTATTTTACGGTGCTGTTGCTGTTTTAGCTATTGTAAATACTTTTGTTAGTAGTTTTTACCTTGCTATTTTAGTTCTATTTTTAATCATGGCAAATTTAGGAATGGCAAATGGTGCAGTTTTTCAACTAGTTCCTCAAAGATTTGGAAAAGACATCGGTATAATGACAGGGATTATTGGCGCTGCTGGTGGACTTGGTGGTTCAGCACTTGCAATGATGCTTGGTTACTCAAAGCAAGCAACTGATGGATATGATGTAGGTTTTTATATTTTTGCATTTGTTGTAGTAATTGCACTTAGTGGTATATCTTTAGTTAAAACACGATGGAGAACCACTTGGGGAATTCAAGCTGGCGGTAAAATATAAAAAGGGATTAATTTGTTAGAACTTTATTCATCATCATACATACTCCCTAAAGCAAAAGAAATCACAGGCGATGACGCTTGTGATAGTGCAAAAATTGATAATACTCTAATAGCAGTTCTTTGTGATGGTGTTGGTAGTGCGACAGAGGGTGGAAAAGCTGCACGTCAGAGTGTTAAGATGATGATTGAAAACTTTCGTTCACGCCCAAATGCTTGGGATATTCCAAAAACCTTAAAAATGTTTACAAAGAGTATTAATCATATTCTTTATCAAGAATCACAAGTGCAATATGAAAGATCTGAAATGGTTACAACCATATGTACTATTGCAATAGAGTCAAATACTCTTTATGGGCTTAATATTGGTGATTCACGTGTTTACCTTCTTAGGGACAACAACCTCATGCAGTTAAGTGTTGATCATATTATGGATGAAGATGGAATGAGCCATGTGCTAACACGTGCACTTGGGCTTAGTCCAAGCGTAGAAGCACATATATTTGAAGAAGAGATTCAAGTAGGTGACACAGTAATTATGTGTAGCGATGGTGTCTATAACCTCTTAAGTAGTGAAGAGATTATTCAACAATTTGCTAAAAAATTAAGTTCAAAAATCATAGTAAGTGGTGCAGCAAAAGATTACCCTGATTATGAACGAGATGATATGAGTTTGCAATACTTTACAGTACATAGTCTTGATGATTCTAAAGCACAACGTAATAAAGATTTAAAAGTTCCAAATGAACTTAAAATTAATCAAGAGATTGATGGATATAAACTTTTAAAACCATTAGCTCAACATGAGCGGGTATGGCTATGTGACTTTGAAGATAAAAAATATGTAATTAAATTTCCACTTTTAGGTGCTGATGAAGATGAACTACTTCTTGATATGTTTGTACAAGAAGCGTGGCTAGCAAAACAGATTGACAATAGTGTTTTTGCAAAAGCATTTGTTCCTGAAAATAGAACACACAGATACTATATTTTAGAGCATATTGAGGGCTCTAGCCTGTATGATTATGTTAAAGAGCGTCGTCTTAGTGTTGATTCAGCTATTTTACTAGCAAAAACTCTTTTAAAAGCAGAACAGTATCTACTTAATCTTGGGTATCTTCATGCAGACATTAAGCCTGAGAATATAATTGTATATAAAGACACCAATGAAAGAAGCGCATTTAAAGTTGTAGACTTTGGTTCTGTTATAGCTCCATTTTCACTAAACTCACGGGCTGGCACACCTAGTTATATCTCTCCTGAAAGATTTGAGGGGGCTTGCATATCTGAGACAAGTGAAGTTTTTTCAATTGGAGTAACACTATTTTGGGCATTAACAAAAACATTTCCATATGGAGAGATTGAACCATTTCAAACACCAAAATTCAAACAATCAAAACGCCCATCTAAACTAAATTCAAATATTCCAAAATGGTTTGAAGCGATTATAATGAGATCAATTGCAGTTGATACAATGCTACGATATACACACTATTCACAAATGATGTTTGAGATTAAAAATCCTGAAAAGGTAAAACCATTTTTTAGAAAAGATACACCACTACTCGAGCGTAACCCACTACTTGTTTTTAAAACCCTATTTTATTCTTCATTAATTCTAAACTTTACACTTTTACTAAATTAAATCATTTTATTTTCTTACATATCTAAAGGGCTAACTAGTTTTGCTTTATTAAACTCTGCTACAATGTGTGTATAAATCATTGTAGTTTCAACTGATTTATGTCCTAGTAATTCTTGTATACTTCGTAAATCAATCCCAGCTTGTAATAAATACGTGGCATATGAGTGTCTAAAAATATGTGCTGTTACTCTTAGGGAATTTTTTATTCAACTGGTAAGGTAAAATACACCACCATAGGAATATGTTTTCTCTCTTTTGCTCTTAAAGCTTGGATATTACAATCTTTCATATCTATTTCCAAAATTTCACGGTACAAAAACAGTAACGCGCTAAACGCCTGATTTTGAGTAATTGGAGATACTTTTTGATTAACAGCAAGCCATGTTAAAAACTCTTCGATTTCTCTTTTTTTCATATCTTTAGGATGTCTCATTTTATGAAAAACAATAAACCTTTTAATCCATCCAACATATGACTGTTCAGTTTTGATACTATAGTGCTTCACTCGTATTTGTCTCTAACTTGGTCAAGTAATTTTCTCTCTTGCATAATATATCCTTTCAAAGGTAGAAAAGCAAAATGCATAACTATTGCATTTTCTTAAAATAGTAAAGCACTTTGCAATAATATGTAAGAAATCATAAATAGCATTGCATATTCTATGTAAATAATAATAGAGTAGTTTGTAAAATAAGAAGTAAAATATGTCAAATTGTCATTAATTGGTAAATATACTTACATTTTATATGTAGTATATTTGTTTAATTTTAGTTTTAATAGTATAAAATACTTGGTATTAAATAGTTGTCTCGGACGCTACGCGACCGAGACAACGGTGGCGCGGGTTGAACACCCACTAGTTATCCGGTGCTTCGCACCAGACAACAAGCGGGAGGAGCAAGCACCCAAATGAAAAATTAAAATTTTTAATTCGGGCGTCACTCACCCGCGCCACCGTTATACTCACAATATAGATATTGACAATGTAAATACAAAAATGCTATAATTAATTTATATCAATAAAAGGTTTATTTTGAAATTTGAATGGAGTGATGAAAAAAGCAATTTAAATATTGAAAAACATCAAATTAGTTTTGAAGAAGCTAAAGAAGTTTTTTTAGACCCTATGCATATTTCAAAACTAGACCATCGCTTTGACTATTTTGAAGAGAGATGGATAACACTAGGAACTACAACTAAAGATAAAATCTTAGTTGTTGCCAATATGTTTTTTGATGAAAATGGTGAAGAAATAATTAGAATAATAAGTGCTAGAAGAGCAAATCAAAAAGAAAGGATTTTTTATGAGCAACATTAAACAAAGAGAAAAATTTGATGAGTTTGAGATGGAAGATGAATATGATTTTAGTGATGGTGTTCGAGGTCGATTTTATGAACCAAAGAAAATACCTGTCTCTTTAAGATTAGATAATGACATAGTGCTATTTTTCAAAAAATTAGCAAGTGAAAAAAAAGTACCCTACCAAACTTTAATAAATGCTTTACTTAGAAAAGAGCTACAAGCAGTATAACAAGTACGAGGAGACCAATAATTTACCCTAGTGGGAAAATTATCGCTCACGACAGTTGTTATAGATGTAAATCTTTTAAAAAATTTACAAAATAGTTTAATGGAGCTAGATAAATATATAGAAAATCAGAGAAAATAGTAGGTCAGATAAAATGCTAAATCTGTAATTAATCTAAAAAATTTATGGCTTAAAATTATCACTACTTTTACAAAACTCAGTTAAGTAGCACTCACTTTCACACTTTGGACGCTGTGCTGTACATATATAACGTCCATATAGTACCATTCCTTGATGTAGCTGATGAAGACCATCTTTAAAAACTTTAACTAGGTCTTCTTCTGTTTTAACAGCAGTTTTTGCTTTTGATAGTCCTAATCGGTGTGCAACTCTAAAGACATGAGTATCAACAGCCATTAGGTTAGCTTGAGTGAATTCTATTAAAACTACGTGTGCAGTTTTTTGACCAACTCCAGCAAGAGAGATAAGCTTTTTTTCATCTAGCGGAATTTCTCCACTAAAGACCTCTTCAACTTTTTTAGCCATTTTGATTAAGTTCGCACTTTTTGCATTAAAAAAAGAGCAACTTTTAATTAACTCTTTAACATCATCTTCATTCGCATTTGCTAAAGTAGTTGTATCTGGAAAACTATCAAAAAGTGCTGGAGTAATTATATTTACACGTTTATCTGTACATTGAGCTGAA
>Ga0316205_10004242_pt1 | contig 12712 bp, 14 predicted proteins | sample 3monthpyrite_MG_FD_204941 | JGI IMG/M metagenome (GOLD analysis project Ga0316205, IMG submission 204941) | Microbial mat bacterial communities from mineral coupon in-situ incubated in ocean water Damariscotta River, Maine, United States -... | ecosystem: Environmental > Aquatic > Marine >... | reverse complement strand
AATCCTTTGAAGAACAACAAAGGCTGCACAAAGCGATGGCAGGCCGGGTCACGATCGCGCACCGCAACGATGTCGGCACGCGCCGCAATCGCCAGTTCCGGATCGGCGGCATGGGCCTCATCACAAATCTCGCGTAAGATTTGCTCGGGCATTTCAGCCGAGGCCAGTTTTAGCGAAATCCTGTAAGCCAGCGCGGAATCAAAGGTCTTGTGGTGCAAGACAGAAGAATGAACAAGACCGCCCAAAAGTGGTTCGTCGGCGATAACATCATGAGATTCCTCACGAATAACCGCCCATACCGGATCGAGTTCTGTCAGCTGTGCGCGTTTTTCAGCCATGGTCATGCTCCTTTGTGCATCCCTTGACTATACCAGATAGGCACGTCACGTAAAATGCAAAGCCGTGATAGCGAGGATAACCGGCATGAATAAGGCCGAAGTGGAAAAAATGCGCGGGCTGATTGACGCACGTCTGGCTGCGTTGGACGAAGAAGACAAGCTGGGCGAGGCCGGTCAGGCCACAGTTGAGCTGGATCAGCAGGCCGTAGGGCGGCTGAGCCGTATGGATGCACTGCAAAATCAGGCGATGGCCAAGGCCAATTCCACCCGCCGTCAAGGAGAGCGCAGCCAATTGCAGACCGCGCTTATGCGAATGGACGAGGGTGAGTATGGCTATTGCGAGGATTGTGGGGACGATATTGCGCCCGCCCGGCTAAACCTGAACCCGGCGGCCACCAAGTGCATTCTATGCGCGCGCGGTTAAGGATCGCTTAGCCGGTCAGCCGATCTCTTTCATCAGCCACTTGGCCCGTGAAATCAAATCCCGGGTGGTGGCCAGCTTTTGTTCCAAACGTTCTTTCTTGGAGGTTTTTCGGGTGCCTTCAATCTCAATCAAAAGATCACGCTCACGGGATTCAAGCTTGGTAATGGCTTTTTCGACATGTCCCGGTTTGATCTTGGTGGCTTTGCCGGCCTCCATACGCGCGTAATACTCATCCAGCTTTTCGGCAGTTTTGCTTAGGCCCATTGTGAGCAGCCTCTTATTTGGCGATGCGAATCATTTCTCGCATCGGTTCGGGTGTCAGGTGTATTGGCTTTCAACTACCACACTCATGTAACAGTTTTTGTATCGTCTTCTTCCATCGCCAGGATTTGTTCGACCTCCGACAGGGCGTCGTCCCGGTCAGTGTAGTAATCCCGCGCGGCTTCCAGCAACTCGCGCATGATCTTGTAGGCATAGTTCGAGTCGTTCAGGAACGAGGTCGCCACCGATGCCGTTACCCGCTCTTCGCGGATCATGGTTTCGATCATGGAGTTGGTCTTGTGGTATTCGGTATCTATCACCACAAGTTCCTCATCCAGCCGCAGGCGGCTGCGTTCTTCGGGGTCGATCGCTTCAAACTGATTGATTTCAACCAGGATGCGGGCGATCTGGGTGCGCAGACCATTGTAGAGATCCGTGGTGGCACCATGCTGGGTCTGGGTATAGCGCGTTGCGTTGCGACGCAGATGCTTGGTGGCCTTAACGGCCCGTACAATCCGCTCGGACACATCGCGCAACTGATACACCCGCGCCACCACGTCGGGGGGCAGTTCGCGCCCTGTTGCCCGTGTCGCAAACTCGACAATCGCAGAATAAAGCGTCTTGATTCGCTGTTCGTAGCGTTCGTCGATATCAAACTCGACTTCGCTGCGGCTGGTTTTGACGAGGGCCTCGATATCTTTGGCCTCGAACAACTCGTGCCGGTGCAGGTTTAATCCATGTGTGATCAGCTCGACAGCATTGTCATAGAGGTGAAGAACCTCTTTTTGCATGGCAATCTCGATGGTTGCGGGAAATTCATCAACCGCCTCGCTCAGGAATTTTGGCTGGCTGAGATCCCGCTTGGGTTCGTGTATGATCCGCTCGATTACGGCAATCAGCCGACGCATCAGAGGCAGCATCAATGCGATTCCAAGAGCGTTGAAAACTGTGTGGAATACCGCCAGCTTGAGGGTGAAATCATCCGGGGCAATCCCGACCCAACTGCTGATCAAATCCACCACATCGCGCAACGGGCTGATCAATGCCAGCGCCACCGCTGCGGTGGCGATATTAAAGGCCAGATGCGCCAGCGCCAGCCGTTTGCCTTGATAATTGGCCGTCAGCGATCCGATGATGGCCGTTATCGTCGTGCCGACATTCGCTCCAATGGCCAGCGCGAGGGCGTTGTCATAGGTAATCTGCCCGGCCGCCAGCGCCGAGATGGTCAACACCATGGTGGCATGACTGGATTGCATGACCACGGTCGCAAGAGTCCCGATCAGCGTATAGACGATCAGCCCCAACAGGCCGCCAAGCGCGAATTGCGTCAGGTCGATTGTATCTTTGAAGGTCTCGAACCCTTCTTTCATGTAGTGGATACCGAGAAACAAAAATCCAAGCCCGGCAAGCACATAGCCTGTGCCTTTCAGGTATTTTGACTTTTGAAAGACAAACACCACGCCCAGCGCCAGCAGCGGCATGGCGTAGGCCGAGATATTTACTTTCATCCCGAACCCAGCCACCAACCATGCCCCGGTCGTCGTGCCCAGATTGGCCCCGAAAATGATCCCAATCCCCGCCAAAAGCGAGATCAGGCCAGCGCTGAGAAATGAGATCGTGATGACGGAAACCAGCGAGCTGGATTGCATGATGGTTGTTGTCACCACCCCAAAGGCCAGCGATCGCGGCACCGAACGCGTGGCGCGTTCCAGAATCCGTTCCAAAAACCCGCCACTGAACAGCCGAAACCCGTCCTCAAGCATCAGCATCCCGAACAGGAAGATCGCAACGCCGGCCGCAATCTCCTGAAACTCGGTACTGACCCAAAAACCGCTGATCAAAAGCAGGATGATCACCGGCAAGATGAATGTTTTTGTCGAAAATGTCATGACCCTGCACGCTATCAGGTCTTTTCGGGCTTGTCACAACTCCGTCCCGAAAAACGACAAAAGAGGCCGCACATTCCCTGTCCGACCCCTTTTACAGTATATCGCATGTTCCGCGCGTCAGGCCGCCAGAATGATCTGATCGAAGGATCCAGTGCCAAAGCTGGCCGATATCTGCGCAACTCCGATCTGATAAAACCCAACCAGCCCATCGGCTGCCTTGGCCGTAGCCTCGTAGGTCCAGTTCGGCTGACTGACGATATCTTCACGGATGAGCACGCCGTTCTGTGACACCCGAACCAAATAGCTTTCGCTTTCCTCACCCAAAGGAACTTCGGGGCGATCCCAGCGGTCTCCATCTATCCTGGTCCGCCTGATCCACGTCACATCAACATCACCTGTGTCGGTCGGCTCGGCCCTCAGATGGGCGGGCGCGTATGGGCGCAAGCCAATGCCGTCGAAACTCTGCACAACACTTTGATAGGACGGGTCGCTAAATGGCCGGTCGCCCGGCCCCACAAGATAGTAACGATCCAGACCCAGATCGTTCTCGGTCAGATTGATCTGTTGCGGCGTTCCGTTTAGGCGCACAAACAACGACCCTTCGGGCCACTCGGGCAGTAGATCCACCTCGGTGCCTGCCTGGCCACGCAAACGATGGCTGAGCAGGTAAGTGCTTGTGCCCACCAACTCGGCGGTCTGGAACTGGAACAGCTCCCATCCCCCCGGGGTTCCATCCCCAATTGCACAGAGGTTGGCCCCGTCCAGCATGTCCTGTGCCTCGACACTTTCCAACTGCCCACTCAGCATCCGCACCCGCACAGGCTCACCCCGGTCATACAGCCCCGGACACGCCGCCTTCAAAGGCGTCTCGGTGATGCCGATGGATGATCGAACCTGCACCAATGTATTGAGCAAGTAGTTGGCGTCATTGGCCGACGAGTAAAGCGCCGCAGAGCCCGGCCAGGGATCGGCCGTCACCGCCAGATGCGGCGCATGCGGCACCTCCTGACCGGTCATCAATGGCAAATCCAGGAATAACGGTGTGACCGGCACGGGCGCGCCAAACGCGGTGACATCTGCCGGTATCTCTCCGATATCAATGGGCACATATGTTTCGGGTTCAATGCGCACGGCTTCGACCCGCTGTGCCAGGCCCATCTGCTCGGTGCGGTCAATCCGGTACAGTCCGCGTCCGCCCTCTTCGGGCAACGAGATCACATCCCCCGCGCCGCGCGACATCATCGACGGCGGCAAAGTCAGCCGCGCAGTGTCACGCGCCACGCGTGATTCAGACAACCACCGCTCGACGGTCTGCCGTCCCTCGGCGCGGGTCATCGAAATCGGCAGTTCTGAGACCGATACCGTTTGCGTGGCCTCATCGGGCAGGATCGCCTCTTCGGCAATCACTTCGTAATCGCCATTGGATTCAACAAACCTCAAGCGCACACGGCCCGCCAACTCAACTGCACTGGCACGGGTCTCTTCGATCACGGCATCGCTCTCGTCATCGCGCACCAGCCACTCCGGATCAATCACCTGATCAGGCAACCCGTCACGCAGCCGGAAGCTCAGAATGCCAGCACGATCAACCGCATCGAACCCATAGCGCAGCATCAGGGGCTGCAAGGCAGACCGCCCTTCCGAGATATCCTCGATGCCGTAGCCACGCAGATGGCCATAAAGCGTTTCGACATCGTAATGCTTCACCCCTGAGCGTTGGCAAATCTCGTCCACCACCGAAGCCAGGGACCGCGCCGAGGCCCGCCCGGTCAGCCAATGACCACGGCCATAATTCTCGCCATCGCTCCACAGGTCGCGGTTGTTGGGAAACCACGGATAGGGCCGCGCATCCCAGGCCCAAACGCAAGAACGGTCAAACTCCAGCATCCGCCCCTCGTACTCTTCCGAGGCGGGATTATTGTCTGGGTTCGTCCAATAAGACGTCATCGCGCGCAGGTATTGCATCTGCATCAATGCATCTTGCCGCCCCTTCGAGAAGTACGGCAGCTGGGATTCCGAAGACTTGGGGTCGAGGAACTTGTTAGGCTGATTGGTGCCCTTGTCGATGGCTGCACAACCGTATTCGGCAAAGCGGATCGGCTTGGATTGCGCCACCCAGCTTGTCGACGTCGCCAGTCGTACACCGCCGATGCGCTCGTGATGCGCGTTCAGCCACCAGTTGCGCACGTCCTTGTACCGCCAAACCCAGGGTTCGTTGTATTCGTCATCCGTGATTGGTGTGCGCATCTGGGCCTCGCGGGCCTCGGGAGAATGGTAAAACCAATCATAGCCCTCCCCGCCCATGATATTGGACTTGAGGTAGTCCAGATTGTAGATCGAGCCCCACTCGGCGTCCTGATGTCCCTCTTCGTCGCGCCAATCGCTCAGCGGCATGTAATTGTCGATTGCAATGAAATCGATGTTCGGATCAGACCACAACGGGTCGAGATGAAAATACCGATCGCCGCTGCCGTCCTGAGGTTGATACCCAAAATATTCCGACCAATCCGCCGCATAGCTGATCTTGACGTCAGGACCGACGATCTGGCGCACTTCGCCAGCCAGATCAACCAGTTGTGCCACGGCGGGGAAACTGTTGTTCTCGCCCCGGATCTGGGTCAGCCCGCGCATTTCCGAGCCGATACAGAACGCTTCGACCCCGCCGGCCGCAGCGCACAGCATCGCCTGATGCAGGATAAAACGGCGATAGCCCCAATCATCCTCCTGGCCCGTATAAAGCACAGGGCTGATCGATGGAGCGCCCGTGAACCCAGCCAGATTGTAAAGGTCCAAGGTCAGCCCCGGAAGTTCCCCGGGTAATATGGCCTGAAAATCGCTGGCCATGGCAGTGCCGAAAAAGGCCTGTACCTCGGCCTCCGCTGCTGCGGTGCCATCCGGACTGCCGGGTTGCCCCGGTGCCTTGGATGTGGTGATCCGGCCCCGCCAGGGCAACGCCGGTTGATCGTCAGAATCGCTATAGGGATCGCCCAGCCCATTGCCTGCCAGCTGATCCATCAGGATGAACGGATAGTACAGCACGGCCTGCCCGGCATCGTTCAGCGCCCAAATCGCTTCGATCACCGATTGGTCGCACGGCGTCCCGCCATAGACCGGCTGATCGTCCTCATTGCGCGGCACTTCCAATGCGGTTTGACGGGTCAAGCCCCCCGCCTGCCACGGCATGTTGGAGGAGTCGAACTCGGATTGCTCGACTTTGGGGCGTAATGTGCAGTCCCCCACCCGCAGGTCATCGCCAAACCAGCTGACAACCAATGATGTGCTTTCACAGGCTGTCAGTTCGCCGGTCATCTGCTCCAAAGAGGTCAGGAAATCCGACTTGGCAGAGGGGGAATTGACGTTGGCCAACGCGACCGAGCCGGGGCCAAACACCTTGGTCACCGGGCTGGTGGCCAAAACATATTCACCGCTGCCCGGCAACATCGCCACCCCGCGCACCCCAAAGGCGGGATCCAGTTCTGCACTTTCCTGCCAGGGCTGTGACGGACGCGACACTTCAAACGTGAACTGAGGCACGCGGTTGCCATATTGCCCCAGAGGCAGGTCTTCGATCACAACATAGGCTGTACCCCGATAGGCCGGCACCGCACCTGCCCCTTCAACGGCTTCCATCTTGGGGTCAGGTTGCTGATCCGGGGTGCCGCGATAAACCTGCATCGTCAGATCGTCGCGTGGCACCTCGTTGCCATCGGCCCACACCCGGCCCACGTGTGAAATTTCGCCTTCGCACAGGGCAATGGCCAAACTGACCGAATAGTCATAATTCGCGGTCTTCGGCGCACTGGGCGCACCCTTGCCGCCCCCGCCAGATACGGTCACGTTCTCGGTGAATTCGGTGGCCCAGATCACCTGCCCGGCGGTGCGCATCTTGCCATATATCTGCGCGATGCCATCGCCTTCGCCCGCCCCGGTCAGGCGCAAACGCTCAACCCGGCCCTGCTCAACGATATCCGAACCCTGCCCCATGAGGCGCTGATCAATCGTCTTACCGATCAGCGCACCGGCAAACCGGCCCGCGGCCGCCATGGACAGCCCCATGATCGTGCCCCCGATGGAGCCACCAATCGCCGCTCCTGCGGCAGATAAAAGTACCGTTGCCATAACCTAGCTCTCCTCGGGAAATGTGAATCTTGCCGCGATACGGCGACGCCACGGCGGGCTCAGCGGGCTTTCCAGAACTGCATGGCCTGAATAGGCATGCACAAAACTGGCGTTCGGGCCGATCTCGGCAGCGATCCCCAGATGCTTGGCCACCATGCCATCGCGCATCCGGAACAACAAAACGTCACCCGGGGCCTCGTCCTGCACCTGCTTGGCCTGCAAATGGGTCGCAGCAGCCCGCCACAACCGTTCGTCCTGAGCGGGCTCTGACCAGTCCATACTATAGGGCGGCACCGTTTCTGGTTCCTGCCCCAGCACCTCTCGCCAGACGCCCCGCAACAGACCCAGACAATCCGTACCGGCCCCCTTACAGCTGGCCTGGTGCAGATAGGGCGTGCCAATCCAACCGCGCGCGGCCCTCACAATCTCGTTCGCGAGTTTGCTCATGACCGGCGGCTCCCACCGGACAAACTGCCGGCGCGGGTCGGATCACTGATCGACCAATCGTCACCTGGAATATCCGGAAACCCCCGATAGTTCAGCAGGTTGTCGAATTTTTCACGGCAGGTCGCAAAGCGCTTGTCGCATCCCGCGTCGATCCGGAACATATCACCGGGCTGAACATCCGCGCGCAACGGGTGCCACAGTTCGATCACCCGCTGCCCCTCTTCCATACGGTCGCGCTTGATCACACCGAACAGACCCTGAGCGGCCCCGCTCTCGACACTCAGGCGGCCATGCTGGAACCAATCCTCGTCGTACTGGGCCAAAGCATCAAACCGAAACACCCGTCGTTCTTCAATCAACGCTGCAGCAAGCGTCTCGGAGAACCCCGACAGGTCCAGATCAAACCGACACTTCCCATCGCCCAGAACGGCGGCACAAGGCCGCTGATAGACCCGCCCCAAAGGCAGGTTCAACGGCTGGGTCAGCCCGCGCAATTCAGCCTCGAACCCTTCATCAAAGCGACGCATCTCGCCGATCGTGCCGCGAAACAGCAACTGGCGCTCACTGATATCCGCCCAGTTCACCAACCAGGCCCGGATCTCTGCGCCATCATACCGACCTGCCTCGATATCGTCTTCGCGGATCGCATTGTCGCGCAGCGCCCCCAAGGCTTCGGTATTGTCCACCGACAGACCCGTGGTTTGTTGCAAGGCCATAGCACTCAGGCCCGTGTCGGCGCGAAAACTGATGCCGTCAAAGGTAAGCGACCCGTCATGATCGGTAAAACCCATCACGGTGCCATCGGCCCGGTTGATATCCCAACACCGGCACAGCGTTGTCAGGCCGGTCTCAAGATGCGCCAGAAGGGCGGGGTTCAGATCGCTCATACCCGCACCTCGACCACCGGCACGCTGGGCACATCACCCGCCTGAAAACTGGCCAGGCTGGTCAGAATACGATCCGTATCAAAGCGCACGGGCACATCAAATTCAAACCCTGCAGTAATCTCGTCGCCCTCGTTGGGCGGATGGGCAAAAGTGACGATCCCGGTGGTGGTATCCACCTCATAATGGATCCCCTCTTTCTGTTCTTCACCCGCCAAGCCCATCACGACAGTGCCCTGCACAGGCTTGGTGATCGGGCGCAAATAGCTCTGCTGCCCGGACCAGTAGGTTTTCTTCAGTTGGAAGGTCGGCGTAACATCATCGCCAATGGCAATCACCTGATCGGTAAAAACCGGGTCCAGCTTGGCACTGCTCGATCTGAAATCGGTCCAGTCTTTCCAGCGAAAACCATAGACCTGGCCCTGCCGGGCTTCGAAGAACCCGATCAACTTTTCAATGTCATCAAGCGAGCGCATTGCCAAGCCCGCATCATAACGCCTGCGCGAATGTGCCCAGGGGGTGTTGCGTTCTTCAAATCCGTTGGCCAACGTCACCACATCGGTGTAGCGCTGGGGGCCCCCAACCGAGCCAAAGCTCAGGCTGGCGGGAAAACGCACCTCGTGAAATCCCATCTCATGCTCTCCTCTGCGTTATCGGTTGCGCTGACCACGACCAAGTGCGCGGCCCATCTGGGCGGCGATCTGGCCTTGGCTGCGGCGGAAACTTTCGGCATCGGGGGTGTTGATGTTCATCACCACGCTGACGGCACCGCCGCCTGCACCGCGCACACCCAGCTTGCCATCGGCACCGCGCGCCAAGGGCATGATCGCCTCGGGACCCGCTTCGCCCATCAGGCCCATACCGCCGCGCATCGGGAAGGTTGTCGGGCTGCTGACCACACCGCCACTGGCAAAAGGCTGCACCTTCCCCTGGCTAAAACTGGCCCCTTTGGCAAAGGGCAATAACCCGCCCACAAGGCTACCAATCCCCTGCGCCAGGGCACCGCCAAAGTGATCCGCCACCGGGTTCACTGCCGCATTGAAGGCGGTGTTGATCAACGTATTGGCCAGCGTGTCCATGGCCTGGGACAGGCTGTCACCGTCCTGCACAACGCCCTTGATGGCCTTGCGCAACCCGCCGCTTAACCCCCGGTCCAAAGTGGCCACATCATACCCGGTCGTGCCGAAACTTTCGCGCACCTTGAGCAGTTCGGCGTTAAAGGCCGCGGCCATATTGGTCGCAGTGTCAAACGAGTCATCCAAAGCATCAATCTGTGCTTCCAGATCATCAGCTCGATCAAAATCAGCCATCGTCAGTCCCTCCTTTTGCATCGGGATAGGCCATCAGCAATTCTTCCAGCCGGTCCCGGGCCAAGGGAGCAGCCCCGGTTTCCCGGCCCAGCATCAGGCGCAGTTCAGCGGGTGTCAGCGCCCAGAATTCAGCCGGGCGCAGCCCCAGCCCCTTCAGGCCCGCCCGCATCAGGCCGGTCCAGTCCAGAGCCTGCGTCATGTCTCATCCGGCAAGGCAAAGGCCCGCGCCAGCAAGGCACCTGCCGCCGCAGCAGCACCCGCCAAGCCACCTTCGATCTCGGCGCTGAGCAGCTCGGTAGCTGATCCCGACCAGCCGCCACCGCGCAATCCGGCGACAATCAACGCCATCAGATCGCGGGTGGCAAAGCGGCCAGTCTCAAACCGCTCCACCAGTTCCACCAGAGTGCCGGTCTCCAGCTCCGCCTCCAGCTCGGCCAACGCACCCAGCGTCAGCTTCAAAACATGGGGCTCGCCATCGATCACCAGCCGCACCTCTCCTGCCCAGGGGTTTGCCATCAGTTCAAAGCGCGGTGAAAACCAGCTGCCCGGCCGAGGCCAGCGCCAGCTCGTATGTCGCTTCACCGTCATGGGTGCCGCCATACTCGATCGCGGTCACCTGAAATGGGCCCTCGACGATGCCAAAGTCCGGGATCACCACCTGAAAATCCGGGGTCACACCGTTGAAGAAGATGTCGCGCACGCGCTCATCGCTGGCCTCGTCACGAAACACACCCGACCCGCTGACAGCTGCGGTTTTCACACCAGCCCCGGCCAGCAACTCACGCCACCCGCCCTGGCTTTCCAGGCTGGTCACATCCACGCTTTCAGCGTTAAAACTAACCCGCGTCGCACGCAGCCCGGCCACGGTTTCAAAATTGCCATCACTGGTCAGGTCGATCTTGACCAGCAGGTCCTTACCATTTTGCACTGCCATTTTATATCTCCAAAATCAGTTGGTTAGAGGGTATCGTCCACGCGGGCGCGAAACGTCAGGTCGATCCGGCGCATTCCGCCAGTGCCCTCCCGGCGCGCCTGCGCCTTGTAGAATTTCAGGTTCACCAATTGCCCGCGCGCCAGTGCCAGATCGGCATCGACCAACGCATCGCTAATCGCAGCGGCCACGTTCTTCGCGGTCTGGAAGCCGGCGATTTCAGTCACGACCGACACCGTCAGGCTGTGCTCGGCACCCGGTCCGGTCTTGTCAGATCGGTCGCGCACCTCTTCGGCCCCCAAAGTCACATAAGTGGATGGTAATGTACCCGCAGGCACGGCATCGTAGATCGCCGATCCCACCAGCGCGCCCAAAACTGTGTCATTGGTGAGGGCTTGGTAAACGGCCGTCTGTAGAGACGCTGCAACGCCATAGCTCATGTTGCCACCTCCTCTTCGGCCTGACAGATCAGATAACGGGCATCAGCATCACTTTCCTGTACGGCCAGAATGCGAAAGATGCGGCTGCCATCGCGAAACCGGTGTTCGGCACGTGGCCGGGACGGCGCGTCATAAGGCATGGCCCGAACAATAATTTTCATGCGCGCCCGTGAGATTTGCACGGCTTCACCCAGCGTCTCGGCCCCCGATCCGGCGGTGATCTGGGCCCACAGCGTGCCGCGCGTTACCCAGACTTCGTTAAAGCCGCCAGCACCATCTGGCACCCGCTCCGGCACCTCCAGCACCAGCTTGCGATTCAGTCTCGGCGCCCCCATCAGCCCAGCCCTCCAGCACCGCCAAAGATCCGCACGGTGCGATAGCGTTCGATCAGGCTGCTGACGCCAAAGGGCATGCTGCCATCACCGTGGGCGGTCTCGTGGCGATATTCATAGTAATGCGCCGCCAGCAGAAGCACCGCCTGACCCAGATCGGCAGGCAATTCACCCCACGTGACAGACATCCCGGCCTCGAACTGCACTTCAGCTGTTCCACCAGGCGGTACCATCGGCAGCATCGAACCCGCAGGGCGTAGAACAGGACGCTGCATGTCTTTTTCCAGCTGGTAGTGTTCTGATGCGATCACCTCTTCTTCGTCAGCGCGGTTGCGCAACGTGAGGCTGGTGATGTCATTCACCGGCGCCACCGGAAGCGCCTGTCCGGCCGGGTCTCTCCAGATCGTCAATGTCCAGGAAAAACTACGCGCGATCAGTATCTTGCCGGTGCGCGCCTCAATAGCGGCCATTGCGGCCCGCAGGAAACTCTCCAGAACGGGATCCTGGATGTCGTCATCCGCAAACCCTGTCCCCAGCCGCAAATGCGTCTTGAATTCCGCCAGGGGCAACGCGGCCTGGGGCACCGCTGTTTCTTCGATTAACATCATGGATGCCTCTCCATAAATCCCGGTCCCTCGGTTTGATTAGACGCGCGCAGTCCGGCGTTGCTCGGACGGAGGGGAGCAGCAGGACAACGCAAGTTGGTCTGACCGCGCGCGTCTGTGAGGGGCTGGAGCGTCATGCGCCCCGGCCCCCTTCGCCTGCCTCTTAAGAGACCGCGAATTTCAGCAGCTTGATCGCAGCAAAATCGCTCACGTCACCGCCCACACGCTTGGTGGCGTAGAACAGAACATGCGGCTTGGCCGAGAACGGGTCACGCAGAACGCGCAGATCAGGACGCTCGGCCACGGTGTAACCAGCGGCAAAGTCACCAAAGGCCACCGACAGCGAGTCACTGGCGAGATCGGGCATGTCTTCGGCAATCAGAACCGGGTATCCCAGCAGACGTGCAGGCTCGCCCGCGGCCAGACCATCGGACCACAGGAAGCGGCCATCACCGTCTTTCATCTTGCGCACAGCGCCCGCCGTTTTCGAGTTCATCACGAAGCTCGCATTGGCGCGGTACTGCGCGCCCAGCGCATAAACCAGATCAACGATCGCATCGGCATCGGCGAAGGCACCATCGGCCCCGGTGGGTACATACCCCAGGCTGTCCCAGGCCCACACATCATTGTCGACGGTGGGATGGGTCAGGAAGCCCGTGGGCTTGTCGATGCCGTCACCTGACACAAATGCAGCCGCCTCGGCACGGGCAAACTTGTCGGCAATACGACCGG
>Ga0316205_10004240_pt1 | contig 12716 bp, 6 predicted proteins | sample 3monthpyrite_MG_FD_204941 | JGI IMG/M metagenome (GOLD analysis project Ga0316205, IMG submission 204941) | Microbial mat bacterial communities from mineral coupon in-situ incubated in ocean water Damariscotta River, Maine, United States -... | ecosystem: Environmental > Aquatic > Marine >... | reverse complement strand
TTTTTTAACGGTCCGGACCGAGCCGAATGATGCCAGGGTTCGTATTATGAATATTAGTGAAAGGTATCAGGCGGGCATGGCGATGGAGCCCGGGGATTATCATTTTGTGATTAGCGCGGAGGGTTATCAGGACTTGGATCAATGGCGTCGATTGGCCCCTGGGGATCAAAGCTTGTTTTTTCAATTGCAGGCAGAACCTCGGTGGAGACCGGGGAAAAGTTTTCGGGATCGATTAGAAGACGGCAGTCAAGGCCCAGAGATGGTGGTGATCCCGAGGGGCTCGTTTGAAATGGGAGATATTCAAGGCGGTGGGTATAAAAGTGAGAAGCCGGTGCACCGTGTGAACATAAAACCGTTTGCGATGGGTAAAACGGAAGTGACCTTTGCACAATATGATCGGTTTGCCGAACTAACCGGGCGTGATAAGCCAAGTGATGAAGACTGGGGTCGAGCTGATCGACCGGTAATCAATGTGAGTTGGGAGGATGCGGTGGCCTATACGAAGTGGTTAAGTCTACAAACCGGTCATGAGTATCGTTTGCCCAGTGACGCAGAATGGGAATATGCGACCCGAGCCGGTAGTAAGACCCAATATAGTTGGGGTAATGACATCGGGTATAACAAAGCCAATTGTGGTCATGGTTGTGGTGATAAATTTGAATATACCGCCCCGGTTGCTTCGTTTAGGCCGAACGCACTTGGCTTGTATGACGTTCATGGTAATGTATGGGAGTGGACCCAGGATTGTTGGAATAAGAACTATGTGGGAGCGCCACTAGACGGTAGTGCTTGGGAATCAGGGAATTGTGCAGGCCGGGTGTTACGTGGCGGTTCCTGGGGCTACGAACCATGGTATCTGCGCTCGGCTATCCGTGATAGGTACTCCCGAGACCTTTGGAGAAACAGCAGTGGTTTTCGTCTCGCCAGGATTCTTTAACTTTGTCCTTTTACCCTTTACATTTCTGCGTCCGGCGCAGAAAAATTTTTCACGGCACAAATAATCAATTATTGGTAGTGGCTAAACTGAGCCTCCCCCGATATAATGGACACTCAGTTAGAATTACTTCGCCCTCTTGACCTTGAACTGAAACGCCGCAATATTTCGCTGAGTCATTCCAGTCCAAAATGTTGTCATACGCAATTTTCCCAGGTGTGGAAGGGATTTTTCGTCCATCGATTCCTTTCCGATCAAAATCACTAATCCCTATGCTACGATCAAGTGGTCATCTCTGGGAATGATTGTGCTCTCTGGACATCTCACGTGGCCATTTTTCCTTATCGCCATCCACCCTGATCTTTGGCAAGGCAGCGCGAGACGGCCAGGGAGTTGGTCAAAAAAAACTCTCTCATGACCTAAGTTTTATTTCATGGTGACTGATATTCATCGGGGGCTCTGTGGAAGAACCCCCAAAAGTGCCTAATCTGAGTTCTCAGTCCAAAAGCTTTGCTTTAAATGCTCCTCAATCATACGAGCCATAGTTTCAACATCGGTATATATTCGGCCAACCCATCCCTTATCGAATCAATAAGTTAATCGTTTTCTAAAGTCACGACGAAGAGGATAAAGCCATATGTCCTTGATGGGTACACTCTGTTTACCAGCCGGGCCAAGCTCGGTAATTGTCAACGTATCTGTCGCCTTTTTTTCTCAACTCAAGTCCCGATGACCACCTCCTTGGGTCAAATGCCCCAAAGGTACCTAACGCGACATAGGAATTGTTATTATTGTGGTCTAAGTTGTTCAATTTTCTCTGGTGGGAAATGCCGATAAAAAGTAGTTCTTCCTATTTCAAGTGTCTTGATGATATCGGAGATAAAAGGATAATTTTCTGTATCTTTGAGCATGGATTGAGCTGTACGGATTTTATCTTTTGTCATTGATGTAGGTCTTCCTCCAATACGCCCATTTTTTCGTGCGGTTTTGAGGCCCGCCTTGGTGTTCTCAACAATGATCTCCCGTTGAAACTGATCGAATGCCGCATTCATATGAAAAAACAATCGACCTTCTGGCGTACCAGTATCAATATTTTGAGTGATGATTTTTAAACCAATTTGCCGGTTTTTAAGGTCTTGGACAGTAGTGATGATTTGAGTAAGAGACCGTGCCAGCCGCGAAAGCTTCCAAACCACAAGCGTATCGCCTTTGCGCATGTATTCCAGCGCTTCCTGTAATTTCCGGCGTTTTTTATCTGCGCCGGATATCTTTTCCGTAAATATTTTCTCACACCCCGCCTCATTCAATGCATCTACTTGCAATTGCGGGTTTTGATCCAACGTTGAAACTCTCGCATATCCAATGAGCATATTTTCTATTCCTAAAACGGTTCTTTATGATATTAACAGGACATATAATTAGGAACAATGTTTTAGAACAGATTTCTCCTGTTTTTTTGCTAATTCCTAACGTCTGTATATGTTGTTCTGAAAACGAACGTTTTTGAGAGATAAGAGAGGAGGGTGCGAACCAGGTATACCTTACGGCGTAAGATCGTTCTTTTCAAAAAAGAACGATTTAGTTTTAAAGATAAAAAACAGAGAACAGCACGAGACGGTTAATAGCGTCTCGTGCTGTTTATTTTATTTTTGCGTCACAATCTTAAAAAATAGTCTCCCTTGACTGGAGGCTACCAAAGCGACCACAAACCAAATGCCCAACAACAGACTTGCCCCAACAGCGGACTCGTCAAGATTATACACAACAATGGTCTGAAACATATCCACAAGCTGGCTCTTGCCAAAGTCGAGCATGATGGATGAGATGAGTAACATAGCACCACCAAAGAAACAGCACACGTACTTTTTAAATCTTGACATAAATTAATTTCTCCGTGTTTATAATATAAGAATAGAGTATTTTTGTTTTTCAATACGTACAGAAAAGCAAATCGAAATGTAGCAAAACTACATGATACGATGCTTCACGAATAGTCGTTTAAAATGAAAAATTCTATAAAGAAGAATTCTGATCTGCCCGTATGGTGAAGGGCTTTAAGCATAGGTTATGCTGTTCTCGGTGGCGATTTTTTTGAAATGCGCTAGCCACGCCAATGAATATTAAAAATAACATATGTTATGTCAATAAGTCTATAGCAACTCCATAAATCCAAACGCAACAATAACCGTGAAAAGTAAAAATTAATCATAAATCGGATTCATAGATTATGAATGGAAGAGCACCATTGTTTACATCCTTTTCCATACAAAAACTCACTCTAATACTAGCCAAACACCCCCCTTTTTAGAACAGAATCTAGCCCCCTAAATTCTGTCAAATGAAAGAGCGCCAAGAGTCAAAACGACTGGTGTGAAAACCTAAACTTCGTTAAAATATAGGAAACCAAAAAATGCAATATGTAGCTATTAAAGATCGCCGACTATTCGCGATAATTTTCATTATCACTTTTGTAATTTTGTTGGATATTGAAGAATCCAGTGGGCTAGTCATACAGTTGTATGATTTTGTTACATCGCTTACAGGTATTCTTTTCTAATGTTTTGACCAGCGGTGGCTATATTACTATAGCCACCGCTCCAACTTTACAGCAATAAATCATCCATAGTAACCCCTGTTACGTTTTCCATTTTGATACGGAAAGTTGAGCCGTCATGGACATAAGTATCAGTACCGTCATTGGACAGACCGATGGTTATATCTGCTGTGGTTAGGTTTAAGCCACTAAGGTCGATTTTGTCAATGCCAACTTCGAAAAAATTGACATAATTCCACGCATCGTAGGCACTCTGGCTCGCACTTGTGAACATCACAATGTCAGACGCATTATCACCAGAGCCAAGATAAAAGCGGTCTCTACCAGCTCCACCGTCAAGAATATCACTTCCAGTTTCGCCGTAAAGATAATCATCACCATCAAGGCCAGAGATTGAATCGTCACCCGCTGCGCCATAAAGTGTGTCAGCTCCGGATGTGCCATTGACTACATTATATGTAGTGCTTGGAGTTGGCTCTGGGTCAGGGGTTGGAGCCGGAGTTGTTGTTGTGCCACCGGTTAGGATAAGGTCTGATTCGGTGATTCCTGTTACGTTTTCCATCTTGATACGGAAGGTTGAACCGTCATGGATGTAACTATCAGTGCCATCGCTGGATGTGCTAAAGGAAAGATCAGCGAAGGTTACACCTAATGCGCTGAGGTCGATTTTATCCACGCCAAGCTCGAAATCATTAACATAATTCCACGCATCGTAGGCACTCTGGCTCGCACTTGTGAATTTAACCACGTCAGATGCATTGTCATTTGTGCCAAGATAAAAACGGTCTCTGCCAGCTCCACCGTCAAGAATATCAGCTCCAGCTTCAGCGTATAAACGATCATCGCCTGAGCCACCAAATATGCTGTCAGCACCAGTTCCACCGGTTAGAGTATCAGCCCCGGATGTGCCGATAATCTCATTATATGTAGTGGTCGGAGTTGGTTCTGGATCAGGCGCGGGGGCCGGGTCAGGAATTGTACCACTGCCACTAGTGCCATCAAAGATAAAGTCAGATTCAGTAATACCAGTGACGTTTTCCATTTTGATTCTGAAGGTTGAACCATCATGGATATAAGTATCTGTGCCGTCAGATGACAGGCTGAGTGTTAAATCAGCAAAGCTAACACCCAAAGCGCTGAGGTCGATTTTGTCAACGCCAAGCTCAAAATCATTAACATAATTCCACGCATCGTAGGCGGTGTGAGCAGCGGAGGTGAATTTAACCACGTCAGCTGCATTGTCATTTGTGCCAAGATAAAAGCGGTCTCTGCCAGCTCCACCGTCAAGAATATCAGCTCCAGCTTCGCCATATAAACGATCATCGCCTGAGCCGCCAACTATACTATCAGCACCAGTTCCGCCGGTTAAAGTATCAGCGCCGGACGTGCCGATAATCTCATTATATGTAGTGGTCGGAGTTGGTTCTGGATCAGGCGTAGGTTCTGGATCACTCGATGTTCCACCGCTAACTGTATCCTCTGGAGCAGGTGAAGCATTGGGGTCGGGCAATGGGGCTTCTTCTGGTAAGGTAACTGCCTGCCAGTCTTCAAAACTAAAGATAGAATCAGAAATATCGTTCAATGTTAAACCGGCAAGGAAAACTGTCTGCGTACCAGAAGAACCGGTAAGCGTAACAAGGACTCCACTGAGATTAACATTGTCATATCCATCATGTTGGGGAAGTGGCATACGCACAAAACGGCTGGACTCTACATAAGAAACATTAGCCATAGAGCCAAACTCAGCGATATTAATTTTATCGAGGGTAACATCAAAATCAGTGATTACATCCGCGTCACCTGCGCTTTGCTGGATAACAAATAAATTGGACGCAGAATCATCAAGGTCCGTGATAGAGTCATCGCCAGTATCAGTTGGTGTGCCGCCATCATCATAGTGATAACCACCGCCAGACATCGTATCGTCACCAGCTCCGCCATTTAAAGTATCGCTGCCATCCTGACCCCACATAAGATCGTTACCAGCCTGACCGTAAAGAGTGTCATTGCCGTCAACGCCGGTATAATCATAACCTTTGGCAACATATGTATGATATTCCTGTGGATTATCCCCGCCAAAGAGTTTATCATCCCCTTGACCACCGCGAAGATAATCGCTACCGCCACCACCCATAAGGTCATCAGTATGCCTATCGCCGTTAAGATAATCATCACCGCTACCGCCGAACAACTCATCAGGGCGACTGTCATTATCACCGCCACCACCAAAAATAACGTCATCTCCGCCACCACCTAAAACAACATTCCAGCCATTATAGGTAAACATAGTATCATCACCATCAAGCATATCCGTAAGCTGGTAGGAGTCCGGACCATCGCCATCGCCAGCTATGAAGTCAGCGATATTAGTGCCGGTAAATTCAGACCATTTGCTATCATCAAACGCGCCAGTAGCAATACTCATCACCGCAAATGCCGCCAACCCTACAACTAATGTACCAGCAAATGCTGCTGCGAAATATTGCGCAGAGCCAGACACTAAATAAGAACCGCCATAACCTAGCATGTTTGCACCTATATTTACTGCAAACGGTGCGGCTCCAAAAGCCTCAACCCCAACGCCACCGATAACAGCAGTCGTGCTTAATTGAGATGAAATTGCAAATCCAATAGCCTGAGAAGCCGCAAAGTTAATCGCTAGATCTGTTACCGTATCAGGTAGATCTTCAATGTTAAAATCACCCTTTAACGCTTTGCTGATAAAGTTAACCGCTAAAGTAGTAACAAAACTTCCTGTCGCGCCATCAAGATAGCTGCCAGCAGGGAAAATATCGATAAAGTCAGTTACAGAACCGGCAAGAGTCCCGCCTTCCTCCGATATAAAAGCCTGTTCAAGGGCTGTAATAATTGCCGCACTTTCAGCCAAACTAGTGGAAACAGCGGTAATAGCATCCTTGGGATCACCACCAAGGGTAATATTTTGCAACGCATTAGCCAAAGCCGCCGGAGCAGCGCCACCCAAATTATTTACAAAACGACCGCCAAATGACTCTAATTGTTCACCAATATTGTAAAGAACTGAGTCATTTTCTGTAGCAGTAAATGTATGCTCAGAAGTAGTAACCGTTACAACCCCATCGCCGTCATCATCGCCAGTAACCGCAAGACTATCAATAGCAGCCTGTAAATCCGCCGCAGAAACAGGGGTATGATTTATTGGATCAATACTATCAAATGGATTAATATCACTAACGCCAGTAACATAATCTGTTAGTGCTTCTAATTGAGCATCTACAATAATCTTACGATTAAGCTCAGAGTCATAATAACTTACCAACCCGCCTTCATTAAACTGAGATGTAAACTCATCCTGCTTGCCGATGGAAATTAGAACTTGTTGACCTGTAATGAACTCGGTTAGCGGATTATAAGATATGCCAACCATTCTAGAAGATAAGAAATCAGTACTATCATCCCCATAATTATCAAGCTCCATCTGACTAGAAAAGAATGTATCTTCCAAAAGCTCATATCTTGCTGTTGCCTCCCTGTTTATTTGTAATTGCCCTAAATCCAGAGCTGCGTCAATCTCTGAAGGATAAAGAAAATTATCATTTATATAATGTTCCTTCATACCATATAAAGTAACCGAAGTTGCTTGCAGGGTAGGAGATGTTCCCTCAACCACATTAACAGACAAGCTTACGCCAACTTCTGCGAGCTTAACATTACCCTTTACTATGCTTATAAAGAAATTGCCAAGATTTTCTGCGGCTGTTGCGCTGAATATCTGTACAGAATCTATAGTGGTTGGATTATTTGGAGTATCCGAATAGATTAATGAATATTTCTGTGCGGTTTCTGGATCACTTATAAGGCTTACTATGCCGTCAGTATATTTAGAAACAGCCTTGACCCCGCCTTTGACGGCACTATAAGCATCACTTTTTAATATTACGCCCATAAAATCAGCAAGATTTTCTTTTAAATACTCTTTGCCGTACTCCAAACTAAATTCTGTTGCAGGAGTAGTATTACTTTTAGTTGCCTCATCAATATACGCAATTAGGTTGGTTTCAAAATCTGCTACGGTAGTTTTTAGGTCATCATAACGCTGGCCTATTTCTCTAAAGCCATCAACGACACCATTTGATACCTGTCCTGAATGAAACTTTATAATATTTTGTCCGCTGGCCGTAGTTCCTGTTTCAATGGGTGTAAAGTTAATATCATTGAGATCGGCATATATATTAACGCCACCACCACCACTAAAATCACCTATAAAATGAGTAAAAACAAATTCCTGTTGTGCTTCGACGGTAGCTAGCTGTTGAGCAATTCCATCGACTTTGACGAAGTTATTATTGCCTAAGTGGAAAAACGCATCAGAGCCAACCAGAGTAGTTTGTATATCCCCAGCGCGTGAGATAAAATGATCAGAAATGTCAATTGTGTGGGTTACATCATTAGGATCAAAATCGTTGAGCTGATATATATTACCTTGTGAAAGAGGGTCGGTAAGTGCAACTTTGGCAATATTATTTTGCAAATGGCTGATCTGATTGCTTAGATTATTAAATTGCAGCGTAGTAGCTTTTGTATTATATGTGACGAGATTATCGCCTTCATGCTTGATTGTGTGCTGCTCAACAGATTGATTTGCTGTTGTCAGATCGCCATCAGTGCCAGTGATTCCGTCTGTGCCTAAATCCCAATCAGCAAGCAGATCAGTAGATAAATTTTGCACATACGTATCAACATCGCCCTCAAGGATAAAATTCTCAGCCGCAATATCTGTAATCTGTATATTCTCAATGATAAGTTTGCGCGTCTGGCCCTGCTCATTAGGTAAGACAATCTCTACATTTTCGTCAACCTGCGTGGCCGCTGCCATCAGGTCGTAATTCCCATCGATCTTAAATTGCGTTAGATCGATAATGTTAAAGTCTTCGCTAACCTCCGTATTTCCAGCATTACCAGCGGCATAACCTTCGATCTTAAAGATATGCAGATCATCAACTACCTGTGCAGAATTCACCCCATACTCTCGTACACCATCACCATCAATATCTGAAGAATTCATATCCGATAATGCCGCGCCAACCTTAAAGATATGGATAGCTTTAGCACCTGACCATGCACCGATAAAGTCGCTTGAAGTGAGGTCGGCTTTGGCGGTGTTTTCGATAACAACCTGCTGAGTGCCAACGGTGACAATCGTATTGCCTAGGCCGTCTTCGTTGAGATTTTCATTATAAAACTGCTCGAACGTGGAGATATTGGTGATTCTGCGAACGTCTATTTTCTCAAGCAGACCTTCAGTCTGGAAATCCTTGATGATTGTTGTCGCGCCTTCATCACGAGAGATGGCAAACAAATCATCACCTTTGATGCCTGAACCGTCAGCAACATCACCATAAAGAGTATCATTACCAAGATTGCCGTTGAGAGTGTCATTACCTTGCCCGCCGACAAGGTGATCATCATTCTTACCGCCACGGATTGAGTCATTGCCTGAACCGCCATCAAGCGTATCATTACCGCCATTACCGGCGATAAAATCATCACCTTTATCTCCATAAACAAGGTCGTTACCCGAACCACCGATTACCGAATCATTACCGCCGCCGCCATGTGTGGTGTCATTACCAAAATTCCCCCGAACAACGTCAGAGCCAGCATTGCCATTTAGCGAGTCGTCATCCTGACCACCATAGATAGTATCGTCACCTTCACCGCCACTAATTGAATCATTACCGGTATTACCGTTGATAACATCATTACCCGCATCACCGCTAAGTGTGTCATCACCAGCACCACCGCGTAAAGTATCATCACCAGCACCACCAGCAACAAGATCGTTGCCAGAAGTTCCGCTAACATCATCGGAAGAGGGGGTTGTGTTTGGGTTGGTTGTTACAACATTCCATTTATCAACAAACCACTCAGCATAACCATTTGTAAATTCAATATGCTCAATAGACTGTAATTGATCAGCACCATCAGTACCGCTATGGGTTAAGGTAATGTCCTGAGTCGTCAAATTAGAGAAACTATATTCACCAGCTTCATTATTAAACTTTGCTGTGTCAATTCCGGTATCACCACGCAAAGTATCATTACCAAGATTGCCAATGAGTGTGTCATTATGCCCACCACCGACAAGGTAATCATCATCCTGCCCGCCGATAAGTGAATCATCACCAAGGCCACCGATTAGCGTATCTATGCCACCATTGCCTTTAAGTACATCATTACCACTACCGCCATCGAGCCAATCAGCACCAGAACCACCAAACAATGTATCATCACCGGCAATGCCGTTTAATGTGTCATTACCACCATTACCATTGATAACATCATTGCCGGTGCTGCCTATATAATTATTAGCGCTATCATTTAAAAATGTATAATTACCACCTGTTAACTTATCACCGCTCCAGCTTAAGCTAACATCGCTAAACTGGATTGACTCTATAGCCAATAATTGATCAATGCCATCTGCGCCAATCTTATCCTCAACAGAGATAACACTACCATCACCAAAGCTTACAAAGTAATTATCAATTGTGTAGTTATAGAGGGCGACATCTGAACCAGAGCCACCATTGAGAGTATCATTACCAAAATTACCAATAAGTGTATCTGAACCAGCCCCGCCAATTAGCTGGTCACTACTAGTACCACCAATTAAACTATCATCACCAGTGCCACCATCAAGCGTATCATTACCGCTATTGCCCCGAAGTGTGTCATTACCACCTTCGCCATATAAACGGTCATCACCAGAACCGCCTTTTAAATCATCATTACCCAACTGGCCGTAGATTGTATCGTTACCACTACCACCTTCTATAGTATCGGCATCCTGACCACCACGCATATCATCATTACCGCCTTGGCCATAGATAACATCATAACCACCATTGCCATTTATCCAATCGTCACCAGCTCCACCATAAACTGTATCATTACCGCCAAAACCTTTGAGAGTATCATTACCACCAAGACCATCAATCAGATCACCACCACCTGTACCTTCAATTAAATCGTTACCACTGGTACCAGTTAGATTGGCCATAATTATCTCCCAATATTTTTTATTAATAACAATGCCACTGCTTGACTGCGGCATTAATTTTTATAGCCATGATTAATGAGTTGTTAAAAACCCATATACAAGCGACTAATTCAATCTGGAACGAAGTTAGTTATTATCTTTCAACAAAAAAATAAACCTAGCCTCTCCCAAGGACGCACACGGTTTATTAACTATCTTTAATTGAGTCAAGCATTATTAACACCGCCAATTAATAAAAATTAAAAATCTTGCACTAACAAAAAATAACCGTATATTTTTATGCCCTATAATTTGAGAGAGAGAAAAGGTAAAAGCATGTCCCATGACCCGCAATTAGCCTCAGCAGCCCCTTCCAGCAATGATCTAAGCCAATGGATAAATCCACTTCTCTTAAGCGCAAGCTGGACTGGCAGCAATCAGGGAGTGGGCAAACATATCTATTATAAATTCACCGATACAACAGCAGCTCTGGAAACAGCAACAAAAGAGATATTTGATATTTGGGCAAATCTTAGCAATCTAACATTTGAAGAAGATTCAACACAGGATGGGATTGAAATTAAATATAGAGAACTTGATACAAGCATTTTAGGAAACACAAGTAAAAGCTTTACAGAGCATGAATTTCATATTTATGCAGGGTTGATAAATATCTCAAATGTTATTTTTACCAACGATTCTGATTTCGAGAAGGGACAACAAGGTTATGCAACCATAATCCATGAAATCGGCCATGTCCTTGGTTTAGTACACCCTAATATTGAGGGTAGTTCGGATTTTGCATCTGCATATGTAACTCAATATCAGAATACTGACTACTCAATGCTCAATTTTACACTACTAACTGGACCTGTAGGTTTAATCTATGGAGTTCCATCTACCCCACAATTTGCTGATATTGCGGCTATACAATATCTGTATGGCGCTAATACCGCCTATAATAGCGGTGATACGACATATAACTTCCTTGAGCCACAAGTGATGACCATCTGGGATGGCGGCGGAACAGACACGATTGATGCGACTGCGCAAGTCTCAGCGGTTACGATAAATCTCAACGAGGCTGACGGCGAGGCTTATAGCACGGTTGGCGCGTCGGCATTTTGGATAGCCTCTGGTGCAAATATAGAAAATGCCCTTGGCGGTTCAAGCCACGATATAATCACCGGCAACGCCCTTGCCAACACGGTAAAAGGCATGTCAGGCAATGATCTTATACGCTTAAATGACGGCGCAGATTGGGCAAATGGCAACGCCGGAATTGACTATATATTCGCCGGAAATGGCGATGATAATATTCGTGGAGGCAAAGATCAGGATTCACTGACTGGTGAATCTGGTGCGGATTTCGTCAATGGCAATAATGGCAATGATACTGTCCTTGGTGGAACTGGCGCTGATACACTCCATGGTGGCCAAGATCACGATACAATCTCTGGCGAAGCCGGCAATGATCAACTTTTCGGCGACAAAGGTAACGACACCCTAACCGGTGGTAGCGGCGCCGATACCTTCATCTTCAACGTTAGCAACACACCGGGCATCGATTTCATCACCGACTTTGTAAGCGGCGTGGACACGCTGGAACTGCGTAATTCATCATTTACTTCCACCACTGACGCATTTAACGCCATCACAAGCGGAATTCTCGACCTTGGCGGTGGCCACTCAATCTCCGGCCTTAGCAGCCTGAATATTGGCGATATTGATATTATTTAGAGAAGACTTACTTTTATCTCAAAATCATCCCCACCGCCAGCTCGTTTATTAACAGAAACTAATTCAACTTCATAATCTTTATTATCAACTGTTATCTTCTGCTTTTTTGATACATCAAGCTTTAACGAAATATCATGCCCCTGAGTCTGCATAACTTGACGAACCTTCGTTTCCCCCTGATCAGCATTTTCTTGATAATCCCCTATATCAGGTTCAACTAAAATTGTTACCGATGTTTGATCATAAGGCGCTGTAGCCATCAACGTAATATCTCCAAACACCTCAACATTGGGTTTATCTGGAGCAATACTAATCGTCTTTGTAATTTGATTCATAATGATTTTTCCTTATTATAAAGAAATATAAAATAATGTAAGCCAATGCCTACATTGATATAGATGGGGGTATTTGTTTATATTTTCAACGTCAACCTAAAAAGGCGGGATTTCTCCCGCCTTTGGTTATTA
>Ga0316205_10004239_pt1 | contig 12717 bp, 11 predicted proteins | sample 3monthpyrite_MG_FD_204941 | JGI IMG/M metagenome (GOLD analysis project Ga0316205, IMG submission 204941) | Microbial mat bacterial communities from mineral coupon in-situ incubated in ocean water Damariscotta River, Maine, United States -... | ecosystem: Environmental > Aquatic > Marine >... | reverse complement strand
GCTGTACCTGTTTGCCAGTGGCACCAATGGCTTTAAGCAGGCCGATCTCTCCTTCTCTTTGTGCCACCGAAATAAAAGTGACATTCATAATAAGAACACCTGCGACGATTAAACTGATCCCGGCGATGGCGCCAACAACCGCTGTTACGGTCAGCAAAATTGAGTCAAAAGCACTTAACATGGCGTCCTGACTGATAAAGGTTATATCGTCTTCACCCTCATGACGCTCCGCGATAATTTTTCGAATGCGCTGTTCAGTGTAAGCTTCGCTATCGGAATGACGAAGTTGGATCAAAACTCGAAATAAGGCTGGCGAATCAAACACCATTTCAGCCGAACGAATCGGAATAATTGCCGTATCTCGCAGGTCCAGACCGAGAGACTCACCACGTTCTGCCAGTTCACCAATCACCCGAAAGCGGTATTCGCCGACACGCAGCCATTGGTTTATCGCGCTGCTATTACCAAATAATTTCTGTTTAAGTTTTGAGCCAATTACAATCACAGGGGTGTGGCTTTGATAAGCCGCAGCGGGTAACGGTTTACCTTTTCCAATCAGCAGATTTCTTACTGGAAATAAGTCAGGGGTGGAGCCTATCGTGATCACTTCACGACTCCGGTTTTGATAAGCGATTAAAGTCGTACCCGCTATTATCGGTGCAATTTTTTTGATGGTATTGATATGCCTGACCGCGTTCATATCATCCAGAGTTAGGTCTCTAGGTGTCGTGCCATAAATAGGTGGCGCGCCGCCCTGAGTTTCCTTTTTACCGGGCAGTATGATCAGCAGTTCACTGCCCAGAGAAGAGAATTCCTTTTCGATAAACAGGCGCGCTCCTTCGCCAAGACTGGTCAATATAATGACCGAGCAAACGCCGATTGCCACCGCTATCATCAGCAATAAGGTGCGCGACTTGTGGCGGATAAAAACCGGTAGGCTATATTGCCAGTAGTCAGCTAAAAGCATGGTGCTCTGCCACTTCTGACAGCTGTCCATCGACGATTTGTAATTTACGCGGCGCGCGTGAGCCGACGTTAACATCGTGAGTGACGACTAATAAAGTAATGCCCTGTTGATTTAACGACTCTAACAGATTAACCACGTCTTCTCCTGAGTGGCTGTCCAAATTTCCAGTAGGTTCGTCGGCGAGCAAAATAGACGGCTGCATGATCAGCGCTCTGGCGATCGCCACCCTTTGTAATTGTCCAACGGAGAGCTGTTTGGGTAAATGGTTGGCGCGCTCAGCTAACCCCAACTGTTGCAGTAGTTCCATTACTTTTTGTTTTCTGCTGGATGGTTTGGCACCGATCAACATTAACGGAACTTCAATATTTTCAGATGCGGTCAAACGCGGGATCAAATGAAAGGACTGAAAGATAAATCCTATTTGCTTGCGGCGAATTTGGGCGCGTTGTTCTTCTCCTAGCACTGAGGTTTTGTCTTTTTCGAAAAATAACTCGCCGCTGTCGGGACGGTCGAGCAAACCTATCATATTAAGTAACGTACTTTTACCCGAGCCGGACGGTCCCATGACTGTCAGGTAATCTCCTTGCACAATACTTAAGTCCACATTATCAAGTGCTTTCAACGGACTATCACCTGGCTGATAAGTTTTACACACTTTCTCTAACCGAATCATTCGGCAACCAGCGATTCATTTTCAACCGCTACTTCCACGCCGGGGGCCAACTGGCCGCTGCCTAATGAAGTCACTACTCGTTGGCCTTGAGTTAAACCAGCGCTGACTTCGGTAAATTTCCAATTGCCAATACCCGGAGTGATCGTCACCGCTTCAATGACCGAATCTGAGTTAACCACCCAAACCTTATTATTTTCCATGATCGCTTCGGTAGGTACGCGTAATACCAGTGCTTTGCTGGCCAGAATGACTTCAACATCGGCGCTGTAGCCTGCTAACAACTGACGCTCATTGAATTGAAAATCGACTTCGATTTCGACCGTACGTGCTTGCTTGGCGTAATCCTCCACATAAGGCGCTATACGTCTCACCACGCCATCAAATGATTGCCCGCGAAAAGCATCCAGCGATACTCTTGCATTTTGACCCGCATGCAGTAATCCGGCGTCCACTTCATCAATGGGGGCGATCAAATAAAAACAGTCGGACGTCAACAAATCAATGGCGGGTGGTGTTGGTACGCCCGGTGGTGAAGGGGTAGTATATTCACCGACTTCACCGGTTATCTGGGCAACAATGCCACTAAAAGGGGCTCTGATGTAAGTTTTTTCCAGTACTGCTTGCTGAACCTTTAGCTGAGCTTCATATTCTTTTTGCTGGGATTTAGCTGCCAGGCAAATTGCGTCGCTGGCACCCGCTTTGGAAATTGCGCGGTCGACAATATCATCAGCAGCCAATTCTTTTTCTGCCAGCACTGACAATCGCTGTGCATCACGCTCGTCACTGGCTGCCGAAATACACAAACTATGTTGTTGCAATCGATTGGCCTGGAGCGCGGACTCAGCCCGTTCACTGGCAGCAACCAAATCCTGATTCCATAATTCCATCAGTAAGTCGCCTGCTTTTACCTGGCTGCCTTCCTTCACATAAATAGCGGCTATTTGTCCCCCGATTGAGGGCGACAGTTTGGACCGTTTACACGCTTCGATGGTGCCACTTCTGGTATTGGAAACTGAAGATTCTACGTGCCCCAACTGCACCGTATAAACCTGTACGGTGGGCGGCGGTTGACGGGAAAATAGGTATATTGCAATCGAAATAACCAGTAAGGCGCTGACCAAAATAATCTGTTTTGTTGTCATAAATAAGTCCATTTTTAACCGAACACAATTGCAGCCGGGTCTGCTAATGTAGTTAGGTTGCCAGTGTAGCAAAAGCGAATAAGTAGAACCCCTGACAAGTATCAGTCGTAGGTCAAAAAAACGACTTTTGCTGCGCGGGGGGAATCAAATTTTTGTTTTATGGAGCCATAAATTCACAGATGTTGTCACGCCTGTTATCGAAAACTATCAGCTTGTTATGTTGTGAGAATTTTTTGTAGGTAAACTGGTTTTTGTATGAGGACTATTTTCCATATTTGGAGTATATGGTTCTGCGATACTCAATAATCTCGTAATTGTCTTCCAGATAGGTCACCAAATCTACTAATTGAGTAACAGTCATAACGTCATTGTAAATCCGCATCGTTGAATTTCCATCCTCCGTTACGACGACTCCCTGCCTGTATCGCTTCGATATTATATGAGACGGATTGATGATTGATGTGACAAGTTCAGCATAGGTTTTCATTACTCTGGATGGTCCCCCAAGTTTAACCGTTGGTACGGTTTGGTCTGCTGGCGGAAGTTGTTCAATGTCTTCTGTGGAGTGGCAGCTGTTACAGCCAAGTTCTACAAATGTCGCTTTTCCATTTGCAATGTTACCTTCTGGTAGTGAAAACCCCCTACCGACATTTGGACCGGGCTTGCAACCGGCCAACAATATGATTACTAATCCGAACAACAGCGTATAAGTGTATTTCATAAGTAACCTCCGAGTTAAAATTCAGTCTAACATTCTAATGATTTATTTAATCTGATTTAAATCAGTTAAGTCGGGGGCAGACTATGATGTATTTTTAGGGTGGACCGTGATATCCACAAGCTGCTAAATGAATTAGAATATTTTTAAAATGACGAATGTCATTGAAGTTTTATTTTATTTTAAAAATAGTATTTTCATAAAAGAGAAAGGATGTTCTAACACATGGTTTTTATCCGGTTCAAATTCAGCGCTAGTACAACTTGTCAATAGTCGTTAGAATGGAGCAATGGGCGCACCATCACACAAAGGTTATAATCTAACACTGCTCGCAATATTTGCATTGGTGTGGGTTCTAGCAGCCATCAATCCCTACAATCGGGCTGATTGGGCGTTAGAGAATGTTTTATCAAGTTTATTTGTTGTTCTTTTGGTTAGTACTTATACCAAATTTCCGTTCTCGCGTGTTTCTTATACGCTTATTTTTCTTTTTCTATGCCTGCATGAAATCGGTTCTCATTATACCTACGCAAGAGTCCCTTACGATGAATGGACTCGATCTGTTTTTGGTCATAGCCTTAATGAAATGTTAGGCTGGCAACGAAATAATTTTGACCGGATTATTCACTTCGCTTACGGTTTACTGATTGCGTATCCTATAAGGGAGGTATATTTGCGTATTGCAGATGCTAAGGGTTTTTGGGGGTATTTTTTGCCATTCAATTTTGTTCTTTCAACCTCTTTGCTTTATGAACTTATTGAATGGGCTGCTGCTGAAATTTTTGGTGGCGAGCTGGGATACCATTACCTGGGGACTCAAGGCGATATTTGGGATGCTCATAAAGATATGCTACTGGGTGGAGTAGGTGCTTTGATCGCGATGATTATTATCGGATTGATTAACTATTCCAGACAAAGAGATTTCTCTCGAGAATGGACTAATAGCTTAACCATAAAACATTCAGCGCCTCCAGGTGAGTAAGGCACAGGTTTATAAACTAGAACACATCCGGCCAATAAGATAAGGGGCTGCGCTAAAAATATGGACTACAAAGTCCGAGCTATCCCTTTCTTCTGTATTGACATTGTAAAATTGCCTGGCTCCAACAATTCTTCTCTGGCTCCCGCAATTCTTCCCATTTGTTTTTCTCATGGTTCGTTTCATGATTTTTTTCATGGCTCTATGAGATTCAAATGCCTTTTGTCAGTAAAAACTACAATTCTCTGGAGTACACTAAATCTGCTAATAACTGATCAGGTGATTTACAATGATGCAATCGATGACTTTTGTTGACCGCAATCAACCATTGCAATTAAGGAGACTAGCAATTCCTGAGCCGGTATACCATCAAGTTCCTATTCGAGTTAATGCATATAGCGTTCGTTGCACTGTATTTATTGTAAAAAAAGGTGACTAAATTGGTGTTGATGGCATCAGTAAAGTTGACTGGTTCTACCGTTTTATTTGTAACAGAATGTTAGCCCCGGTTTGTCTTTTAATCAAACTAAAAAATATACGACTATGAAAACCTCAAATATTCTTCCAAAACAAGAAGCCCTAAGGCGTGCAGTCGGCTGGCTGTTAGAGCAACCTGTTCGTGATCAAAAAACCATTGAAGAGGCAAGTGTTCGTTTTAATTTAACTCCCATTGATGAGGATTTTTTACTCAACAATTTCCATTCGCGCTCTAAAAAACGAATAATCCGATAAAGTTAAAAGGATGTCGAACAAGGAAGTTAGATGAACTTGAATCTTGAAACTTGACATTCAAGCTATCAAACTGCTCTGCCCGCGTTTTATCTGACACTGCTTTATTCTTTAGTCAATCCACTTGACGGTTAAAATTAAATCGCACATTTTACACATGTTTCAGTAGGTTTACTTCAAATAGGTTCTCATATAATAGTATTGCTGTGGCTGGAAAAATTGCGTAACATGTTTTAATCCTTCTAACAGAAATATAAATTGAATTTGACTTTTTGTCTGAACATAAACCCTCAATAAACTTATCGGAAAGATTAAGCCTTATGAAGGCAAGGCAAGGCAAGCAAAAACAATGCAATCAAAGAAGCAGAATTATTTTGTTCATTTTTCAGCTTCTATCCTTAATGCCAAGATGAAAAGGAAACGAGAATGAAAATTGATGAACTAGTAAAGAACACAATCATTCCACTGATTTCTGTTGCCACTGCGTTTATGGTTGGCTATTTAAACTTGAGTGTTTCTAAAAGTGATGAGGAGTTTAAAAAGCGCGATCAGGAGCTCCAGCAACAACTAAAATTAAGCGATCAAAAACTTCAGGAAAGGCTCAGTGAAATTGACCTGATGGTGAAAAAAAACAAAGAAGAACGTGAGGAACGCGAGAGTAATCAGGATTTTAATCTTAAGATCTATGAAATTGTTACCCAATCTCTAGAAGAAAAGAACGCTCAGAAACAAGAGGCAGCCAAAGCGTTCGTTGTGGTCATGGTAGATGAACCTTTGAGGTCGTCATTGCTCAACGTCATCAAACAGGGCGGTGCACCGGAAGTAAAGAAAGACATAGGGAAAATATTGGAAGCGGAGGAGAAATTCCAGACAAGCGCCGCGATAGTTCCCGACAAAAAGCGCGATGAGGTTTCGACTTATCAGTGGGGAAATTGGGATTTTGATATTTTCTGGTGTACAGAGTCGGGCCCAAATGCAAAGAAACAGGCAGAACTAATTGGTGAGCAACTGGTCGCGGAAAATGCCAAAGGACGGATCCGCATCCGGGAATTGCCAGAATCCATTAATGCGAAATCGGGTTATCAAATTAACGGTTACGGTATTCGCCGCAACGCTAACAAAGAAGAAACTAAAACCGCGGATGCATTGAAAAAACTGGCCGAGAAATCGTTGGCAGAAATCGATATTAAAACTTCGTTTAACGTGTCTGTGTCCAGGCAGGATACGCCTTGGTATATCAGTTCGTTTGTCTGCCCGAGCAATGGATGAAGTTGTCATTATTGATGAAATAGAGGGCAGAGTCGATTAGCCTGAATGGGCTTCGTCAGAACTTGATCCCTACTTTTTATTTGATATGTTATCCTTTTCGCCGCTTTTTAGCTCTTTTGTATTCAGTCAGGACAAATAGATAAACACCGGTGAGCCATAAAATAAAAAGTATAACCCCTACCGGTAAAAATAATCCCAACTTCATCCAGCCAGCAAAATAACTACCATCATGGATTAATTCGATCACATCGCTGCGCCGTTTGGCAACATGCAATACGCGGGCAGTATGAGTATCAATCTGTACTTCCCAATTGGTTGTTGAGACAAACTTAATAATACCCTTACCCGGTTTTAGATCTGCACGCGCAAGTTGATCCCAACTGGTAAAACCTGCAATCTCAACGGTTCGAGCCGCATCAAACAGATCTTGCATTGACGCCATTGGCACAGCTTTTCTTTCGGTTCCCTTTTGACTGGATGGTTGAATCCATTCAACTTCTTTTTTGATCATCAATAAAATACCAGCCCCGATCATAATGATCAGGGGAAGGGCAATTAAGAAAGATCCCCAGTGATGGATCTTTCTGAACAACATTTGCGCTCTCATGTTATTGAGTTCCTCTATTCGTTATATTGCAAAAAACGATTAGTCTATCTCAACATGCTCATCCGAGATGTCTTCCATTAAGCCCTCAGGCATCCAGGGCGCACCAGCCTTTAGTAGAGACTGTCTGAAGGCAGGAAATTCGGTTTGAAGTAATTTGTCCAACCCTGGTTGAAGTACGCCAAGAGCATCTTTAACAAAACCCATCTGCTGTTTTTGAGTGGTTGTTAAACCCCAGGTATTGGCACGGGCAAATTCAATCATAAATAATCGACTTGAAACAGTGGCTGGCGAAGTCCCCATTCCACTTCTTGAGCTCTGGCCGTTTAGGATTTCTTGCGCAGCAAAAACCGCCATTCGAAGTTGTTGATACTTTGTTTCTAGATCACCTGCAACAGCGGATGATCGATCCAAAGCTATTCGAAAGGATTTTAACTGAGCATGAAGATCGCCTATTTGACTGGTGGCAGTTGATACTTTGCGTCTAAGATCTTCAACTTGAAGCAATAAAACTGAGCGTTGTTCCGGTGACACACCACCTGGTACGGTTTCCTGATAAAGTGGTTTAACCTCAAAACTGACTGGCTTGGCTAGTTGGCGAGTTTTTCCATCAGCGGTTGTGTATAGCGAAGCCATGTAACTTCCCGGAGCCGCCAGAGGGCCAACATCCCCGAAAAAACTCGGACCAGTACCTAATGCATTTGCGGATGGTAAACGTAAATCCCAACTGACTCGATGAATTCCTTTTTCCGCTTTTGCTTCTACTTTGCGAACCACTTTTCCCTGGTTATTTTTAATGATTAAATAAACGGTCGGATCAGCTTCTCTTATTTCAGCCTCTACTTTTTCCCAGGCAGGATAAAGAGGGTATTGACCTTTCTTTTCATTTTTCTTTTCTTTTGCTTCTCGCTGCTCTTTAAGTGACTTAATACCGTCGCGAAGATAATAAGTGAAAGTGGCACCAAATTCGGGGTTCTCTGCGCGAAATTCGAAATCGCCTTGCGAGTTGCTATGCATGCTATCGGGGAGATACCAAAGAGCGTCGCGAGAAGTAAATAATAACGCTTCTTTCTTTAGGTTTTCTTTTGTCATCGTCCGTAGGGGGGAGTAGTCATCCAGTATATAAATACCACGACCAAAACTACCGGCGACCAGATCATTTTCTCGGCGCTGAATTTTTACATCACGGAAAGAGATGGTTGGAACTCCACCGGTTAGCTCGGTCCAGGCATTGCCACCATCAAGGGTAAAAAACAAACCAAATTCGGTTCCGACAAACAGCAAGTTCTTATTTACATGATCTTGAACAATCCGCCAGACTAAATGTTTGTCGGGCAAGTTTGATGCTATAGATTTCCATGTCTTACCTCGATTGGTACTTTTAATCAGGTAAGGTTTATAGTCACCATACTTGTGGTTATCAAGTGCGGCGTAAACCGTATCTTTATCAAACAGATCGGCCCGAATATCATTGACATAGGCTGTAGCCGGTATGCCTCTGAACTTGCCTATATCATAACGCTTCCAACTCTTACCGCCATTTGAAGTTACCTGAATGAGCCCGTCATCAGTGCCTGCGTATAAAATATTTTCATCGATTGGCGATTCAGCGATATTGGCAATAGTGTTGAAATTAGACATCGCCAGTAGATCAAAACCGGAGTTAACAGACCAGGTTCGATCCATCACTGGCATATGCATTCTGTTTTCATTTTTGGTCAAATCAGCAGAAATTGCCTGCCAACTATTTCCCCTGTCTTCGGATCGCCAAACGCGATGGGAAGCATGGTACAGACGTTTAGGATCATGAGCAGACACCAAAATTGGTGCATCCCAATTATAACGTTCAGCCGCTTCCCCCGGTTTTGATTGGGGTTGAATGGAAACATATTCGCCTGTTTTACGGTGGTAACGCGCCAGATTCCCCTGTTGGCGTTGGCCATAAACTATATCGGGATTTCCCGGCTCAGTGGCTGGTTGGTGGCCATCCCAATCAAGGATTAAAAACCAGTCATTATTTTTAATTCCGTGAGTTTTAGTGGTACGCGACGGTCCGCCTTGCGATGAGTTATCTTGAGTGCCGCCATAAACATAATAGAAAGGTTTACTATCATCGACCGCAATTTTATAAAACTGGGTGATTGGCATATTTGACAGAAAACGCCATTTTTCCATCCCGTCCCGGGTTTCATAAATTCCGCCATCGCTTCCCACTAACATAAAATCGGGATCGGTCGGATGAAAAGCCATGGCGTGATCATCCACATGTTTATTTTCGCTGTTTAATGGTTTCCAGGTTTTTCCGCCATCGTCACTGTATTGGCTGTAGTTGCTCGCCATATAAATTCGGTCAAAACGGTGAGGATCGGCAAAAATTTCCTGATAGTAATGTGGTCCTGTTCCACCTGCGACGGCATCGGACATTTTGCTCCAACTTGCGCCTCTGTCAGCGGAACGATACAAACCACCTTTACGTTGATTTATTTCAATGCCTGCATAGACCACATCAGGGTTTATCCCAGAAATTGCCAGACCAATTTTTCCCATGTGGGTTTCGGGCAATCCTTTACTCAGCTTACGCCAGGTTTTTCCGCCATCATCGGTGGTATGAATGGCAGAGCCAGGTCCGGTACCAACAAAGGCAGGAAGTGTTCTTTGTCGTTGCCAACTGGCCGCGTAGAGTTTGTCCGGGTTTCGAGAATCTATCACTAAGGAGGTAACGCCAGTCCATTGATCAATCTTCAAAACATTCTTCCAGGTCTCGCCACCATCGGCGGTTTTAAATAGACCTCGTTGACCGCCTTTGGTCCATAGTGGACCCTGGGAAGAGACCCAAACGGTATTAGAGTCATTAGGATGAACAATGATATCGGAAATATGCTCTGACTTTTTTAAACCCATATTTTTCCAGGTTTGGCCGCCATCAAGCGAGCGATAAACGCCATCTCCAAAACTCAAATGCCGACCACCATTATTTTCGCCTGTACCCACCCAAATAATATTCGAGTTGCTCGGGTCAATAGTCACATCACCTGTGGAATAGACCGCTTGCGAGTCAAAAATTGGTTTCCAGGTGATGCCCGCATTATCGGTTTTCCACACGCCGCCAGAGCCAACTGCTACATACCATGTGGATGGATCTTTTGGGTCTACCTCAATATCAGCAATTCGACCCGACATGTAGGCCGGGCCAATATTGCGTAATTTCATTCCGGAGAATAATTTGTCTGTCATTTGACCGGGTTGATCTTTTTTGGCAGCCTGTATTGGGGGGGAAATCAGCGCAACTAGAAATACGATGGTGGTGATCAGTTTCATGCAAGTCTCCTGTAAATCAAATTAAATGTCTGTACACATATGTTCTTAGATATTGTCGAATATTGGGTGCCAAAAGCAGGAAAATGATTCAATCAACCACATCTCAAAGCCATTAGGAAAAGGAGTATATAACATTTTGATGGAAATGGGGGGTAGGACAGCCTGACCACCCTGCAGCACCGTTGTGATAGTACCTCGCGTGATGATTTATGGGATGAGCATGGCTTGCATGCTTATGAAATGGTAAAGAAAACAAACGCTCAGGTTGATACCCGGCTTGGCCGTCTAATTGTGTTGATGGGGATCGCAGAGTTTTACACCGATGATACTTCGCTATATTATAGCCACATCAATCGAGACGTTACATTTAACAATAGTTGCTCTTACTGACTGAGACTGGTAGCCATATGTCTTCTCAATTTATAGCCGATTCTTGCCAAAGGATAAATTTTGCAAATAGAAATCACAAAACACTTGGACTGGAATTCAATTAAAAAAGAATATCAAAAAGACCAGCGAGTACGCATTGAGCATGTTTGGCCAAATGAGGTGGCGACATCGATTGGCGCTTGTTTGCAAAATGAGACCAACTTCTCCCATGCCTACCATTTAAAGGGACGTTCTGTTGAATCTTCCGAACAGGAAATTGCTGCAATGTCACAAAGACAGCAACAAGAACTAACCGCTAATCTATTTTCTGACGCAGCGCAGGGCGTTGGTTTTCTTTATGGACGCCACATGATTCAACAAAATAGTCCAGCGCTGTTGCAAAAGGTTAAAAGTTACTTTAACTCGACTTCCTTATTAGACAAAATCCGATATATTACCGACAGAAAAGAGATCAAATTAGCCAGCGCTCAAGGTACGCGTTATATCAAAGGTAATTTTCTAACCCGTCACAATGACGTATTCGAAAGTGAGGGTAGAATTATTGCTTATGTATTGGCCTTTACCCCGAATTGGCATCCTGATTGTGGCGGACTACTTCAATTCTATCAAGACGATGGTTCTCCCAGAGATGCTTGGTCGCCAATTTTCAACTCATTGACTTTATTTGATGTCGAGCATGTTCACTCAGTGACTTATTTACCTCCTTTTGCGCCTGCTCAAAGGTTGTCCATCACGGGATGGTTCCGGAGTCAATAAGCGAAATTTTCGAATGAATGTATGAATGAATGCGATGAAAATGAATAATTGCTAGAGAATTATCAATCCTCCTCTTTATCCAGCAATTCCATTAACCCAACCAGTGCGACAAAAAGAATAGCGCCCACAGGCCAAGCAATCCAGGTTATGCCCCAATCCATAGTCCACAAGCTCCAGCCAATATAGATGGCCGTTAATAAAGGCCAGTAAAAGACAGCAAACTTCTCTATACGTTTTACTCGTCTACTTTTGTTTGTCTTGTCAATGCCTTCCTTCAAAATGTTGTTGTAGGCTTCATACTTAGCTGAAACTGGAATCAAAATGTATATCCCAACTGCTATCATTAGGAGCAATACATTAAACATCATAAGTGTCACTTCTGAACTACCAAACAACATACTGCCAAACATCAGAGGTACAAAACTGAAAATAAACAAGGATATAGCAACAGATAATCTTAGATTATAGGTCCCCCTGAATTTCTGTAATTTTTCTTTAAAAGCGCTGTGCACGCCATAGGCTAATTCAAACTCTTCTTCGTCTATCAAAGTTATGTCACTTTCATACTGGTTGGTTCTGATAAAAAAACTGATGCCAATAGAAATCATGACTAATATGAGTACCACGCCTATCGTAGAGGCGACGTTGAATGTCAGGTTCAACTGGCCGGTTTCAGCCATTGCCAATAAGGTCATGAGTGGCATAACCGACCCCACACAGAGGAATACGCCCTTGGCGATTAAATGGGCCATTTTGATTTTATTCTCAACATACTGCATTGCCTGTTCCAGGGGAATTTGTATGGTGTTTGTCTCCAACCCCCCATTGAGGGATTCGGATGTTTCAACATTATCCTTTAGTAAATAATCAGTGGAAACCTCAAAAATTTCGGCCAACATAATTATCTTGTTTAAATCGGGTATGCTGTTAGTGGCTTCCCATTTTGAGACTGATTGTCTCGAAACATTCATTTTTTCAGCTAGTTCTTCCTGCGACCAGCCAATCTGCTTTCTTAATCTAACTATCTTTTCTGCTAATATCATAAGGTTCATTCCTTCAACTGTCGGTGATGGTTAGCATAGGAAATCCGGTAGTTGCAGACCAGCAAGCCAGCTTGTTAATTTGTCAACCAGCGGTTGCAAATTAGATTATTTAGTTAAATTTAACCATTT
>Ga0316205_10004238_pt1 | contig 12720 bp, 11 predicted proteins | sample 3monthpyrite_MG_FD_204941 | JGI IMG/M metagenome (GOLD analysis project Ga0316205, IMG submission 204941) | Microbial mat bacterial communities from mineral coupon in-situ incubated in ocean water Damariscotta River, Maine, United States -... | ecosystem: Environmental > Aquatic > Marine >... | reverse complement strand
AACAGGCAATTAATGTTGATATGTCAGGGAGTCAAATGCTTGCCAGGTTAGTCCAATACCATTCCGACTTTATTGATAATCTTATTCCATCGGAACTCAGGAATAACAATAATGATCTGATGCGCTGTCGGATTCTTGCAGGGCTGATTTTTTATATCATTGTAGCCGATAGCGTCATGGGGCTGGTTAGATTAATGACTAGTGGCTTGACCACGGCAACGTTAGTTACACTGTTAGCGATCCCGGTTTTCGCAAGTTTGCTGCTCATTTTTTGGTTGACACGTTCCCGCCAATTAACCGGAGATGTTCTGGTGCTCATTGTTATTGCCGTTATTGCTACTACCGCATGGGGTGACGGAGGCTTATATGCACGTACGATCTTCTGGTTTCCTGCGGTGCCGCTTATAGCCAATTTTCTTGCCGGAAGAATTCGTTCATTTTGGTCGACCATTATTTGTTGGGTTATTCTTTTGTTAATGTTTTACGCGCATCAGGTTGGATGGCTTATGAGATTCGATGAAGTCGATCCTCTGGCAGGACGACTGTCTGCATCGATGGCCTCTGTTTTGTTTGTAGCCGTTATTTCATATTTGTATGAAGACAGTCACCAGCGTGCTGAAGATGAGAGAATCAAGCTCGACTTATCTAAAAGCAATTGGGTTTCAATGGTTAGTCATGAGCTACGTACACCCTTAACGGCTATTTATGGGTCCTTGGGCTTATTGCTGGCTAATAAAAACAATAAAATGGATGAGGACGCAATTAAGATGGTGACGATTGCCAATTCTAATTGCAAGCGACTAGTGCGCCTTGTTAATGATGTGCTTGATATAGAAAAAATTGAAAGCGGAAATCTGGTGCTAAATAAAACCGAGGTTAATCTGGTTGAGCTTACCAATGAAGTAGAGGCAATGAATCATGATCTTGCAAAGAAACATGGCGTCAGTATTAAAGTAGAAAATAACCATGAAGAGCTAATGATAAACATTGATGAAGATCGAATTATACAAGCATTACAGAACATGGTGTCGAATGCGTTAAAATTCTCTCCTGTAAATTCAGTTATTATACTTCGGCTGGAAAAACTATCAGACGAAATTAAACTAAGTGTTATAGATGATGGCCCTGGGGTTGATGCATCGTTCCAGGATAAAATTTTCAAACGCTTTACTCAGGCAGACGACGTCAATGTGAGAAAACAGGGAGGCAGTGGCCTGGGTCTCAATATTTCGAAATCTATCATAGAGCAGCATAACGGTAAAATTGGTTATAGTAATAATGCCGGTAAGGGCGCGACATTTTATTTTATTCTTCCGCTTTAGTGTGAATTGATTTCATGGATTTTTAATGAGTTCAGATATCTTGTTCTCCAATCATTATTTCCCATGTGTTTTTGTATTCTTGAATAAGTGGGTATAGCTGTTGGCTGCACGCGAGATATCTTTTTTTGCAAACACATCGGTGATGACTGCCAGCATATCGGCACCCGCGTCAATTAATAGGCTGGCATTGTCGAGAGTGATGCCACCTATCGCAACAATAGGAATGTCGATAGATTGTTTTGCTTTAATAAGAATATCAATGTCGGCAGTCCGGGCATTCGGTTTGATGCTTGAGTTAAAAAAACTCCCAAAAGCTATATAGTCTGCACCATCCCGTTCTGCTTGTTGAGCGCGTTGTAAATTGTTGTAACAGGAAATTCCAATTAAACGTTTCCCGAGCTTGCTGCGAGCAATATTAATGTCAGTATCATTTTCTCCCAGGTGAACTCCATCGGCTTCGACTGCTGCGGCCAGGCCTATGTCGTCATTTATGATAAGGAGTGATTGATGCTTTGAACATAGCGCCCTAAGCGAACGGGCTTGTTCCAGTCTGACTTCAGGGGAAGATGTTTTGTCGCGATATTGAATAATGCGGCAACCCCCGGTTATCGCTTGTTCAACTGCTTGTAGAAGGTATTCAGGCGGGGTCAGTTTTTCATCTGTGAGAACATAAAGTCCTTGCAGGCGTTCACGGGGTTGTACGGACATTAATTATCAGTGGCCCAAAAAAAACGATTGGGTATATATTGGCCCTTGCCTACACGATAACCATGCTTGAGGCTTTGCCAGGTGTATTCCTGAGCTTCGTGAATAGCAGAGAACGGCTCATTAGCCTGTGCCAGTAGTCCCGCAATGGCAGAAGCCAATGTGCAACCCGATCCGTGGTATTCCCCTTGCAAACGAGTCCAGTGAAAAGCTTCGAGTTTTCTGTGGTTACTGTAAAGGGTATTGGTGACTTTTTCAGAAGGCTCGTGTGTGCCAGTGATTAGGACAAACTCACAGCCGTCATCCAGTAAAGACATTGCACAGGCATTTAGTGTGTCGGCATGAGGTGCCAGCAAGCGGGCTTCTTTTGAGTTAGGAGTCAGGACCGTCGTTAGTGGTAACAGGTATTTTCGAATAGCTGACTGTATTTCGGAAGAATTGAGTGCTTTATTAGCGCCGCTTGCCAAAACCGGATCGAGAATAACGGGTACGTCGGGATGTTCAGATAAAATTTTCTGGATAACATTAATTGTTTCTACACTATCGATTAAGCCGATCTTGATGGCAGCTACCGTGATGTCATTCAGAATGGTTGTTGCTTGTTTATGCAAAAGTTCCGGGTCAACAGTAATGACGCTATTTACGTCATGGGTATCTTGTATGGTGAGTGTCGTGATGATCGGGCAAGCATGACAGCCCTGGCTGGCGAGAGCTTCTATGTCGGCTTGTATGCCAGCGCCTCCGCTGGGGTCAAGTCCGGAAAAAATAAGTACTGCGGGAATTCTTTGCGACATTTGTTTATTATAACATTAATTGTTCATTTGAATATCTTACTAAGATAGGGTGTTATTCAGATAAAAAAACGGTTTAGCTATGATTGGAAACATGGGACAATTAAGCTGAAATTTTTGAACTTTTCAGGATAATTTTTACATGAAAACATATATGTGTGTTATTTGCGGTTATATCTATGATGAGGCAAAGGGCTTGCCAGAGGAGGGTTTTCCTCCTGGTACTCGTTGGGATGATATTCCTTTGAATTGGGTGTGTCCTGAGTGTGGTGCCAGTAAAGACGATTTTGAAATGATTGAAGTGTAGGTCGCTTCTCATTCAAGTATTGCCGAAAGCATCCTGAGAATTTTTCAGGTATTTCATTTGTTATACCTTAGTATTTTTGTATTATTAATTAATTATCTGTAGCAATACATATATTGTGGTAAATGGTAAAAGATTCTTTTTAAACACTGTAACTCCTGAAATTTAGTCTAAACTGTTAAAGGAATAGAGTGGATTAATCGAGAGAATCTTTTATGTCCCAAGCTGCGGAATGGAGTCAGTTGTTGGCCAGTTCAGCAACTGAATATTGTCACCTCATCGATCATCTGGATCAGGTTAATGGCGATTGGCTTGATAACCTGTCTTCATTGCTGCCTCGTATTCATGCATCCATATCAGCATTACCGGAACATGATATAAAAATTTACCCTCAGGATCCTGTAATGGATCTGGATTGTCGATTTGAATTGTACACTCGCCTAAGAAGACTGCTGGGCGATCACGATGGCTATGTTCTGGATTTTGATAAGCCGGAAGAACTCGAAGGCATGAGTGGAAGTCTGGCAGATGATTTCACTGATATTTATTTTGAACTCAAAAAAGGACTGGAGTTGCTTGGCGCAGAACCTCAGGCTTTGTCACGTGCCGTTGATGTTTGGTATGGAAGCTATTTATGCCATTGGGGTCAACATCTGGTTGATGCAGAAAAACACCTTTATGATTTACAGGTGCACAGGCGGCTGGGTACTAATGGTCTGGTTGTCTAGATAGCCAGTTAACATGGGTTTCATGCGTACCGTCTTCTATGAGCGTTAATTCTCGATAGCCAGCCCCCTTAAGCGGATCAATGGCATAGTCCTTGGCGCCTGGTAAAAATTGTCGACAGCTTGCCGGTGATGCGAGTAATTGTAAATGTCCTTGCTGGCAAGAATAGTCCTGGTGAACGTGTCCCCATAATACGATTTTTGCTTGCGGGTAGCGCTGTAGTAGCGCCATAAATTGTTTTCCATTTTCTATTGTCATCGTATCCAGCCACTGTGTACCGACAGGTACAGGTTGATGATGAACACATATCAATGCGTGTAGCTTTGGGTATTGGGTAAGGTATTGTTCCAGAGACTGCAATTGAGCATTTTCCAGTTTTCCGCCGTCACTATTGGCAACACTTGAGTCGAGCATCACTATTTGCCAACTATTCAACAGTATTTGTTGTTGTGTGCTAATCCAGTCTGTATTTAGAAATTCTTGCATCAATGCTGGATTGTCGTGATTACCCGGCAACACATACACAGGAATTTTTAGTGCATTAAATAAAGTTTGTAATTGCTGATAAGACTCGGCAGATTCATCTTGTGCAAGGTCACCAGTGATAAGTATTAGATCAGGAGGGGGTGAGTCAGACTGTATGTCTTTTAGAACAGAGTGCAAGCTCTGCCGCGTGTTAACCCCCATAAGCTGATATTCCGGGTTAGCATGCCAATGTAAATCAGTTAAATGAACGATACGGATAGGCATTGATCTGAAAAATAGGCGTGGGTATTGACAGTCTAATGTGGTGGATTGATTTTCCCGACTTTCCAGAAAATAAAATCATTGAAGCCATAGGTTACACCTTCTTCATAGTTGTTATTTTCTCTGGGTAGGGCAATGCCGACAGTGCAGATACTTTCAATGGCATTAACAATCGGGTCGCCATCATAATGTGGACGTATGGCCAGGCAGTCAATCGCTGTCCCATTGAATTCGATAGGGTCATGTGGCTTGAGAATATAATATTGACTTCCTTCCGGGCCACGAACGATAAATTGGCCAACCAGCTTGACCGGGTTAGGGCCTGAGTAGTCCTCGTCATCATAGATTTCCAGCATATATACTTTATTATTCATTACATCACCTTTATGGTATTTCTGCTGTATACAAAGCATTTATGACTGTATAGGCTTATTGTCAAGGTGGCAAGTTTGATAATAAGTTACAGATTTTTATAGAAAATTTTTGAATTGCGTTGGATATTGTAAAGGCTTTTACGCTTCACCGGTAGTGCTTTTGTATTGGCTTGTACGAAGCCTTTTTCTTGAAACCAGTGCGCAGTTTGAGTTGTCAGTACCATGAGCTTTTTCATGCCCAGGGACTGTGCCTGTTTTTCAATGTGTTTGAGCATATTTTCACCACGACCTATATCCTGGTACTCAGGGTGAACAGCCAGGCAGGCCAGTTCTGCAATACGTTCTTTGTGATAAGGGTGCATAGCCGCGCAGCCGATGATCATGCCTTCACGCTCGATCACTGTGTATTGGTCTATGTCAACTTCCAGTAATTCACGCGAACGTTTAACCAGCACGCCAGATTCTTCCAGTGGTTTCAATAGTTCTATAATGCCGCCAACATCACTAATGCTGGCACAGCGCATAGCCTCAATGGTTTCGCCGGTAATGAGTGTACCAACACCGTCGCGGGTAAATAATTCCTGCAGTAAGGCACCATCCGTTTTTCGTTGAATTAAATGCGCCCTGCGCACTCCCATTCGGCATGCGTGCACGGCACTGCGAAGATGTTTTCGCAGTTCATCGGAAAGCTTACGTTTGCCATCCAGTAATCGATCAGTTTCAGCAGGTGATATTTCACGTACAAGCTCGCGTTTGCCACTCATTAGATTGGCACCTTCGAGTAGGAAAATGAGCTTGTCAGCCTGTAATTCCGTTGCTGCCGAGGTCGCTATATCTTCTGCGCTCAGGTTAAAAATTTCTCCCGTGGGGGAATAACCAGAAGGTGATAGTAATACGATATCACCCTGGTCAAGTCGTTGCGTGATAGCCTGAATATCTAGACGCCTTACTTCTCCGGTATGCTGAAAATCTACGCCGTCTCGTACACCTAGTGGTTTAGCAGTCACGAAATTACCGGAAGCAACACGTAAATGAGCGCCTGACATAGGGGTGTTAGCCACGCCCATGGATAATAGTGCTTCGATTTCTACGCGTATACTACCAACGGCTTCTTTAACGCAATCGAGAGCCTTGCTATCTGTAATGCGCAATCCATCTTTGTAGGTTGTCTCGATTTTCTCGCGTTTGAGTCTTTTGTCAATTTGTGCGCGAGCACCATGAACCAGGACTAGTCGAATGCCAAGGCTATTGAGGATAGCGATGTCATGGATAAAGGTATCAAAATGTTTATCGACTACGGCTTCACCAGCAAACGACAGCACAAAGGTGCGCCCACGATGAGCATTTACGTAAGGAGACGCATCTCGAAACCAATGAATGAAATCCTGTGTTTGCTGTTTGTCAGTTTTAGTGCTCAAAGTCCCTACTCACTACAGGTAATAATGCTAAGTTAACGTTTTATGGTGCAATTTTCAATTTAAACAAGTGCTTCATACTAATGCAAGCGTATAAAAGAGCTGTTTACCATGATGACTCCTTATGGTTTTTAATAATCATGGTTACTGCTTCGTATTTTTATGTCAGTCAGTTTGTATGTAGACAGTGGAATTCTGCTAGAATCAATCCAGAATTGTTACCAATATAGAGGTCAGTAATGCCTGAATATCGTTCCAGAACCACCACCCATGGTAGAAATATGGCCGGTGCGCGCTCCTTGTGGCGGGCTACTGGTATGAAAGACGATGATTTTGACAAGCCCATTATCGCTATTTCAAATTCTTTTACCCAGTTTGTACCCGGTCATGTTCACCTGAAAGATCTGGGTCAACTAGTGGCACGTGAAATTGAAAAGGCGGGTGGTGTGGCCAAGGAATTCAATACGATTGCCGTTGATGATGGTATCGCCATGGGACATGGTGGCATGCTGTATTCCTTACCTTCACGCGAGTTGATTACCGATGCTGTTGAGTACATGGTGAATGCGCATTGTGCTGATGCGTTGGTTTGTATATCTAACTGCGACAAAATAACTCCCGGCATGTTGAATGCAGCCATGCGCCTGAATATTCCTACTGTGTTTGTATCCGGCGGTCCAATGGAATCGGGTAAGAGCATTATCAATGGGCAGGAAGTGCATCTGGATCTGGTAGACGCCATGGTATCGGCTGCTGATGATAGTGTTAGCGATGAAGAGGTCCTGAATTTGGAACGCTCGGCATGTCCAACCTGTGGCTCATGCTCCGGTATGTTTACCGCTAATTCAATGAACTGTCTGACCGAGGCTTTAGGCTTATCTTTGCCGGGTAACGGTAGTACTCTGGCAACACATGCTGACCGGGAACAGCTGTTTCTCGAAGCAGGGCGAGTCATCGTTGCCAACGCGAAACGTTATTACGAACAAGATGATGAGTCGGTCTTACCGCGTTCAATAGCCACATTCAAAGCATTTGAGAATGCCATGTCACTGGATATCGCCATGGGTGGTTCAACCAACACCATCCTGCATTTATTAGCGGCGGCTGAAGAAGGTGAAGTACCTTTTACTATGGATGATATTGATCGTCTCTCACGTAAAGTACCTAACTTGTGCAAAGTAGCTCCTTCCACCCAGAAATATCATATGGAAGATGTTCATCGTGCCGGTGGTGTGATGGCCATTCTGGGTGAGTTGAATCGCGCCGGGTTACTGCATACTGATATGTCCACCATTCACAATAAACACCTAGGCAAGGCACTGGAAATGTGGGATGTCGTACAGACAGATAGTGACAAAGTGAAAGAGTTTTTCATGGCAGGGCCCGGCAATGTGCCTACACAAACGGCTTTTAGTCAGAATAAACGCTGGCCGTCACTGGATGTTGATCGGGAAAATGGTTGTATCCGTAATGCCGAACATGCGTACAGCAAAGACGGTGGGTTGGCTGTGTTGTATGGCAATATCGCTGAAGATGGATGCGTCGTTAAGACGGCCGGCGTTGATGACAGTATATTGGTGTTTTCTGGTCCTGCACGTATTTTCGAAAGTCAGGATGCAGCGGTTGAAGCTATTTTGTCAGATAACATCAAGGAAGGCGACGTTGTGCTGATCCGCTATGAGGGGCCACGCGGTGGGCCGGGTATGCAGGAGATGTTATATCCCACCAGTTATTTAAAATCGAAAGGCCTGGGTAAGGCCTGCGCCTTGATTACTGATGGTCGTTTTTCAGGCGGCACATCAGGTTTGTCGATTGGTCATGCATCACCTGAAGCAGCCGAGGGCGGTACGATCGGTCTTGTGGAAGAAAATGATGTAATCGAAATTGATATACCTAATCGTACTATCCGTGTAGCGGTTAGCGATGAGTTATTGGCGCAACGAAGACAAGCAATGGAGGCGCGTGGCGCCGATGCCTGGATGCCAGTCAATCGTGACAGAGTCGTATCTTCAGCTTTAAAAGCGTATGCAGCAATGACAACCTCTGCTGCTCGCGGGGCAGTGAGAGATGTGACTCAATTACAGAGGAAAATATAAGATAAAAGAGGCTGTGTAATTTAATGGATATCTGGATATGTCACTATTAAGTCGGCAGTTCAGGTTTCAGCCCTTTTTTCTTGTGTCTTTCCCCTTTGATCCAGCTTTTTGTCATATAGCTGTAACATTTTTGTCATTAAATACAGCTGTTCCTATTAATTTAATGGCGATGTTATGTCCGAAGTAAAATGTATTCTGGTTGTAGATGACGAACCTGCCATATTGGATATGGTGGACTTTGCTTTAAAACGAAGCGGCTTCAGGCTGCAATTGGCAATCGATTCCATGGAAGCAATGAACGCCATTTCCGAATGTAAGCCCGATCTAATCCTGCTCGACTGGATGCTACCGGATATCAGTGGGATTGATCTGGCTCGGCGTCTGAAACGTGATGACCTCAGTAAATCTATACCCATAATAATGCTAACAGCACGTGCTGAAGAGGGTGATAAATTACGTGGTTTCGAAATAGGTGTTGATGACTATGTGACCAAACCGTTTTCTACACGAGAGTTGATTGCCCGAATTAACGCCGTGTTGCGTCGGGTGGAACCACAAGATGAAGATTCAATACTTTCGGTTCAAGGCTTGGAGCTAGACCCTGCCACGCATCGTGTAGGTTACGGTGGGGATTCAGTTAATCTGGGGCCAACTGAATTCAGATTGTTGCATTTTTTCATGACCCATCCAGAGCGTGTATACAGTCGCGAACAATTGCTGGATCGAGTCTGGGGACAAAACGTTTATATAGAAGAGCGAACAGTCGATGTGCATATTCGCCGCTTACGAAAAGAGCTATCGTCATATGGTTGTGACAAATTGATCCAGACGGTTAGAGGTGCAGGCTATCGTTTTTCAGGTACAATATAAGTCAGACTCTTATAAGTCGCTGTTTTTTATATTTTTATCCATGAGATTGAATGTTTTTTTTGAATCAGTACAGTACTATTCAAGTTCGTCTACAACCTTGCTAAACAATGCTATCCTAACGATAAATGATAAAAATAGTTAAGGGTTTAAATTGAATAATTCATGGTCCAGTGAAGTGTGGCGATTAGTAGGGCTACTTTGTCTCGGGTTTTTGATTGGCGCAATTGTTGGTCATGTGGCCTGGTTCCTGCTTGCGGCCATGTCCATTTATTTGTTTTGGCATTTACAAAACCTGTACAAGCTAGACTTGTTGTTACAAGGGAAGCGTTCGGGTATCCCTGACAATATTCAGGGTGCCTGGGCAAATGTTTATTATCATCTCTACCGTTTACAGCAGCGAAATCGACGCAGAAAAAAACGTTTAGCTACCATGGTTAATCGCTTCCGAGAATCCACTAATGCCCTCCCGGATGCTGTTGTGGTGACTGATGCCGGTGGCAACATCGAGAACTGGAACAAAATGGCGGCCAGTTTACTTAAGTTGCGAAAGCAAGATGTACATCAGCCCATAACGAACTTAATCAGAAGTCCCGAATTTTCCAGCTATTTTCGACGCTCGGATTACACTGAGCCATTGAGGATGAAGTCCCCTGTTAGTGACGCAGTTAATTTATCTATGCAAATTGTCCCTTACGGTAATAACCAAAAATTATTAATGGTCAGGGACGTCACTCGTCTTCACAACCTGGAGCAAATGAGAAAGGACTTTATTGCTAATGTTTCACATGAGTTACGCACGCCGTTGACGGTCATTTCCGGTTATCTGGAAACGTTGCTAGAAGAGGAAGATGAATGGACGTTACAAAATGATAAGACATTAAGTTCCATGATGCAGCAAACGATACGCATGCAAAACATCGTGACAGATTTGTTGTTAATTTCTCGTCTGGAAACAGATGATGGTGAGCATAAAAAACAAAAAGTAGATGTGCCGGCAGTATTGGAAATGATTCGTGAAGATGCCGAAGCATTAAGCATGGGTCGCCATACCATCGTCGTGGAGTCTGATCCGGTGCTGTGCTTGTATGCGAATAATGAGGAAGTTGTTAGTGTATTTTCAAACCTGATTTACAACGCCGTTAAATATACACCTCAAGGTGGTGAGATCAATATTCGCTGGTTTGCTGATGATCAGGGTGCCTGGTTTGAAGTAAAAGACAATGGTGCTGGTATTGCCCCCCAACATTTACCCAGGCTTACAGAGCGTTTTTACCGGGTTGATGTTGGCCGTTCACGAGAAAGTGGAGGCACAGGGCTGGGCTTGGCGATTGTTAAGCATGTGCTGAATCGTCACAAAGGTAAACTGACAATAGAAAGTCAATTAGGCAAGGGCAGCACGTTTCGTTGTTTTTTCCCTGCTTCGTTAATTATTGAAAAAGAAGTTGCCTGACGGTTTGTTATTCTGTTGGTTTGTCCAAATCGACTTTTTTATCGTGTCATAAATATTTAAAAAAAATTAAGTCTGGCTGTCATGATGTCTCTATAGATTATTTCCCTATTCTATTGATGGGGTATGTCCATGGAGTCTGTAAGCAGAATAGCGCCACTACGTTATCGCACCATTTGGTTATCAGATATTCATTTAGGATATCGTGGATGTAAAGCTGATTATTTATTAGATTTCCTCAGGTCAACTGAATGTGAATATCTTTTTCTGGTCGGTGACATAATCGATATTTGGTCTCTGAAAAGGCGTAGGCTATATTGGCCGCAGCCGCATAATAATGTTATCCGAACTATCCTCGGTAAAGCCAAGCACGGAACTAAAGTCATTTATATTCCAGGTAATCACGATGAAATGTTACGTGATTATGATGGCCTGACATTCGGTAATGTTGAAATCCATAAAGACTATATTTACGAAACAGCTGATGGCCGACGTCTTCTGATGCTGCATGGAGACGAATTTGATAGTGTGATCAGGTGTAGTCGTTTTATAGGTTATCTGGGTGATACTGCCTATGACTTTTTGTTATATATGAATCGATGGGTAAATTTTGTCAGGCGAAAATTCGGTTTTCCGTATTGGTCATTGGCGGCGTACTTAAAGCACAAGGTTAAGAATGCGGTAAATGTAATCAGCAACTTTGAAAAAGCGGTATCGCATGAAGCGAAAAGACGTAATGTCGATGGTTTGGTATGTGGACATATACATCATGCAGAAATTACCTATATCAATGATACCTTGTACTGTAATGATGGTGACTGGGTTGAAAGCTGTACTGCCATGGTTGAAACACAAAATGGTACTTTAGAAATTTTGCATTGGTCTGATCAGGTGCAAACCATAATTTCTCACCCGGGAGAAGATAAAGGTGTTGATCAAAAGATCGCATGAAAATAGTGATTGCGACAGACGCCTGGTATCCGCAAACAAACGGTGTCGTCACGACACTTGATAAAACCGGAAAGGTACTTCGACAGCAAGGGCATGATGTTCTGATGTTAACGCCGGAGCCATTCAGAACGGTTCCTCTTCCGACCTATCCGGAAATCAGGTTGTCATTATTTCCCGGTCGAAAACTTAAGCGCATGCTGGATGAATATCAGGCAGATGCGATTCATATCGCAACAGAAGGGCCGATTGGCTTTGCGGTAAGGGCCTATTGTTTACGAAACAATTTTCCTTTTACCAGTTCTTATCACACGCAGTATCCGGAATATATCAAACTACGTTTGCCTGTACCATTATCAGTTAGTTATCTATTCATGCGCTGGTTTCACGCGCCTGCAGTTCGTACGATGGTGCCGACGGAGTCTCAGCGTGAAAAATTGCTCAAGTGGAAATTTACCAATGTTATGATTTGGGCAAGAGGCGTGGATACAGAATTGTTCAAGCCAGCGAGGCATCTATTAAAAAATAAGGATAAGCCAGTTTTTATATATGTAGGGCGGGTATCTATCGAAAAAAATCTCGATGCCTTTCTTTCGCTGAACTTACCGGGGACTAAAATGGTAGTTGGTGATGGGCCGGATATGACACGCTTGAAGTCTGTTTATAAAGAAGTAGTTTTTAAGGGCTATCAATATGGTGAGGAGCTAGCAAACACGATTGCCGCTTCAGATGTTTTTGTTTTTCCGAGTCGAACGGATACTTTCGGTTTAGTCATGCTTGAAGCGATGGCATGTGGAGTTCCTGTAGCGGCATATCCAGTTACAGGGCCTATCGATGTGGTAATAAATGGGAAAACAGGTGTTTTAAATAAAGAGTTAGATAAAGCAGCTCTGGCCGCTTTGGATCTTGATCGAAATCAACCGCGACAATATGCGTTACAGCATTCATGGGTGCAATCTACAGAGCATTTTTTTT
>Ga0316205_10004237_pt1 | contig 12721 bp, 14 predicted proteins | sample 3monthpyrite_MG_FD_204941 | JGI IMG/M metagenome (GOLD analysis project Ga0316205, IMG submission 204941) | Microbial mat bacterial communities from mineral coupon in-situ incubated in ocean water Damariscotta River, Maine, United States -... | ecosystem: Environmental > Aquatic > Marine >... | reverse complement strand
TGGCTGATCAAGCCGACCGGCATGTGCTCTATCAGAAATCGGTGCAAGATACAGAGACTGAAATTGCATTGATGGTTGAAAAGTTCCACGCCTTGCGCGGACGTGAGCCGGTACACTTTCGGGAAGATTTTTGTGGCACAGGCATCTTGTCAGTTGACTGGTGTCGTGGTGGCCCGGAGCGAAGCGCTCAGGGGGTTGATTTATGTAAGGATACCCTGCAGTGGGGCATTGAGCATAATGTAAAACCTGCAGGCAAGCAGGTTGCTGCTCGTGTGAGTCTGGAATATGGCAATGTACTGGATGTACACAAGCCCAGGGTTGATTTAACCTGTGCATTGAATTTCAGCTATTCTGTATTTAAAACACGTGAACAGTTACGGCAATATTTTGAGGCTGCCCATGCAGGCCTTAATAGCGAAGGGGTGCTGATGCTGGATTTATTCGGCGGTACCACAGCAATAGATACACTCAAGGAAAAAAGACGTGTAGAGGGTGAAAACTTCAAGTTCATCTGGCAGCAGAAAAAATATAACCCGATTAGCAGTGAAATACTCTGCCATATTCATTTTCGATTTAATGATGGCTCTAAAATAAAGAAAGCATTTACCTATGACTGGCGCCTGTGGAGTATCGCCGAATTAACTGAATTACTGCAGGAAGCCGGATTTAGTCGGGTGCATGTCTATTGGGAAGAATACATAGACTCGGGTGATGATGGGGATTATCTGACAGGTACCGGGAAGTACATAGAAGTTACGGAAGTTGATAACCAGGAGTCCTGGATTTCCTATATTTTTGCAGAAGTCTGAAGTTTTTCCTGTTTGCAGAGTACTTGATGCAGATCAAGTCAATAGTCTGGTATACATTGTATTTTTAAGAGCTGTATCCTAATAACTTTATCCTTATAGAAAGTGAGCCTATCAATGACAGAACAGCATAAATCCGGCAAGCCCAGTAAGCGCGATATTTTTCGTCATGGCGCCTATCCTTATGAAAAACCCATGGGGCGAAAGGAATATGAGACGCGCAAAAAAGAATTGCAGATTGAATTGCTTAAGGTTCAAAGCTGGGTGAAAGAAACAAACCAGAAAATATTGATTCTGTTTGAAGGCCGTGATGCTGCTGGAAAAGGCGGGACGATAAAACGCTTCATGGAGCATTTAAACCCGCGTGCTGCTCGGGTAATCGCCCTGGAAAAACCGACAGAAAATGAAGCCGGGCAATGGTATTTTCAACGGTATATCAAGCACCTTCCTTCTTCAGGTGAAATGATCATGTTTGACCGTTCATGGTACAACCGTGCAGGGGTTGAGAAAGTTATGGGATTTACCACAGGAAAGCAGTACCTGGAGTTTATGCGTCAGGCACCAGAAATGGAACGTATGCTGGTCAGAAGCGGTATTCGTCTTTTCAAGTTATGGTTTTCAGTTAGTCGGGATGTGCAGTTTCAGCGTTTCCAGAAGCGCCGTGAAGATCCATTAAAACAATGGAAGCTCAGTCCGATCGATCTGGCCTCTCTGGATAAATGGGATGATTATACTGAAGCCAAGGAATCCATGTTTTTTTATACCGATACGGCTGATGCACCGTGGACAGTGATCAAGTCTGATGACAAGAAGCGTGCACGTGTTAATGCGATGCAGTTTATTCTTGATAGTCTGCCTTATCCGAATAAAGATAAATCAATTGTATTACCTCCTGATCCGTTAATTGTGGGTTCAGCCAGTAGTGTAAGGGAAGATGATGAGGATGTGTTAACTTGTGCTCCAGCAATAAAGGAGGTTCAGCATGAGTCATAATCAAACGCATCATGCCCACCGGGTTGTGGAAGCATTCAAGGATAAGTTAAGTCAAAGTGGTGTTGCACATGTAGGTGAACATCATTTTAAAGAGCTTGAATTGCTAATTGAATCGGCATTGAGTGCGGCATTGGTGGAGGAGCTGGAAAGTGCTTCTGACAAGGCTGATTTATTTGCACGTGAGTTGCGTAAAAGTGCAGAGACTTTTCAGGGTTAGGATTTTTTTATATTACCCGCTTAACCGGATGTGTTTTTTTCCACCCAGCGACTTCCTTCAGAAAGTTGTTCTTTTTTCCAGAATGGGGCACGTGATTTAAGTTCTTCCATTATGTAACGATTGGCATCATAGGCTGCAGCACGGTGTGCTGACCAGACTGCAACCAGTACGATAGGTTCATTGGGGTTCACTTCTCCAACACGGTGCACTATCAGGCAATCAAGAATATCCCAGCGATCAGATGCTTCTTTTGTTATTTTTTCCAGATAACGGTTGGTCATGCCCGGGTAATGCTCCAGTGTCATGGACTGAACATTATCACCTTCATTGAAATCACGCATACTGCCAATAAACACAGCTGTTGCACCGTATTTGTTCTGATGCGGTAGTTGTTGTTGATACCGCTGGATTTCATCCCAGGGATCAAAACTGCTTTCTGCAATTCGTATGGTCATTATTCAGCCACCGGTGACAGGAGGGAAAAAAGCAACTTCATCATTATCGTTCACAGGGGAATGGAGGTCGACATATTCCATATTAATCGCGCAGAGTAGGTTGGCTGGTATTTCAGATCCGCGGGTTGCAATATCCCATACTTCTGACACAGTACTGGCCTGTCCCGTTTCCAGCAGGTCTTCTCCACGGCCTATGGATTCCCGTAGAGAGGCAAAATACCGAACCTGGATACTCATGACGTTCCCCGTGATTGCGTGAATAAATAATGTGAACTATGATGCATTATACATCAAGCGACGATATAGATGACAGCATGACAGAACTAACACATTTCAATAAATCCGGTGAAGCACATATGGTCGATGTCGGCGCGAAGGATATAACGCACAGACAGGCTATTGTTGAAGGGAAAATAAATATGTTACCTGCAACACTGGAGCGCATTATTCAAGGTACTCATAAAAAAGGCGATGTACTCGGGATTGCGCGAGTCGCTGGGATTATGGCAGCTAAAAAAACAGCTGACCTGATTCCACTGTGTCACCCGTTGCCATTGACACATGTTGAAATCGATTTGCAAGCTGATGAGAAAAATAACTGTATAATCTGTCGTGTGACGTGTGAAACACGTGGGCAGACAGGTGTTGAGATGGAAGCATTGACTGCAGCACAAGTCAGTCTCCTCACCATATATGATATGTGCAAGGCAATAGACAGGGGTATGGAAATTACGTCTGTCAGGTTGCTTGAAAAATCGGGTGGTAAATCAGGTCACTGGGTCAGTGATAATTGACTAAGGAATGGTGGTTGATCCAGTAAAGTATTTTTTATGTTCATTTATTAAATAGATGAGACCTTGTTTCTACCTGTGTGTTTGGCCTGATACAAGGCCTTGTCTGCTGCTTCATTCAGATCGGTTGCATTTTCCAGCTCAGGAAAGCTGGCAAGACCACAGCTGAAAGTCACCTGAAATTCTCCCTGGTCACATTTATATTTAATGTGTGAAAATTCCTTACGGATTTTATTAATGATATTGTGCGCATTTGCAATGTCTGTATCAAACAGTATGACAGCAAATTCTTCACCGCCATAGCGTCCGATGGTGTCTGACTTGCGAAGTCGTTGTTTCAGGATGCGTGCCAGACTTTTGATTACCTTGTCGCCCATGGGGTGGCCATAATTGTCATTAACCTGTTTAAAATGATCGATGTCAAGCATCGCAAAAACAAGTTGGCCTTTATTACGTGCAGTTCTGTAGACATCCTGTTCGAGCATTTGCTTTGTTTTGGTGTGATTGAATAACCCTGTAAGGCTATCGCGTACCATCAGGGAACGCAGTTTGCGGTAACGTTTTGTTCGTGTTTCTACCGAGGCTATCAGATGATCAGGGTTAATGGGTTTGGTCAGAAAATCATCGCCGCCCTGGCGCATGGCTTCAAGTTGCTTGTCCATGTCACGCTCGGATGAAAGGAATACAATTGGAATACTGACGTAATCTTCAAATTGACGAATGATCGATGCGAGCTCCTGACCACTGCACTCAGGCATGTACATATCCATTAGTATTAATTCCGGATTAAAATCAGACACGGCCTTGAGTACGTCCATCGGGTCGGTAACGACGACGGTCTTCATGCCGACACTCTCCAGGGTTATTTGAAAAAAGGCAGCCATACTTTGTGTGTCTTCGACGATCAGAATACGATTAGGTTCTTCGTGTTTTTTGAATGATATTGTATCCAGTTTGTCGATCAGGTCAGAAATATTAACGGGTTGTTGATGATATGAACTTGCTCCGGCACGTACGGCTTCCAGCCGAGAAATCATACTGTCATCGTTGGCAAGAAAAATACAAGCGATGCTTGCATTGGCCGTGTCGGCTTTTAATTGTTTTATGGTTTCAATACCATTCGAGTCAGCATCAATAATGATAACGTCTGGCTTGTTGGTGCGGATTTCTTTTGCTAATGCATCGTTGTGAGGAAGAGTGTGTATTTGATAGCCGAAATGCGAGAGCTGCTCATCAAGTTCGCTTGCATCCTTCATTACAATCAGAATAGAGAATAAATCATCATCATTACGATCTGCTTCAGTCTCCTGCTGTGGTTCGATAGCGCTTTTGATGTCATCCTGGTCTAATTTCGGCTGCAGATTATCCAGTTGTACAAGCAAGGCTTCGATTTCATGTTGTTCCTGTGTGTCTGGAGGGGTCTGGTTATCCTGCAATTGACTGAAAATAGCATTCAGCCCTGTGGCGAGTGTACTGATATCATCAAAACCATAGGTCGCACCTGAGCCTTTCAGGCTATGTGCCTGACGATGCAGCACTTTGAGTGAGGCCGGATCATAATGTTTACAGTATTGTGCCCAGGATTGCATTAATTCCTGCACGCGTTCAGGAAAATCCGCTATATATTTTTCGCGGAGTACCTGTAACTGATTAAACAGTTGTGACTGTGCTTTATCCATGTATTTTTTAAGCTTATTTCTCGTGTCAGGTTTCCTAGATCTAGCGACAAGGTTCTGGTTTTCTTAAGAAAATGTAGCTTAAATACCCTTAAACAGCCTGTTTAACTAATTTTTTCATCAAAGTAACTTTGTTGAGTCACATATCAGGGTGACATTTGCTAGAATGCGTGAAAATATTGTTGGAGTAGTATGATGATTCTAGATGTAATGGTTGATACGCAGGAAGTAAAGATCCAGATACCGGATGAAATGCTGAGCCAGAGCCAGGCGTTTTTTGACAAAATGGACAAGGATATGGATGCAGGCAGACGCCTGGGACCGACCTATGTTGAAAACCTGGATGCTATTCAACGAGCGCAGATCGTCGCAGACCGGTTGTTAACAGCTATTGAAACAGAAAATCAGGGGCTTGCTCAATTGATGGCGGCCTATATAGTGACGCGTATTAAAAATGTGCAATTGGTAAATATTGATATTAATGGTGACCCATTAAATACAGAAATTATCCTGAACCAGGGTACCTAGCCTGTAGGCGTTGTAAGTCAGCTTCATGCGTTATTTTCAATAAAATCCCGAATAAACTGTGGTGGCCTGGCGCCCGTAAAACGTTCAATCTCCTCTCCATCTTTAAACAGGATGATTGTTGGAAAACCACGGGTCTGGTAGCGCCCTGCAATTTTCATATTTTCGCCTTCATCCACTTCCAGTTTCGCAAGTAATACCTGTCCTTCCATTTCCATGACTACACTGCTTAGAATCGGTGCAATTACAATACAGGGTGAGCACCAGTCGGCCCAGAAATCGACCAGAACAGGTAGTTGGTGTGATGCTTCTATTACACGTTGTTCAAAGTCATCCAGTGATACATCGAAGATCAGATCCTGTTTGTTCATAAAATATGATACCAAGCTGAAAGAAAGAGCGAGATTATAGTGCGATCAGATTCTTTTGGCTAATTTTGAGAGGTGATTGAATTCATGGCGATAAAATGGGTCTGTATATTAGCTATACTGATGAAAAGTATTGAAAATACATTAATAAAGTCAGGTTCTGGTCGATAGCATCAATAATAAGGATAAAAAGGAATCATTATGAAAGCATCTGATCTGTTTGTTAAATGTCTTGAAGAAGAGGGAATTGAATATATTTTTGGTATTCCGGGTGAGGAAAATGCCGATTTTATGATGTCTCTGGAAAAGTCGGAGAAGATACGTTTTATTCTTACGCGTCACGAGCAGGGTGCGGCATTTATGGCAGAAGTCTATGGTCGGCTGACAGGGAATCCGGCAGGTTGTCTGGGGACACTTGGGCCGGGTGCAACGAACCTGATTACCGGGGTTGCTGATTCCAACATGGACCGTTCTCCGATGCTGGTGCTTACTGGACAAGGCGCTTCAACACGGCTACACAAGGAATCACATCAGGTGATGGATGTTGTGTCGATGTTTGAGCCGGTAACCAAGTGGGCACAGTCAGTGCTCCACCCGAAGAGCATTCCGGAGATGATTCGTAAGGCCGTGCGATTGGCACGAACCGAAAAACCTGGCGCCTGTCATCTGGAACTTCCCGAGGATATTGCCAAGCTGGATGTTGATGCTGAACCGATGAAGCCATTGCGTTTTCGTCGTCCGGTCGCAGATGACAAGATTGTTGATCAGGCATTTGAAAAAATAAGTAAGGCAAAGCGCCCGATTATTATCGCAGGGAATGGTTGTATCAGAAAACGTGCGAGCAAACAGTTAAGAGACCTGTGTGAAAAAACCGGTATTGGTGTTGTCAGTACCTTTATGGCAAAAGGCTGTGTTGACATGGATGCTGACTATTGCCTGTATACAATTGGTTTACAGGCGAAGGATGTAGTCGCTTGTGCAGTGGATGCGGCTGATCTGGTGATTACATTGGGTTATGACATGGTTGAATACCATCCTTATTTATGGAATCGTAAGAAAGATAAAAATATTATTCATATTGATTTTTTACCTACAGAAATTGATGAGCACTACCATCCGGAAACAGAAGTGGTGGGTGATCTTGCGCATACACTCTGGATGCTGAATGAGCGTTTTGATAATACTGGTGATATTAACTACGACTTGAAGCAACAGGCAGCTACCCGACGGGATATGCAACAAGAGCTGTCTGAATACAGAGATGATGATACAGAGGGTTTAATCAAGCCACAAAAGATACTTTGGGATGTCCGGCAGGTAATGGGGCCTGAAGATGTTTTGTTATCTGATGTTGGCGCACACAAAATGTGGATTGCACGTCATTATCAATGTCATGAGCCGAATACCTGTCTTATTCCAAATGGATTTTGTTCTATGGGGTTTGCTTTACCAGGCGCACTGGCTGCAAGTATTGTTCATCCGGATAAGCATGTATTATCGATTTGTGGTGATGCCGGTTTTATGATGAACGTGCAGGAAATGGAAACCGCAAAACGCATTAATTCCAATATTGTCGTGATGGTATGGGAAGATAACAGTTACGGCCTGATCGCCTGGAAGCAGGCCAATGAATTTGGTCACCATACCGATTTATCTTTCGATAATCCGGATTGGCTGCAATTGGCCAGTGCATTTGGCTGGCACGGACATCATGTAACTAAAAGTCGTGATTTGCTTGGTGCATTAAAAACAGCTTTGGATGAATCAGGCCCGAGTCTGGTAGTCGTGCCAATAGATTATGCTGAAAACATGAAGCTGACCCAACGTCTGGGTGATATTGTTTGTCCGATATAACTTACCCCGGTCTGAATTAATACAGGAATACAAGGAAAAGTCATGCCAGAAAATTATTCACTTATGATTCCCGGTGTTGGGCCAATGGATGAAAAAGTAACCGTAACGGCCCCCTATGACGGTGCGGTTATTGCGACACTGGATGCGGCAGATGCAAATGCAGTAGAACAGGCACTAAAAACAGCGAATGATTTATTTACAGACAGAACAACATGGTTGTCTGTTCCTGAACGTATCGCGATATTAAAGAAAACAGCTGAGTTAATGTCCGAGCAGGCAGACTCACTCGCGCAAGAGGCTGCACACGAAGGTGGCAAGCCGTTGATCGATTCACAAGTTGAGGTCGCGCGTGCGATTGATGGTGTTTATAACTGTATCGAGTGTATGCGCACAGACAGCGGTCGTGAAATTCCGATGGGTATCAACCCGGCATCCGCACATCATATGGCCTTTACACGCAAACAACCTATTGGCGTGGTTGTCTCTGTCAGTGCATTTAATCACCCGTTGAATCTGATCGTGCATCAGGTTGGTCCGGCAATTGCGAGTGGTTGCCCGGTGATTGTTAAACCTGCCGAGGATACGCCGTTGTCCTGTTATCGCTTTGTTTCATTGTTACGTGAAGCCGGTTTACCGGACGCCTGGTGTCAGGCATTGGTGGTGACTGATCTGGATGTAGCGACAAAGCTGGTTACTGATTCGCGGGTTGCTTTTTTCAGTTTCATCGGTAGTGCAAGAGTAGGCTGGTCATTACGCAGTCAGCTCGCGCCGGGTACACGCTGTGCGCTTGAACATGGAGGCGTTGCACCGGTTATTCTTGAAGCCGATGCCGATCTGGATGACGCTATACCTCTGCTGGCCAAAGGTGGTTTTTATCATGCGGGTCAGGTTTGTGTGTCGGTGCAACGTATTTTCTGTCATCACTCGATCGCCCGTGATGTTGCTGAAAGACTGGCTAAGCTCGCAAACCAGCAAGTTGTAGGTGATCCACTGGATGCAAAAACAGAAGTGGGGCCATTGATTCGACAACGTGAGGTTGAACGCGTGAGTCAGTGGGTAGATGATGCGGTCAAAGAAGGGGCGGTATTATTATCCGGCGGCAAGGTAACGGGTCATTGTTATCAGCCGACGGTGCTTTTTCAGCCTTCAGCCGATTCTACTGTATCAACAAATGAAATCTTTGGCCCGGTGATTTGTGTATATAGCTATGATGATATCGATGAGGCTCTGCAACAGGCAAACAGCTTGCCGTATTCTTTTCAGGCATCGGTGTTCACCAAAAATATTGACACTGCGTTACACGTTCATGAGCAGATTAATGCAAGTGCAGTGATGGTTAATGATCATACCGCTTTCCGTGTAGACTGGATGCCATTTGCGGGTTTAAAACAATCCGGGCTGGGTACAGGTGGCATTCCTTATACCTATGAAGATATGCAGATTGATAAAATGATCGTGATTCGGTCGACTGTGATCTGATTATTTCAATATATTTGTAGCTGATTTATCCGCGAAGTCTTTTGTTATTTAATTCGCGGCCGGGATACCCGTTATTTACTTTTCCAATGATTGGCATAATAACCGCTCCTACATCAGCGTATCCAGCTTATTAACACACATGTAGGAGCGGGGCTCCTGGCCGCGAAAAGCAGAGTCAGCAAACCAAACACGCCTGTAGACTTTTTGTTCCTTTACCGACCAGGGAAATTTTTTGATATAATCCCTTCATGCATATCCAGAAAATTCAGATCAAAACGCAAGGCCGCGGCAGTTACGATATTACGTCCGACGTACAATCTGTTGTCAGGGAAAGCGGCATCAAAAAAGGCCTGTGTCACATCTTTGTTCATCATACCAGTGCCTCACTTATGCTTTGTGAAAATGCAGACCCGACAGTGCGCGCAGACCTCGAACGTTTTATGGCCAGACTTGTGCCTGATGGTGATCCGTTGTTTGAACATATCGATGAAGGTGCAGATGACATGCCTGCACATATTCGCAGTATTATTACCACGAATGATATGACCGTGCCTGTGCAGAATGGTCGTTGTGACCTCGGTGTATGGCAGGGAGTGTTTCTGTGGGAGCATCGTACCGCAGGTCACAGGCGCAGTGTAACGATTAGTGTGCAGGGGTGATCAGGCGCTCAGAAGTATTTTTGTCATGTCCAGTTCAATAATTTCAAATTCCATTTTTTTCAGATCAGCCAAAATGTAGGTTGCGGGTGCACCAATGCCTGCGACTGTACCTGGATCAACCAGAACGGTTTTACCGCCTTTGATATTTTCCACCCAATCAACATGTGCCTTGTGATCATGACCAAAGCAAACCATATCCCAATCGCCGGTGGTGGCCATGGCCTCAGCATAATGGGGATAGTGCACAATAAAAATCTTGCGGCCATTCATTTCGATACCCGCATCCTGACCATGATAAATTAACTGGCCAGCGGATTTATCTGCCATGCGATGCAGGGTAGACATGTCACCTGTGTTATTTCCGTGAATGACATGAACGGGCAATTCAAATTCACGTGTAACCTTGAGAGTGCTTGGTGCGACCACATCGCCGCAATGAATAACCGCTTCTGCGCCACGTCCCTTGGCATCAGCAACAGCCGCTTTAAGCAGTTTCAGGTTGTCGTGGCTATCAGATACGATACATACCTTCATTAGAAACAGGGCTTCTCTGGCTCTGCCTGATAGCGACGAATGCTGGCATTAATTTCGGCCTTGGCTTCTTCAGGGCCAAACCAGCCTTCAATCTTCACCCACTTGTTGGGTTCCAGATCCTTATAATGCTCAAAGAAGTGAGCGATCTGCTGGATGAGCAGTGGTGGCATGTCATCAGGGCCTTTTACGCTACGGTACAGAGTGCATAACTTGTCCATCGGTACAGCCAGTATTTTTGCATCTTCACCGGCTTCGTCGGTCATTTTTAAAATGCCGACCGGGCGACAGGTGATCACAGAACCACTGATCAGGGGTACTGGTGTCGCAACCAGTACATCAGCAGGGTCTCCGTCATCTGATAAGGTATGCGGGATATAACCATAATTGCAGGGGTAATGCATGGATGTATTCATGAAACGATCAACGAACATCGCGCCAGTCTCTTTATCGACCTCATATTTCACAGGATCACTGTGCGAAGGAATTTCGATGATGACGTTGATTTCGTCAGGGATATTCTTGCCTGATGTAACTCTGTCCAGATTCATATTTTCTACCTGCTAGCCAGAAATAAGGCCGGCAATTATACCGGCAACGTTGCAGGAATGCACGGTCTGAAGGTTGGAACTTTAAAAAACCATGGTGTTAGAAAGGTAAAAGACTTGCTGTCTGGAGCGCGTACTGGAGGGATTCAGTTTTATGTAAATTTTCTGAATGCCAGCCTGCGCCGGCATTCAGACAACAAAAGACAATAAATTTAAAAACGATTTGATTAATTAAGCGCAGAAAAAAAGCCCCTCCTTTGCGGGAGAGGCTTAAGTTCACCAAGCTCAGAGCCGTTTTAAATAAGCGGAACAGCCGGCAATATTGGTACGATTAACAATGCAACAATATTGATGATTTTGATTAGCGGGTTAACCGCAGGGCCAGCAGTATCCTTGTAAGGATCACCCACCGTGTCACCCGTAACCGCGGCTTTATGTGCATCAGAACCCTTGCCGCCATGGTGGCCATCTTCGATGTATTTTTTCGCATTATCCCATGCGCCACCACCGGTAGTCATGGAGATCGCAACGAACAGGCCGGTAACGATGGTGCCAATTAGCAAACCACCCAGAGCTTCACGACCCAGTATCAAGCCAACAGCCAGCGGTACCGCAATTGGTAACAACGAAGGAATAATCATTTCCCGGATTGCAGAGCGGGTCAGCATATCTACAGCCTTGGAATAGTCAGGTTTCTGGGTATGATCCATAATGCCTGGCATCTCTTTAAACTGGCGACGTACTTCGTTAACGATCCCACCTGCTGCGCGACCCACTGCTTCCATTGCCATTGCGCCAAACAGGTAAGGAACCAGTCCGCCAATGAACAGGCCAATGATAACCATGTGGTTGTCCAGTGAGAAGTTAAGTGCAGGACCACCTTTGGCGGTTAATGCGTGTGTATAGTCAGCAAACAGAACCAGTGCCGCAAGCCCTGCAGAACCGATGGCGTAACCTTTGGTAACGGCTTTGGTTGTATTACCGACTGCATCCAGCGGGTCTGTGATGTTGCGGATTTTTTCATCCAGTTCAGCCATTTCAGCAATACCGCCCGCGTTATCAGTGATCGGGCCGTATGCATCAAGCGCTACAATAATACCGGTCATGGACAACATGGCAGTTGCCCCGATCGCGATACCATATAAACCTGCGAGCTCATAAGTGCCCCAGATGGAAGCACAAATAACCAGTACCGGTGCAGCAGTTGATTTCATGGAAATGCCCAGACCTGCGATTACATTAGTGCCATCACCCGTGGTAGAGGCAGCAGCGATACGCCTGACAGGACCAAACTCGGTAGCCGTGTAGTATTCAGTAATCACAACCATCGCTGCGGTCAGGCCAAGCCCGATCAGCGTGCAATAAAAAAGGTCGATATTTGAAACCGTCAGGCCTTCAAGGATCAGGCTGGCTGGCATCATCGCTTTGGTTACAAAGTAGAATGCAACTGCTGCCAGTACAGCGGCAACAATCAAACCACGATACAACGCATTCATGATCTTGCCGCCATCACGAGCTTTAACGAAGAAAGTGCCGATTATCGAGGCGACAATTGAGGTGCCACCCAGGACCAGAGGATAAATAGCAGCGACGGCATTGTCTTTTAATAACAACGTGCCCAGCAACATAGTGGCAACAACAGTTACCGCATAGGTTTCAAACAAGTCAGCTGCCATGCCTGCGCAGTCGCCTACATTATCGCCAACGTTATCGGCGATAACAGCCGGGTTACGTGGATCATCTTCCGGAATACCGGCTTCAACCTTACCGACAATGTCCGCGCCTACATCAGCACCCTTGGTGAAGATACCGCCACCCA
>Ga0316205_10004235_pt1 | contig 12725 bp, 8 predicted proteins | sample 3monthpyrite_MG_FD_204941 | JGI IMG/M metagenome (GOLD analysis project Ga0316205, IMG submission 204941) | Microbial mat bacterial communities from mineral coupon in-situ incubated in ocean water Damariscotta River, Maine, United States -... | ecosystem: Environmental > Aquatic > Marine >... | reverse complement strand
AGTTTATAAACGAGATTATTGAGTTGGAAAAAGGGCATGAAGAAATCGAAGAAGTGATCATTCAATCTACACGGAGTAGTCGTACAATTGAAGATATTCCAACTCGTATTGAGTTCATTGCCGGTGAAGAACTATCCGAAAAAGGAAACATGAAACCCGGCGATATTCGCATGTTACTCAATGAAAGTACCGGCATCACCACTCAGCAAACCTCAGCAAGCAGTTATAATTCTAGTATTAGAATTCAAGGATTAGATGGGAAATACACACTGTTATTACGGGATGGTCTACCCCTGTATTCCGGGTATTCCGGTGGATTAAGTTTGATGCAAATAACACCATTAGACTTGAAACAAGTTGAATTAATAAAAGGCTCGTCATCAACATTATATGGCGGTGGCGCAATAGCAGGACTTGTTAATCTGATCGGTAAATCACCGGATGAAGAACCCGAATTGAGTATCATGTTAAATGGAACTTCCGCTTTAGGAGTGGATTTGAGTTCATTTTATTCAGCTAAAAATGAAAACATCGGAACCACTATTTTTGCTTCCTACAATAAAGGAACTGCCTATGATCCCGCTGATATCGGCTTGACTGCCATTCCTGAGTTTGATCGGTTCACTATAAATCCAAAGCTATTTCTGTATCCATCAGAAAACACAGAAATTGTTACAGGATTAAATTTTGTTACTGAAGATCGATTAGGGGGAAACGTAGACTACATTAATGGAAAAACAGTGCCCAATCCATATTTCGAGCGAAATAAAACCAATCGTGTTTCAAGTCAATTTTTATTGACGCATGAATTTATAAATGAAATTTTATTAAACGTAAAGAACAGCATCAGCTATTTTGATAGAAGTATTCAGATTCCAAATTTTGAATTTTCCGGGGCACAACTTTCATCATTTACTGAAGTAACTCTGAACTGGATCTCCAAAAATACTGAATGGATTGCCGGTGCAAATTTATGGACAGAATCCTTTAACCAATCTAATAACTTGATTGGATTAAATGATGATTTTGATTTCGAGGAAACTACAGTAGGTGCCTTTTTGCAGAATACATGGAATGTCACCCCAAATTGGACTTTAGAATCAGGTCTTCGGCTAGATGATCATTCTGAATATGGAACTTTTGCCCTTCCGCGATTATCAATTATGCTTGAAACCGATAATCGACTCACTTTCAGACTTGGCGGTGGTTTAGGATATAAAACTCCCACCCTTTTTACAGAAGATTCTGAGCGAATACAGTTCAACAATTTAGTGCCATTAAATACCGACTTGAATGCAGAACGTTCTTATGGACTGAATTTTGATGTGAATCGAAGTTTTGTGATTTCTGACGAACTCTCACTTTCAGCAAATATTCTGTTTTTCGTCACTCATATTGATGATCCTTTGAGACTTTATTCTTCTCGAGGAACCTTTGATTTTCAGTTTTACCAATTTGGAGGATATGTAGAAACTCAGGGAATGGAAGTTAATTTGAAATGGAGTTACGATCGTTTGAAATTATTTATTGGATACACTTTTTCTGATGTTCAAGAACGTGAATTTGGTCAAACTTCAACCTTCCCGCTTGTTGCCAAAAACCGCCTCAATAATGTGCTGATGTACGAGAAGCATGGTGAATTCTGGATTGGTTTGGAGGCGTATTATTACAGCCCTCAAACTCTGAGTGACGGCTCGATCGGAGATTCTTACTGGATAACCGGACTAATGACCGAAAGAGTTCTGGGCAAAGGATTTTCCCTCTTTCTGAACTTCGAAAACTTCTTGGATACGCGTCAATCCGATTTTGACACCATCTTTACCGGTGATATTTCAAACCCTCAATTCCGTGATATTTACGCTCCGGTTGATGGATTTGTGATTAACGGTGGTTTTAAATGGAAAAAATAGATGGGTGTAAGAGTTCTTCTTTCGCTATGCTAAACTATCCGAAAAGAAATCGGCATAATAAACAGACCACTCAGCGTCGGGTGCCTCTTCCCGGTGATCTAAATCTGCAGCCACGAATAAATAAATCAACTCAGCTTTTGTGATTTCCAAATCCAAAATATCCATCACTTTTTCGTACATGAAATCTGCATACCAAATTGGCCATTCAGTATCTGCTCCATCGGTTTCGATAAATGCTTTATGATGAGCTTGACTTACTTCTTTGAATAATGCAGTTAAATCGTTGCGTTGTACATCCGTAAACATAGTTTCCTTTGGTCTGAGAGTGAGTAATATTTAACAGGTGATATCCAACGGCAGCAATACCCTAGATCTTTCTGAAAAATAATTTAACGAAATACTTTGGGCAGCCTTACCGATTCATCGAAACAAGAAACTCTTCGTTATTTCTAGTGCCTTTAATTTTTTCAAGTAGAAATTCCGCTGCTTCGAAGGAATTCATATTGGTCATGTAACGACGAAGTAATACCACTTTTTCCCGTTCAGCATCACTAACCAGAAGTTCTTCACGCCGTGTACCACTTCTGAATACATCAATAGCCGGGTAAATACGACGATCAGAGATACGACGATCCAAGACAATCTCACTATTTCCGGTACCTTTGAATTCCTCAAAAATTACATCATCCATTCGTGATCCCGTTTCTACTAATGCCGTAGCAATAATAGTAAGTGATCCACCACCTTCGATATTTCGAGCAGAACTAAACTGCTGGCGCGGAACTTTCAAAGCCTCAGAATCAACTCCACCTGACATGGTTCGGCCTTTATTACCGGCGCATACATTGTAAGCTCGTGCTAATCGTGTGATGGAATCTAAGAGTAATAAAACGTCATGCCCGCTTTCTACTAAACGCTTGGCTTTTTGAAAAACGATTTCAGCTAAACCGATATGATTTTCCGGTTTTTCATCAAAGGTAGAAGCAACTACTTCTGCTCCTTTAACAGTACGCTCCATTTCGGTAACTTCTTCCGGGCGCTCATCTACAAGTACAATTAAAATTTTTGCTTCAGGGTGATTCTTTGAAACTGCGTTAGCAATATTTCTCAGAATAGTAGTTTTACCTGTTTTTGGTTGAGCCACTATGAGTTGACGCTGACCTTTACCAACAGGTGAAAACATATCGATAAACCGAGTTGTATATTCTGAAGCTGAAAATTCCAATTTAAAGCGTTCATCCGGATGTATAGGCAGCATATCATCAAAGTTACCACGATTGTCCATATCTGTTGGAATACGGCCGTTCACACCCTCAACGCGAAGTAATGCGAAGTAGCGTTCCCCAACTTTTGGTGGGCGGATAATTCCGATCACACAATCACCTTGCCGAAGGCGAAATCTCTTTATTTGAGAAGGTGAAACATAAATATCATCCGGTGAGGCTTTGTAGCTATAATTCACCGATCGTAGAAACCCGTATCCATCAGGTAAAATTTCAAGTGTACCTTCGTTTACTAAATATGGGCCAAGCTGAGGTATTAACTCTTCTAAACGTTCGTTTAAAGTTGGCTTATCGGAAACAGGTAATTGGTCATGTTCATGATTACGTTTTCGCTGATGTTGGCGCTGATTCCGATTTTCTCTTTGCTTCTGCTGCTGTTTCGCGCGTTGTTCCGCTTTTCTCTCTTCTTCTGCGGGATCAACTTTCTTGTATGAAACAATATGTGAGGAGCCGCCATAGCCGATTAATTCATCATCTTTTTGGGATGTTTTTTCAATCACTTCAACTTTATTGGATACAATTTCTATAGGTAGCGATCCCTGTTCAGCTGAACTAGCTTTTTCACGAATTTTATCAATGAGGTCTTTCTTACGAACCCCGGTCACTCTTTTGATTCCAACGGATTTTGCGATTACTTGAAGTTCGCCTAGTTTCTTGGAATCAATGGATTCCAATTCTTCTGCAGAAATACCCGCTTTCTGATTATCTAACATAAATATGGTTGCTATTGCAAATGATGGTCTTACTGAATTTGGGGTGAGTGCCGGTTCTTCTTTCTAGTAGCACTCCATCAGGTAAGGAATTTTAGGTGGATAAGCCTGATTAGTTCGTATAGGTTAACCACCGTTTTACGATAGGATAAAAGTAAAAACTTCCAGCAAAAATTACTACCTCATGCTTCAATTCATCTAATATTGTTTTATAGTTCTTTTCTTCGATCAATTTTACTATAAAATAGTTTTCAACATCTTCAATTTTAGCCGCTCTTTCGCCTTCTTGCTCATAAAAATATATCCTATCAAAATGTTTAAGAATATTCATTGTCTCTTCCCCGATTTTGTCTTTCATCAAGGAGAGTACGCAGGTTATTTTTCTTCCTTCTAAGGGATTTAGAGCTTCCATCATTGATTGGATTGCATCGGGATTATGTGCCCCGGAAAAATACCATTCTCTCTGAGAGTGAACTTTTTCAAATCGCGCGGGAAGCCCATTAAAGTGCTCTAATGATGATATAAGTACACTTTCTGAAACTGCTATGGTTGAATGCAAGATCTTAATTGTTGACCAGATTATTGCAATATTGTATTTATTTACGGGTTCAATAAAGTTGGTTCTAATTGGATTTTGAACCTCATTAATTTTAACGGAGTCACCTTCCCACACTGGAAATAAATTATCTGAATACACCAAAGATGCATTTTCTAATTCGGCTTTTTTTTCGATTTCTTCTCGTTCTTCCGGCTCGATGTGTCCAATAACTACCGGAATATTATATTTAATAATGCCAGCTTTTTCTCGAGCAATTTCTCTTTTTGTAGTACCCAAAATCGCCTGATGATCCAAACCGATACTGGTAATAACTGAACACTCGGGAGTAATAATGTTCGTAGAATCGAGTCGACCACCCAGCCCGGCTTCAATTATTGCGATATCAACTTTGGCTTCACAAAATGCCCAAAAAGCTAGAGCCGTACTAATTTCAAAATAAGTTAATGGGACTTCATTCAAAACTGATTCAGTTTGATGAAAAAATTGGAGCAACTTTTCATCACTGATGTCAACGCCGTTGATTTTAATTCTTTCGTTGTATTTTAGCAGATGTGGAGAAGTGAATGCACCGGTTTTCAGGCCCGCATTCCTATAAACGGATTCGAGCAGTAAAGTCACCGTTCCCTTCCCATTTGTACCTGCAACATGAATACTCTTGAATTGCTTATGTGGATTTCCAATCTCTTTGCAGAATCGACTAATATTATCCAGACCAAAGTTTGAAGCAGAGGCACCTACTTTAGAAAACATCGGAATCTGATCTAAATAATTCCAAACATCTGCAAGGGTTAGAAAACGTGTCATTAAGTCAACCGCATTTGTTTCAAAACTTCAAACATCGAACTTATGTGATTCAGTTCCGGGTGATTAGCATCAAAATGGTGATCATCTAATTTTTCAACCGCTCGAATCTCTGAAATTGAATTTGTGGCGAAAATGAAATCAGCTTTTTTTAAATCGTTTAATGTAAACACACCCTCTTCCACCGCATACTTAGTTTTTGAAAGCATTTCGAGTACCAATCCGCGAGTTACTCCCGGCAGTAAATCACACTTTAAAGAAGGCGTTTTTATTGTATTTCCTGTTCCCCAAAAGATATTTGCTTTGGTAGTTTCGCTAATATAATTATTCATTGTCAGCATCAAGGCATCATCAGCGTGCTGCTTTTCGGATTCCCGAGCGGCAACAATATAATTCAGCCCATTTGCAAGCTTATAACTTCTATCGAGAGCTGAATTTGGAATTACACGTGTTTCTGCTGTGATTAAATGTAGAGGAGGAAATATGAGAGATATAAGTGAATTAGCAGTTATCATCCAATCGCAGCCGGTTCTAGTAGTTTCATAGCCACGTTCCCCTTGTCTCCAGCATTGAATGCGAATAACCGCATCATTGTTATTCAGCTCATTTTTTAAAAGAAGTGATTGAATGAGTTGACTGAAGTGAGAATAATTAATTGATAGTTCGATGTTTAGATATTGAAGCGCCTCCATCAAACGCCGATAGTGTTGCTTAAACCCCAGAAATTGTCCCGAATAAGATCTAAAGGTCTCAAAGCAGCCATCACCATACATCATACCGCGATTGATTGGCGAGATTTTTACATCATCAATGGGATGAATTTCGCCATTAAAACATATATGCTGTTCCATTTTAGAATAGCTGACTCACACCTGTGGCTGCTCCTTCACGATAGCCGACAAAGGATTCAATAAAATTCCCTCTTGTATCCAAAACAAAATAGCTTGGAATACCGGGCACTTTCAAATCATTGAATAATTTAATGCCATCGATATACAGGAAGTCGTGATTTGGAATTAGAACCTCTGCAGTTTCGGTAGCATCTTTTACTGCTGCTGCTACAACTTCATAGCCATCGTTTGAAGAAAAAATATCGAACTCATTCATAATTTCAGCTGAACGCTCCGACCATGATGACCAAAACAGGACTATAACTCGCTTCCCCGATAATTCCGCTAATCTTAAACTGTCGCCATTATTTAGGAAAGGATGTGGATCAGTTAACAGGGTTTCATAATTCAATGTATTTGTTCGAAAATTTTCTTCTTGCTCATTTTTGAAATTAAAGGAAGCGTACACAATAAAGATTATTGTAATGATGGCTCCTATCGCCATAAAAGGTGCAAAGTGTTTTTGATCGAGTTTCATGCCCGAAAGTACGAAATCTTACTTTAGAAGATGAATTCTACTTTTTAATGATAACGACCGTTAGTGGATCAATAGTAATTTTATCCGATTGAATTTCAACACCGTTCTGAGAAGTCACTTCTCTTATCCCGGCTTCATCGGCATCCACAATAATAGTTCCACTTGTTAGATCTTCTTCAATTCGGAGTGTTCTGCTTTTACTATCAGCATTAATAAAAACAATAAATTCATCGCCTTCTGTCGACTTTGCTGAATATCCAATAACTAAGTCCGTAGCCATAATGTCGGGACTTTCAATGCGCTGAACATTTTTTGTTACTTCTCTTTCAGTACCCAATCTAAAAGCATCGGTTGACTTACGAAGTTCAATCAATCCGCGAGTAAATTCCATTGTTGTTTTGTGAATTCCTGATTCTGTGACTTTATCCCAATCAAACATATTAACAGCATCAGAAGCATCGTAAGAATTCTCGATGAAATATGGATTCTCAAATCCTTCTGAATACGCATAATCTGAAGTAGGCGGTATTTCAGATTTCCACTGTTTTGTTCTGCCATATTCTTGTCCGGCGTGGATAAATGTTGCACCCTGACTAGTTAGTAGAATTGCATTTCCTAATCGAATGCGCTTTTGAATTTCGTCTTCGTTTATAGCGGGGTCGAGATTGGTAGAGTGCGCGATCACATCATGCAAAGTCAGGTTGTCATGTGCAGCAATGTATTGTAGGATGTCACCGGGATCGTCTTCCGATGTATTGCTTGGTTTGGCAATTATGTTATTGAAAATGGTTTCAATAGATCGTGCTCCGCCGGTTATAAAACGGGCTTCTCCTTCAGAACCATAACCCGACTTAATTTCATTTCTCATTTCATCGGAAAAACATGCTACGCTATTTGTTTGGTTCATCCAATCTTGATCTGCGGGTATCACTTCTTCACCATCGTCACCGGCATAGGTTCGCCAGCACTCACCAACCATGTGAATATTTGGATTAATCTTTACAGCTTTATCCCACAACATCTGCACTGTTTCACCATCCAAATCACCCATTAAATCAAACCGAAATCCATCAACTTTATATTCATTCAGCCAATATAGGATGGAGTCAATCACCAGTTTTCTTGTCATAGCATGAGTGGTTCCAACCCGTCCACCTCCATAACTTTGTTTTGCATTTCCGGCTGCATCCATAAAATAATAATAGCCGGGTACGATGTCCTCCAAAATTGCTAAAGCTGCTGTATGATTGTAGACCACATCCAGTGTCAATCCAAGGCCGTAAGAGTGAACTGCATCAATGAGTACTTTTAATTCTTTGATGCGAAGTGCCGGATCAGTCGGATCGCCGGAATACATTCCTTCCGGTGCAAAATATCCATGCGGATCATATCCCCAGTTGTAGTTTACTCCGAGAGCATATTCTAGTTCTCTTTCTACTGCTTTTAACTCATTCCCGTGGGCATAACTCATCACGGGTAATAGTTGAATGTGAGTAACACCTAAATTTTTTATGTAGTCGATACGCTCGGTAAAAGCATCATAAGTTCCGAAACGAGCTTGGGTGCTAATATCAGGATCGGATGTGAAATCACGAACATGAATTTCCCATATAATTGCATCTTCTCGTTTTTCAAACCCAGCAATTTCAGCGTACTCCAAATCCGGACCTATTGCTGATGGATCTAAAATTGCGCCTTTTCCTGTTATAACACCTTCCGAAGAATCAACCCCTTTGGAAAATGCATAAGGATCGAGAACAATTTTTGAAACTCCGTAATTAGTTACTAAATAAGAATAGAAATTTCCAAATTGATCTCCTTCAACAGTGGCAGACCACACCCCTTTTTCACCTCTAGTTAGCTTTTTTAGGAAGTAATCTTCTTCTGCATCTACATCTTCATAAATCAGAACCGACACATCAGAAGCTAGTGGCGCCCAGAGTTTAAATTCTGTGGTTTCTTGAGAATATGAAATTCCCAAATTACCGGTGTAGGTGTATAATTCATCAATGGCTTTCCAATGAACTTGTGCCTTTTTTTTCTTTTGCCCAACTTGTACTTCATAGCGCTTTGTGAAATCAAGAGGCTCACTGGTTAAGATTCTATATGAATTTTTTTCTCCCGGTAGCACCAAACCGGATCGGATTATTAAACCGTCATCGATATAAGCAATGTCATCAGCATCAACTTCTTGACTGAGTACCACTTCAATTTGATTTGAAGATGTGATAAACGCCGAAAGAATTTCCAAAGTCTCATCCGACGGATTTGATGTGTTCGCTTGTGCTGTTTGAAATAAAAAAAGCACCAGTGACAGAACTAGTGCTTTGTTTAAAATTACTTTCATGAATTCAGTGTTATTCATTTTAATTAACAATCATTTAAGCGGGACTAACCACTACTTCGTCAACATCATCAACCCGCATTACTGAGAAAGCTCCAATTATCATGAAAACTCCTGCAAAGACTATAGCATATACTGCTTGGCCACCGTACAAATATTTCACAATTGGTCCTCCAAAAACACCATTTACAATTTGTGGAAAGGTTATGAAAAAGTTAAAAATGCCCATATAAACTCCCATTTTCTTAATTGGAATAGAGCCTGCTAAAATTGCATAAGGCATCGCTAATATACTTGCCCACGAAATACCTACTCCAACCATTGAAAGTAGCAACCAATATTTATTGGTTATAAACATGAATGAAATGAGGCCTATACCACCGGCAACCAGCGAAAAAGCGTGGGTTTTCTTTCGCCCAACTTTTCTGGCAATTTTAGGAAGGAAAAATGCAAATATCGCAGAAACTGCATTATACACTCCAAAGATTACGCCAACCCAATTTCCGGCTTCATTAAATAATTCGGAAGATGTATCATCAGCAGCTAAGCCAAAAACAGATTGTGCAATAGCCGGAGTTGAAAATACCCACATAGAGAAAAGGGCAAACCATGAAAAGAATTGAACCAAACCGAGTTGCTTCATGGTTTTCGGCATATTTACAAAATCTTTGAATATATCTGCAAAGCTAGCTTTTTCTCCTTCTTCTTCCTCTATATGATCATCAAACTCTTTCAACTCATCCGGCGAATATTCACTAGTAGTTGCAACTGTCCATATTATAGTGCCCAATAGAATTAATGCACCAAACACAAAAGAGATGATTAAGTTCATAGGAATTTCACCTTCAGCGGCAGATTTGCCAATATCGAACCACTCTGCAAGAACATAGGGTAACCAAGAACCTATCACGGCTCCAATCCCAATCAAAATTGTTTGAACTGAGAAACCTAAGGTACGTTGTTCACTTGGTAATTTATCTGCTACCAAGGCTCTAAAAGGCTCCATTGCGATGTTGAATGAGGCATCCATAATCATCAACATACCGGCTCCAACCCATAAAGCCGGAATAATAGCTGCAAACATTCCGGCATTTGGCATCATGATTAACCCAATACTTGCAAGAATAGCACCAATTAAGAAAAACGGTCGTCGTCTACCTAAACGGGTCCAAGTATTATCACTGTAATGGCCAATTATGGGTTGTACAATCATCCCTGTGATAGGCGCTACCAACCAAAACCAAGATAGATGTTCTACATCAGCTCCAAAAGTTTGAAGGATTCTGCTAGCATTGGCATTCTGAAGTGCAAAACCCATTTGGATACCAAGAAATCCCATACTCATGCTCCATATCTGGAACTTAGATAACCTTGGTTTTGATTTTTTTGCTGCGCTCATATTTTAGTAAATATTATATTTAGATTGCTTAATTACTTGAAAGTATAAACCATTGATGTGGTGGCAGCACTAGTTCGTAGATTTCATCTTCAGAATTAATAGTACCGGCAGTTACACCGAATTTTGAATACGTTGATGACGCCCATAATGGAACTGATATTTGTTGCGATTCTGCCGTAATATTTATCGCTACTATAATCTCATTTTGCCCTTTTTTTCTTGTAAAGGCATACGTTCCATCCGGTGAATCAATTCGCGTTCTTTCACCTCCGAAAGCTCCATTCCATAGGGCCACATTATGTTCTTGCAGTGCGAGCAACATTCTATAGAAATCTTCATAGGCGTATTCTTTCCACTCTACTTCATCTTTCTCGAAAAAATTTAACTGCTTATCAAGGATCGATTCCTGACCTGTATAGATGAGTGGCATTCCGGCAACTGTAGCAGAAAGAACTGCGAAACTTTCGAAATTAGGACCATAAAGATCTACATCGCTTCCATTCCAAGAATTTTCATCATGGTTTGTAGTGAAATACATCCTATATGCATTTTTTGGATAAATGGCAGCATCACTTTCGAATAGTGAATCCAGTTTTTCAAAAGTCTGATTTCCGGAAGCAATTTCACGAATCACATTTGCATAATCCCATGCATAATTCATGTCAAATGCTTCAAGTAGAAGTTCCGGCTCACCGTCTTCGGCAAGCATAAACACATCCTTAATTTTATCGAGTTCAGTATGTGCATTTACCCAAAAATCGGTTGGAACCATACCTGCAACATCACTGCGATAACCATCGATATCAAATTCACGAACCCAATATTCTAAAGCATCAAGCATGGCGGCACGTAAATCAGGATTATCATAATTAAAGTCGATTACATCAGACCAATCCTTTACCGGTGGTACAAAATTTCCTTCTTCGTCCAAGGTATACCAATCTTTATTTTCTGTCCATACATTATCCCATGATGAATGGTTGGCAACCCAATCAAGAATCACTTTCATGCCCAATTCATGTGCCTCATTTACTAAAGCTCGCAAATCTTCTTCAGTACCAAACTCTGGATTAATCGCTTTAAAATCTTGCACGGAATAATAACTTCCCAAAGTTCCTTTTCGATTTAATTCACCAATAGGATGAATTGGCATCAACCAAAGAATATCAACGCCCATAGCTTGTAATCTAGGCATGTCTTGTATGAAGGCATTAAAAGTTCCTTCTTCAGAATATTGCCTAATATTTACTTCGTAAATACTGGCATTTTTGCTCCATTCCGGATGTACTACACTACTTACAGGTGCTAATTCAGGTGCTTTAGAACACGAAATTGCAGAGGCAAGAAAGAGTAATGCCCAAAGTTTGTATGTTTTCATAAATCTATATTGTTTTTGATAGATCAGATGTTAAACAATTCGTTAAACAAACAAATGCCTTATTTAAGCAACATCATTTTTTGAGTTTGGACTACATTACCGGCTGTAAATTTTGCAATGTACACTCCGCTGCTTAAACCGTTGGCATCAAACCGAGTAGTGTATGACCCTACATTTTTAACTTCGTTAACTAGTGTTACCACTTTTTGCCCTAACATGTTGAATACTTCTAATGTGACTAGTCCGGCATTTGCTACATCAAAATTAATATTTGTACTTGGATTGAACGGGTTTGGATAATTTTGATACAAACTAAACTGAACCGGAGAATTAGTTTCCTCTAGTTCAGATGAAACATTAACGACATCAAATTTCTTTGTTGTAAATAACCGATAAGCGCCGGGTTCTAGGTTAATTTGCGCTTGTGCTCCAGTCACTTCAATTTCAGAATTGTTGAAGAAATCAAACCAAGTTCCGTCTCTCGTAAAATCAACTGTTTCGGTTGTTGATACCATACTAAAGTTCCCAATTGCAACTACATCAGATTCCGGATGAGTGTGTCTGAAATATTTAATCATTCCTGATAAAGCGTAGAAAGTACCGTCTGGTCGGGTAAATGCTTCACTGCTGTTTCTCAACTTAATAAGCTGTGACCAAACATTATAAAGGTCTTTACGATCCGGATCTTCATTATAATCCCATCGAATGGGTTTATTTGCAGTTCTACCCGGTGCAAAAGATGGGCAATCTCCATCATCATCATTACTTGGTTTTAAACATTGTTCACCATTATCACCGTAACCATATCCCAGTTCATCAAATTGCCAAATCATTCTTGGTCCCGGAAGTGGAAAGAAAAACACGCCAGCTAATTCCATCCGATCTAAAGCAGTTCCTAAATTTCTCACATTATAATCGCCTGATGAATTGCCAAAGCTTCTATTTTTAAACATCAACCATTGCTCATCATGGC
>Ga0316205_10004234_pt1 | contig 12725 bp, 12 predicted proteins | sample 3monthpyrite_MG_FD_204941 | JGI IMG/M metagenome (GOLD analysis project Ga0316205, IMG submission 204941) | Microbial mat bacterial communities from mineral coupon in-situ incubated in ocean water Damariscotta River, Maine, United States -... | ecosystem: Environmental > Aquatic > Marine >... | reverse complement strand
GCGTTCAGTGCCATAGGGTGGATCATTAAGTATCAATAAGATATTCATAGCTTTACTCCTGAAAGATCAGTTAGCGTTCAATGCTGTAGCCATTTTTAATCCAGTCAGTCATTCCCATCTTCGCGACATGCACATCGGCAAAACCTTTTTGTGCTAACAGTTGCGCTGCTTTCGCTGATTTTCGATCAGTTCGGCAGATGGTGACGACTGGTTTTTCCAGGTAATCACCCAGTTCGTCAATTCGCTGCTCCAGTTCTTCTAATGGAATTAACCTTGAGCCTGCAATATGGCCCTGTTCACCGATATAATCATCGGCTGTGCGTACATCGAGTAATAAAAAATCTTCAGCTGAATCTAATCGCTGTTTTAAATCTGTAATATTCACCATTGAACCCTTGCGAAGATTTCCAATGAGTCGTGGTAAAAATGAAACAATGGCCAACAGGGCGAGTGCCAACATTGCTTTCTGTATAAGTCCTTCACCACCGGTTGCCGCCTCACGACCAATGTAACCAAGGTAGGTATAGGCAATGGCACCGGGTAACATGCAAATATAGGTAGCAATGCTGTATTGGGTAAAACTAATACGGGTCAGCCCAAGGGCATAATTCAACAAATTAAAAGGAAACAGGGGAACCAGGCGGGTAAATGCAACGAAGCGCCAGCCTTCATTTTCAACACCACTCATCAATTGTTTCATTCGGCCACCAGTTTTCTGAGCCACCCAGTCTGAAGCCAGGTAACGCGCAGCCAGAAATGACAGCATGGCACCGATAGTGGCGGCGGTGAGGTTATAAAAAGTGCCCCAATACGGCCCAAACAAGGCCCCACCTAATAACGTGAGTACGGAACCGGGCAGGAAGAATAGTGTGCCGATAATGTAAATAACCATGAACAGCAAGGGCGCTGCTGAGCCTGCATCCGTCATCAAGGCTTCAAGTTGAGCCGTATCCAGTTGATCGCGAAAGATGATTACCAGTGCAATGCCTGCAACCAATGCCAGAAATATTAAAACTCGTGTAATGCTATTTTTCATTCTGATGACTCTTTCCACTTTCATCTTTATCATTCCATTGACGACGATTAATAGCATATCCGGAAACTTTACCTATAAACGGCATGGTCAACAGCCCGGTAATCCAGGTGGCCTGCCTGGTTTTTCGAAAGTTACGAATACCAATAGTCATGCCCACGTGACCACCACGAGGTTGGTCACGATAGGTGCCAAACAGGCGGTCCCACCAGCTTAAGTTAAATCCGAAATTACTGTTGGTTTCATCATCTTCGATAGAATGGTGTACACGGTGCATGTCGGGCGTTACGATGAACCAGCGCAACAGGTTGTCCAGCCCCTTAGGCAGTCCTACATTGCCGTGATTGAACATGGACATAGCATTAAGAACGACTTCGAAAATGATCACGGCTACGACCGGTGGGCCGAGCACCACAATGGTGGCAAATTTGATTAACATCGACAGGATAATTTCAATGGTGTGGAAGCGGGCACCGGTCGTGACATCAAAATCGAGGTCTGCATGGTGTACCCGGTGTAATCGCCACAGCACGGGCACCGCGTGTACCATGACATGTTGTAAATAGATAATAAAATCCATGGCGATAATAGACAGGATCACGCTAAGGGCAAAAGGAATAGAGTAAAAATTGAGCAATCCCCAACCATGTTCAGCCGAAAAAGCGGCCACACCGACAGCAGCGGCAGGGAAAAGCAGGCGCACTATGAAGCTATTGAAAAAAACCAGGCCGAGATTATTGGTCCAGCGTAGCGCTTTGGAGACGGTTAATGCGCGTTTGGGGGCAAGAATTTCCCACAGGGCCATTACCGCCAGTGTGCCAATAAAAAAGCTGAGTCGAATAGTTTTTTCGTTCTCGGTTATGAATTCATATAAAGCCATTATCCAGTCCTCTGGGGGTGTTAGTGCTTGGGTTGCACTTGTATCTATAGTAGAAAGGGTTATAATTTTAAACATAATCTAGTATTCTATTAATTACTAGAATAATGAAATTACGGAGAATGTCAACAGTGGCAAGTTTTAAGCACGATTTATTTAACGAGTTTGCACGTGTAGGTAAGGCACTAAGTAATGGTAACCGACTGGAATTACTGGAGTTTTTGGCCCAGGGTGAACGTAGTGTTGAAGAACTGGCTAAAGTCTCTGGTCTGACCGTCGGTAATACTTCACAACATTTGAAGCAGCTCAGGCAGGCCGGTTTAGTCAGATCAAGAAAAGAAGGTCTTAAAGTCCATTACAGTGTGACGGGTGATGATGTTATTTCACTACTTGATGCTATGCGAAATGTAGCCCAACGGCACATCGCAGATGTGCAGCAACTGGTAAATAGCTTTCTGACAATAAAGGATGAGCTTGAGCCTTTACCCAGGGAAGAATTATTACAGAGAGTAAAAGATGATCTCGTTACCGTGCTTGATGTGCGCCCAGCTGAAGAATTTGCTGCAGGTCATGTGCCCGGTGCTATCAATGTGTCATTAAATGAGCTAGAAGGTTATCTGGATAAACTGGGAACAGAGCAGGAAATAGTGGCTTACTGTCGTGGCCCACATTGTGTGCTGGCATTTGATGCAGTTGCTAAAGCCAGAGAAAAAGGAATAAAAGCAATGCGTCTGGAAGATGGTTTTCCTGAATGGAAATTAGCGGGTCTACCGGTCGAACAACAACACTAATATGAATTAATAGTTTTTTTATTATACAGGCAGGTTGCAAGGATGTATGACGCAAATAGATCTAAATGCCTTCTTACTGTGAGGTTTACCTTATGTTTGAAAACAGCCGTATTTTATACTCAGTAAATAAAAGGCAGGTCTATCTGTATTTTATTATATTTCTGCATAGCCTGTGGCCAATACAAAGTTTCGCTGAGGAAACATCTGTAATACGCTTTGGTGTTTTGTCTGTTGGACAACCTTCACGTGTACATTTCATATGGCTGCCTTTTGCTGACTACATGAGTCAGCAACTAAGACATTCGGTTGAATTAGTCACTTTTCAAGATTTTGGCGCTTTAATCGTCAGAAATGCTATTGCGAATCCGTCTCATTTGCATTAACATGCCTGTCATGAGTAGTTATTTCAAGCAGCCTTCAGTTAACAGCAAACAAAAGCAGGTCCTGGCCGGTGGCTTAAGTCTGGGTTTGCACTTGCTAGTTGTTGTGACGCTGGTGGCCCAGGCTGAACCGGAAGCGGTGAAGCAGCGTACTGTGGTGATGGTGTCGATGATGGAGGCGGCAAAGCAGACGCCGGAGTTGCCGACAGAATCTGAGCCGAAACCAAGGCCAAAACCACAGCCGAAGCCTGAACCAAAGCCAAACCTGGAGCCAGAGCCGCAGGTGCAGGCAGAACCAGAACCAGATGAACCAGAAAATGAGCCTGTAGAAAATACGGATGTGTTAGCGTCGCAAGAGACGCAAGCCGAGATCGAGTTGCCACAGTTTCAGGCGGATTATCTGCAGAACCCACCGCCGGTTTATCCACGACTGTCGCAACGCTTAAAGGAACAGGGTGAAGTGTTACTGAGGGTGCGAGTGGGAGTAGGTGGTCAGCCACTGGAAATTAGTTTACAGCAGAGCAGCGGCTATGCACGGCTGGATCAGGCGGCGCAGAGGGCGGTGACGCAATGGCGCTTCGTGCCAGCGCAACGCAATGGAAAAACGGTGGTCGCCTGGGTGGTGGTACCTTTTGAATTCGCATTAGGAGGTTAAATGAATCTTGCAATTGTTTTTCAGGAAGGCGACAGCGTTTTAATCGGCGTGTTTCTCAGCTTGCTGCTGATGTCGGTATTGACCTGGTACCTGATTCTGTCGAAGTCGGCAGCCATCTACCAGTGGCGTCGTCATAACCGCCAGTTTTTACAGCGCTTCTGGGATGCGCAGACACCCCGTGAAGCCTGGCAGCAGGCATCGCAGAATCTGCAGGCGCCGTTGGCGCGTCTGGCCGATGCGGCATTTAACGGTATGCAGCAATTTCAGCAGCGGCCGCGACTGGGTAATCTGGATGAGTTTCTGGTGCGTAATCTACGCAACGGTATAAATCGTGAAACTTCGCGTACCGCGGCGGGCATGACATTTCTCGCCTCCATCGGCAGCACCGCACCCTTTATTGGTTTGTTTGGCACGGTATGGGGTATTTACCATGCGCTAATCACTATTGCACAGTCTGGTAATGCCAGTATGGAAATGGTGGCAGGCCCATTGGGTGAAGCCCTGGTGGCAACGGCTGCGGGCCTGGCGGCGGCGATTCCGGCGGTGCTGGCCTATAACGCCTTTCAGCGCGCGAACCGCACATTGCAGGAAGAACTGGATGGTTTTGCCCATGACCTGCACGCATTTTTAATGAGCGCTGAGGTAAATGATGAGATGGCCAATACGCCTGATCAGTTGGCCGATGCAGCGGATAAAACTACGCAGGAACGGGAGGTCGCCTGATGGCATTTGGTGGATTTGAAGCCTCACGGGATGCACCCATGGCGGAGATGAATGTGATTCCGCTGGTGGACATTATGCTGGTGCTACTGGTGATTTTTATTATCACCGCACCGGTCATTACGCACTCGGTAAATGTAGAGATGCCACAGGCATCGAGTCAGCCTACGCCTGCAAATGATCAGGCATTGCAACTCAGCATTCGCGCCGATCAACAGATTTTTCTGGATGATACAGCGCTGAGCTTGTCCGAGTTGGAAACAAAGCTGCGTGAATTGGCGGCGCGAAACCCGCAGCAGGAAATTCATTTACAGGCGGATCGTAACGCGACCTATGATCTAGTGGCGCGCAGTATGGCCGCGGCACAACGTGCGGGCATTGTGCGCATTGGTTTTGTTACCCAGGCTGAGACCACAACAAATGAGTGAGAAAAAAGATATAAGTAATTCGGCGACAAGTTCGCCCTGCATACCACCTCGCGTTAGCAGCGAAACACTGCTTGCCGGTGCTCAGGCATTACATATTGAACATATGGGCGAGCTGTATATTTTGCGCCGCACAAGTAACGGTAAACTGATTCTGACCAAGTAGAAATTTCAGCTAAGCCATTCAGCTAAATCACCCGGTATAAAAACCGGACAAAATTCCGCAAGCCAGCCTTATAGCATTGCTATGTAGCCAGCCAGCTCAAACATTATTTTAAATTTATCAGAAAATAAACGGAGACTGGCATGAAATGCACCCCGAAATATCCCGTAAACATTAACAGCAAAAAACTGTTTCAACCCGGCTTGCTGGCAACTGCCATTACGCTGACATTGAGTCCTGTGCTGTTGCAGGCACAGGAAGCGACACTTGACAAGGTGGTTATCATTGGCACCAGTGAAGACGCCAAACAACTCGCCGGTTCAGGCGCGGTGGTCGATAGTGAACAAATGGAAATCGAAGTGGCCAGTGATATTAACCAGTTACTGAAAACCGTTCCCGGTGTTTACATTCTCGAAGAAGAAGGCAATGGCCTACGGCCTAATATTGGTATTCGTGGGGCCACCAGTGAGCGCAGTGAAAAAATCACCTTGCTTGAAGACGGTGTGATGATTGCACCGGCACCTTACTCCAACCCAGCCGCGTATTATTTCCCCACCATCTTGCGTATGTCTTCAATTGAAGTACTAAAAGGTGCGCCGCTGTTGCGTTATGGTCCACAGACTACGGGTGGTGTGGTGAATATGTTATCAACACCCATTCCGCAGGAGTACAGCGGTGAGGCAAGCTTCAGCACCGGCTCATTTAATAGCAGTGATTTGCATGCCTACTACGGTGGTACGGAAGGCCAGTGGGGCTGGTTGTTTGAAGCTGTTGAACGTAACAGTGATGGCTTTAAGAAGATTGAACGTAGTAATCGTGACAGCGGATATAATGTTTCCGACTACGTTGCCAAATTAAGATGGGAATCTGATAAGGGGCCGAAACAGAGTGCGCTGTTAAAATTGCAGCGTTCAGATGAAATCTCTAATAGCACTTACGTGGGTTTAACGGATAATGATTTTGCCGCGGACCCGAACCGCCGTTACGGTTTGTCGAGTATCGACCAGATGGTGAATGACCACACCGGTATTCAATTTGTGTACAGCCGTGAACTGAGTGAAAGTGTGAATGCCACGGCCACGCTTTACCAGAACAAGTTTAATCGTAACTGGTTTAAACTGTCCGGCGGCGGCAGCCTGATTGATGATGCCAATAATGGTGATGCTACCGCACAGGGTATTCTGGATGGTGACATTGATACCACCGGTCTAAATTACAAGAACAATAACCGTGCTTATGAGTCCAGCGGTATTGAAGTGAATTTTGATGTCGATATGGGCCTGCATCGTCTGGCCATTGGCACACGTCTACATGAAGATGAAATGGATCGTTTCCAGCCGGTGAACGTGTATGACCAGGTCAATGGGTCACTGGTGTTTCAGTCAGTTACTGCTCCCACCGGTAGCAATAACCGCATTGAAAAAGCAGATGCAACCACCTTATGGATTACCGATGACTGGCAGGCAAGTGAAAAACTGAATGTTAATCTTAGCCTTCGTTATGAAGATGTAGAAAGCCGCCGTGTTCAATATGCTGATGAAGCGCGCAACACTGTGGATTCAACCCGTTCTAACCAGAGCGCTGAAGTACTTCCAGGCGCATCATTTACCTATCTATTTAATGATAGCTGGCAATTACTGGCCGGTGTGCACAAAGGGTTTTCACCACTGGGAGGTGGCGCGACAGAGGAAGAAGAGCCGGAAACCAGTGTCAACTGGGAATTTGGTGGACGTTACAATAACGACGACCTGTTTGTAGAAGCGATTGCGTTTTACAGTGACTTCTCAGATAAAACTGAAAACTGTTCCGTGGGTTCCCCCTGTAGTGATGGTGCAACATCCGGCACATTCGTGAATGGTGAAGCGGTGATTAGTGGTCTGGAAACCCAGCTGGGTACCGAATGGCAAGGTGATGAGTTCAATGTGCCATTGAGCATCGCCTACACTTATACCCAGGCTGAAATTAGCGGTGACAACCCAACCAATGGCTTGCTGGATGGTGATCAGTTGAAAGATGTACCTGAGAATACTTTCAGTGCGAGATTGGGTGTGGAGCACAGTAGTGGCTGGAACAATTATGCAGTTGCCAAATACGTTGATGAAATGTGTGTTGCCGTAGGGTGTAACCGTTCGGCTTCTCCACAGGCAAAAACCGATGCATTGATTGTGGTGGATTACATTAGTCGTTACAGCCTGAATAAAAATGCCGAGGTGTATTTTAAGGCGGAAAACCTGTTCGACGAACAGCAAATTGTGGCACGTACCCCGGATGGTGCACGCCCCAATAAGCCTCGCAGTGTGATGCTGGGTATGAAGGTTGGTTTCTAGTCGATATCGGGTCATGTAAAACGAATCCGAAAGATATAAACCCGGGTCATGCAAATTCATCGCCTGCATTCTATGCATTAATTCTGAGTAAAAACCAGGGAAGGTTCTATGTGGGTGCCGACTAACCCTTCGGGTTAGTAGATATAGGTTTACAGAATTTACCCAGCTCTATGCAGTGGGTAAATGCCAGTAGTTTGACTCCTGCTGGTTATGGTCAGGCCGGTGCAATGCACCGGCTTTTTTTCTCTACAGTGAAGCATGGTTTTCCACGAAGGCAGGAGGGCAGTCGTTCGTCTTTTTGTTGGTTGTCTTCAAGCTTTCGGTGAACGATTAATGATAAATGACGTCGAGCAATCTGGCCTCAAGCAAGCGGCTCCAGCGTACGCACTTGAGAAGATCTACATCTCGATCAGGTTATAGTATAAAGGCATCTGGTAGTATCAAGCGCCTTTATAATGCCGCTATCTAGCTATCTACTGCCCAGAAATAAGGCTCCGCCACCCACATAAAAACGCAATTGAATAACAATAGTTCTCGTTTGCATTTATGATTGCGACTGGTATTATTCACTCCCCATTTATCTATACGAGGTTTCTATGTTATTTCAGCGTTTTACTCTCGGACTATTACTCGCATCCAGCCTGTTATTGACCAGTATACCAGTGGTGCACGCCGACGGTGAAAAGCTGGTTCATCTTTATTCTGCACGCAAAGAAGCTTTGATTAAACCGGTGCTGGACCAGTTTACTGAACAGACCGGCATTAAAGTGAAGCTTATTACTTCCAAGGCGGATGCACTGTTGAAGCGTCTGCAAACAGAAGGTCGCAATAGCCCGGCGGACGTGTTGCTCACTACCGATGTGGGGCGTTTACACCGTGCCCGTGAGGCAGGTGTGTTACAGCCAATTGAGTCGGAAGTTTTAAACAATGCAATACCTGCGAATTATCGTGATGTGGATGGTTACTGGTATGGCCTGTCGTTGCGCGCACGGCCGATTGTCTACGCCAAAAACCGGGTCAAGCCGCAGCAGTTATCCACCTATGAGGCACTAGCAGAATCGGCGATGAAAGGTCGGGTGTGTATTCGCTCGTCTAACAATATTTATAACCAGTCGCTGGTGGCCTCAATGATCAGCAGCCGTGGCGAGGCGGCCACTGAAGCTTGGGCAACAGACTTTGTGAAAAACTTTGCCCGTCCACCCCGCGGTGGTGATCGTGATCAGATCAAGGCGGTGGCTGCCGGTCAGTGTGATGTGGCTGTAGTCAACACCTATTATCTGGGCGTGATGCTGAGCGGAGGCAAGGCTGATGAGCGCGCTGCTGGTGAAAAAGTGGCCGTGTTCTGGCCCAACCAGAGCGGCCGCGGTACCCATGTGAATGTATCTGGTGCTGGAGTTACCGCCCATGCCAGGCATCGAGATAATGCCATCAGGCTGATCGAGTTTCTGGCGACTCCACAGGTACAAAACTGGTATGCGCGAGTCAACCATGAATACCCGGTAGTGGAGGGCGTTGAATCCAGTGACCTGTTAAATGACTGGGGTAAATTTAAAGCTGATACGATTAACCTCACCGAACTGGGAAGGCTCAATGCCGACGCCTTACGTTTAATGGATCGTGCCGGATGGCGCTAGACATTTGTTGCTAATAAGGGCGTAGATATTTAGTACAATGGCGCGATGTTTGTAGCCCCGTTATCCTCGATTCGCCGATGGTGTAATCCGTTCAGTCGCCAGTGGCCCCTTTGGGACCCCTGGCGACTTGGCGTTATGCTGGTGGCACTGGTGTTTGCTGTGCCGGTGCTTACCGTGTTCAGCTTTATTTTTCATGGCGATACCGAGGTGATGTCGCATCTGGCGGACACGGTATTGCTGAATTATGTCTCCAATACCGTCTGGCTGGTGCTGGGGGTGAGCTATGGAACCCTGAGCATCGGCATTGTCTGCGCCTGGCTGGTGAGTGTGTGTGAATTTCCCGGCCGTCGCTGGTTCCAGTGGATGCTGCTGCTGCCGATGGCCATGCCGGCTTATATCATCGCCTATACCTATACTGGCATGCTGGATTTTGCCGGGCCCTTGCAAACCAGCCTGCGGGAATGGTTCGGCTGGGGCTACGGCGATTACTGGTTTCCGGAAATCCGTTCGCTGTGGGGTGCCATGGCGATGCTCTCGCTGGTGCTCTATCCCTATGTCTATCTGCTGGCTCGCGCTGCCTTTATGCAGCAGTCGGGGGCGGCACTGGAAGCCAGCCGCATCCTTGGTGCCGGTCCCTGGCGGAGTTTCTTCAAGGTGGCGCTGCCGATGGCGCGACCGGCGATTATTGCCGGTTTAACCCTGGCGTTGATGGAAACCCTGGCGGACTACGGCACAGTGCAGTATTTCGGTGTGGATACTTTTACCACCGGTATTTTCCGTACCTGGTACGGGCTGGGTGACAGTGCCGCGGCGGCCCAGCTGTCGGCGATGTTGCTGGTGATGGTGTTTGCGCTGATGGCCATTGAGCGCTATTCACGTCGTCGCGTACGCTACCATCATCACTCATTGCAGCATGCACGCCAGCCACGTTACCAGCTGAACCGTCGTCAGGCTGTGCTGGCGGTAATGGCCTGTCTGTTGCCGCTGCTGTTTGGTTTTCTTCTGCCGTTTGTACAGTTGCTGGTGTGGGCACTGGAAACCGCTGCCGAAATGGTGGATGCGGCCTATCTGCAGCTGGTATTTAACAGCCTGCTTCTGGCCAGCATGGCAGCCTTGCTGGCCCTGTTTATGGCCCTGTTTATGGCCTATGGACAACGACTGCGCCCGGTGCTGGCGGTGCAGTTTGCGGTGCGCGTGGCTTCAATGGGTTACGCCATTCCCGGTACGGTGATCGCAGTGGGGGTGATGATTCCGCTTGCCTTGCTGGATCAGTCACTGGATAGCTGGCTGCGCGTCAACTGGGGTATTTCCTCCGGCCTGCTGTTTTCTGGCACCCTGGTGGCACTGATGTTAGCCTATATCGTGCGCTTTCTGGCGGTATCAATCGGCACGGTGGAGGCGGCACTCACCAAAATTCGCCCGTCGATGGATGATGCGGCCCGTTCGCTGGGTTACAGCCCAGGGCAGGTGCTGCGCCGGGTTCATATCCCGATTATGCGGGTGTCGTTGCTCACTGCGGTTTTAATGGTGTTTGTGGATGTGCTAAAAGAGTTGCCCGCGACCCTTATACTGCGCCCCTTTGATTTTAATACCCTGGCGGTACGCGCCTATGAACTTGCCTCGGATGAGCGACTGGCTGATGCCTCGACAGCTGCGGTGGCGATCGTGCTGGCGGGCATTGTTCCGGTGCTGTTACTGAGCCGCTCGATCTCCAGAAGTGGAAAAGCCGATGAATGAACTGCTAAAAATTGAACATATTTCTGTCGCTTATGGCAATAATACCGTGGTCCGGGATATCAGCCTTAGTCTCAATGAAGGTGACATCGGCTGTTTGCTGGGACCTAGTGGCTGCGGTAAAACAACCCTGCTGCGCACCATTGCTGGCTTTGAAACGCCAACTGCTGGCTCTATCAGTATCAACGGCATACAGTTCAGCGGTGCCGGGCATGTACTGGCACCGGAAAAACGCCGTATTGGTATGGTGTTCCAGGATTTTGCACTGTTCCCTCATTTATCAGTATTCGACAATGTGGCTTTTGGTCTGCACAAGTCGATGGGGCGGGTGGCGATTGCGCAGCGCACCAATGCGCTGCTGCAACTAATTGGTCTGCCCGACAGTGGTGAGAAATACCCGCACCAGCTATCCGGTGGTCAGCAACAGCGGGTGGCACTGGCTCGCGCACTGGCACCCAGGCCGGATCTGTTGCTGATGGATGAACCCTTTTCTTCACTTGATGTGGAATTACGCCAGCAATTGTCCCGTGAAGTTCGGCGCATTCTTAAGCAGGAAGGTATTACCGCCATGCTGGTAACCCATGACCAGCAGGAAGCCTTTGCCATGGCGGATTATGTGGGGCTGATTCTAAAGGGTGAGCTGGCACAGTGGGACAGTGGCTACAACCTGTATCACCAGCCGGCAAATCGTGATGTAGCGGACTTTATCGGTGACGGCGTGCTGATTCCCGGTGAAGTGATGTGTGACTACAGCATTAAAACCGAGCTGGGGCTGATTCATGGCAAGGTGCCGCAGGGCTGTCGTGAAGGCTGTTTTGTGGATGTGCTGATACGCCCGGACGATCTGATTCATACCGATAACAGCCCGATTGCACTGGAAGTGACCGAAAAATTTTTCCGTGGTTCAGACTTTATCTACACCCTTAAATTGCCCAGTGGCCAAGAAGTGCTATGCATTGCGCCTAGTCATCATAACCATGCGCTGGGTGCACCACTGGGCATTACCCTGAATGTCGATCATCTGGTGGTGTTTAAACGAGAAGCAGGATCAGCGGCATCGACATAGTTTATATTGCTGATCGTCATCGTTAATTAGCCTGTGCAGGCTAATCAACGATATGACAACAGGCAGGGCATCACTTTTTAAGCGTTTGCGCCTCGCCCAGATACAGCTTACTCTGTGTGCTCACCGTATCTGCATCGGCAGGTTCAGACGCTTTGTTTAGTACTTCTTCAAGAACTTCAACCTCATCGTCGATTTTTCCAGTGCATTTTCCAAGGTGTAGGTAAGGTTGTGAATCTTGTATAAACCTTCCCGTTTAAGATTTGTTGTTCCAGCACGCTAGCCAGTTCCTTGTTGTACTCGGAAAAATTGCGCATGGCCTGACTAACGATGCCCCGACGTTTGTGCACGCACAGGAATGAGCTGCCAAATTATTTTTATAGCTTTATTGATGAGTCTTTTATTTTTTAGAAGACGGAACAATAATAAATAAAACAGATATAAAAGACAAAATAGGTCTTGAAGAAGAATATGAAGGCGAATTTTTTATTGTTTTGGCTTAAGTAAAAAGAAGCGAAAAAGGATGAAGAAGCTAAAGAATTTGTTGTGATACGAAAAATTCTTAATTACATTAAAAGTAGTGTGTTGGGCGAATGGCACAAAATACCATATATCCGATATTTGTTAATATCGGATATTTGATATTATTAGATATTTAGCTATAATAAATCATGTTCTAACTATGCATGAATGATGATGAACCCTAAACGATCACCTCCAACTGCCATTATTGATAATCTCAATTATATAGAGAATCCTTTCAAACAGAAAAGTTTTACGGCGGATAAATATACTACCAATAAAATATCAGGTGCGAATACAGACTTAGAGTTCGCACTAAAATTTCTCTATAGCTACAATGGCAGTACAGCCACATTTAATAGTTATCGACGTGAACTAGAAAGAATACTTCAGTGGTCATG
>Ga0316205_10004233_pt1 | contig 12728 bp, 11 predicted proteins | sample 3monthpyrite_MG_FD_204941 | JGI IMG/M metagenome (GOLD analysis project Ga0316205, IMG submission 204941) | Microbial mat bacterial communities from mineral coupon in-situ incubated in ocean water Damariscotta River, Maine, United States -... | ecosystem: Environmental > Aquatic > Marine >... | reverse complement strand
AATGTCCAGTCTCTTTAGTGGATGAAGATGGAAACCCATTGGATCCAGGTGCATGGAACGGAGGAACTATTGACGGTGTGCTACTTCAAGGTGGTGATACTGGAGAAAACTTCCTTTTACCAGCCATCTATTGGACAGTGAAATATTTAGATCCAACTGAATAATACTTAGTTGAAATAGATTCTGTAGAACGAATTATTAAAATTCAATAGGGAGTAGCACGCTAGTGTTGTACAATCTAATTGCTATGAATTAGAAAGATTTGTTTCTACGAAAGGCCCATTCACTTCGAATGGGCTTTTTTTGTGGATGGTCTTCAGTAATCAAAAAATCTTAAAACCGATTAATTTATCTTTTCCTTCGGCTACATTAACTACCACCAGATATGGTTTGTAAGCACCTTGTTCGAATACCAAATATCCTTGAAATTGATAAATAGTCCCTACCTCATCTTTACCTTCACCAATTCCAAATGGCTCGTAGCCTACGAGATTTCCCAATTCTTTTTCCATCTGGGCTACTTTGTTCTTCACCCCTACGGCGAGTGGATCGGGAAATATAGTATTGTCCTTCAAAGCGTCAATTTTAATATAATCACCATCAACAAGACTTTGGGAGAAGGCTTTGAAAGTGCTAGCCTTTTTACTAAGGGTTTCAAGAAGACTCATCGGATAGTAATAAGAGGCTGTGTCATTCTTGGTGCTAATTAATTCAACATCCACATGGGTGTAATCTTTCCTTTCATCTTCTGTGAAACTTTCATACATAAGCCAAGCAATGTTTGCCGTGGTTACCGTAGGTTGTAGCGAGTCTACCCGGTTGCTTTCAGATACTTTTACATTGAATTTTTTAAGGGTTTCGCTGCCCAGTTCACTATCAAAACTCTTGGAGTAAGAAGTTTTTGCATCATAAAGTGATCCAATATAATCAAGTCCTTTTTGTTCGTTTTCAGAAACACAACTCCCCAAGGTCAATGCAAGGAGTGTGCATAAAATGTAAGGTTTCATACTATTTTTGAATTAATATTATTAGGTGTGAAGTTCGTATTCAATGGCAATTCGAACGAGGCCAGCCGTATTTCTAGCACCGGTTTTAATGAGCATATTGCGCCGATGAGTTTCCACGGTTCCAAAGCTTATATGAAGCCTTTCGGCAATTTCATTGGTTGTTAGTTCATCCAGAATGCAATGTAATACATCTTTTTCTCTAGGTGAAAGAGAAGGAAAAGGATTGCTGCTTTTTTTGTTTGTTTGGTTCATTACGCTATTGAGCACAATTTCACTAACATCGTGATCCAGATAATTTTTTCCGTGATATACTTCGGTAATGGCAGTAATTACTTCATCCCGCCCCGCGTTTTTAAGAACATAACCCTTCGCCCCGTTACTAAGCATGAGTTTAATAAGGCTACTTTCTTTGTGCATTGAAATGGCAACAATTTTGAGTTCAGGATTAGATTTGAGTAGTTGTTTGCAAGTGTCTATTCCATTAATGCCAGGCATGTTAATGTCTAGTAAAACAACATCCACTTCTGTATTTGGAATCCCAACAATGGCTTCCTCACCACTTATAGCAGTTCCAACAATTTTCAAATCGGGAACGTCTTGAAGCAGTAAGCAAAGACCTTCAATAACCATTCTGTGATCGTCCACTATAAATACATTTATCATTGTTTCGGAATAGTTATGTTAATATTAGTTCCTCTTTTGGGCTGTGTATCCCATTCAATGTTTCCATCGAGAAAGGCAACTCGGCTGTTAATGCTTTTCAATCCTAAACCTCTCTCGAGTTGCGCTTTTTGGTAGTCAAAACCAACACCGTCGTCTTCAATAATAAGATTGATTTCTTGCTTATGCCCAAATATTTGGATAAAAATACTAGTGGCCTTAGCGTGTTTTCTAATGTTAGAGATAATTTCTTGAACCAATCGATAGACCATTACCTCCCTCGTGGTTTCCATTTTGGGTAGATTATTTGCTTCGAAAGTGGCGTCGTATTTTTGATCATTAAGGTTGTCGACCATATCTTGAATGGCCCCTTCAAGTCCCGAAATAGTTAAGGCATGTGGCATCATGTTATGCGATATTCGCCGTACTTCAATACAGGCCTCATCAATTAAACCATTGGTTTTTTGAACAATGGGAACTTGCTCTAGTTGGTCGCATTCCTTTTGAATACTACCAAAATGCGCTTTCACCGTACTTAATAATCCCCCCAGACTGTCATGTAGGTCTTTCGCAATTCGCAATCGTTCCGCCTCTTGGCCTTCAATCATACTGCTCATTGCTGTTAGTTTGTTTTTTTGCTGTAAATCGGTAATTTTTTGTTGCTGAAGTTTTCGTTCTTGCCCCGCAATCGTTTTTTGATATTTCAATCTTTTTCTGAAGAACATAAAGAGGGTAAGTGCGAATACGCCAAGCGCAATAAGACCTATGAGGATCTGATTTTTTTGACGATTTTTCTTATCAATAATGAGTTGCTGTTCTGCCTCTTTTTTATCGAACCCATATTGCATCTCTATCTGGGTGATTTTGCGGATGTTTTTTTCATTAAAAACCGAATCTCTTACCTTGGTATACAACTCGTGGTTTTGAAGGGATTCTTCGTAGTTTCCAAGCGCATTGTGAGCTTGGTATAGACAATCACAAGTTTTAATAAGGTATTCTGAATCATTTGTTTTCAAGGCAATCACCTTGGCATCTCGACAGTTTTGAAGAGCTTCATCGTGCCGCCCATAAGCATTAAACAAGATACCCTTATTGGTATAGGCTTCCATGATGCCGCGTTGGGATTTGTTGGTTTCACTTACAACGAGTGATTTTTCATAACTCTCTAAGGCCTTGTCGTAATTACCCATTTCAAAGTGGGCGATACCAATATTAAGATCTGAACTTGCTATAAATCGTTCCGGCATTCCGCTTTCCAACTTCATGGCTTTTCCCTGCTTCAGTATCGCTAAACCTTCCTCCAAGCGATTCATCTTAATAAAGAGATTACCCTTGTTTGATAAAATGACAGCGGCATTCCCTTTGGACCCCAAATTGAGGGCTGCTTTGTAGGCTCCCTCATAATATTCAATTGCTTTTTCGTAATCTTCAGTTTTGTTATAAAGGTTGGCCAAGCTATTATTAAGCACGAGATTTTGCCCTTTGTATTTGCGTATTTGATCCTCGCGAAGGACTAATGTGTCCATTTTATCAAGTAAATGTTTCGCTTCCATCTGAGTAGAAATTGCCAGTATTACGGCGCCAAGCTTGGAATATGCACCTCCTTTTGTAGATAAAATGGAAGATTGGAGTAGCGGTTCGTTTATTTCCTCACTAAGAAGATAGGCTTTATCTAGGTTAGAAAGACAGGAGTCTAGTTTGGAATTAAAGTAATAGTAATTACCCAAGGAATAATAGGAGTGAGCCAAGTGCTTAGGTTCACCAACTATTTTTGAAATTTCAATGGATTTATCAATGAATTCTCTAGTGAGTGGTGTATATCTATTTTCACCAGCCAAACGTGTAAGCTTTCTTACCTTATCAAAATTGGTCTTAGCGGTATCTAAGGTGCTAATTACAGAGTCAATATACCTTTTGTTTATTGGTTTTTTTCCTTGACCAGAAACCAATGGTATGCAGCATAAAGTTGCCATCAAAAAGAGATATAGTTTTTTTGATGGCAACTTGAATATGAATATTAAAAGTTTTTGATGGTAATTCAACTTTTAGGTCTTTGGTTAGTATTCTCTAAATTAGGGAATTATTTTTTAAGGCATGAGCACCATGATTGATGAGCTATCTGGTCTTCATACTTACTTTTAGTGTGAATTCACCCTCATCTAATCCGTTAGCCCCAACAACACCTATCACGACTCTATAAGGTCTGTTTATGGCTACTAAGTTCCCGACCGTACGTGTGTGATCTTGTGGAGGTTTACCAACAAAGTTTCGTTCGTGAAAATGATCTGCTTCGCAACGGATGCAACTGGTTAAATTTGGAACCAAATCTGTGTTATTCACACCTATTTCATAAGCATAAATACTAAAGTTTTGAGAGGGATCTTTTGGAATGACAGTCACTGTCATTTCGCTGTATTTCGGGATAATGCCCGTAAAAAACAGATGCTTCCCTGTAAATTTACTTTTTTGGGTTTCGGGAAAACAAGCAATCGAGCTATCCCAAGCCCAGGAAAGATCGTTGATGACGGTTCCATCGGCCAGGTTGCCAGTATAAGCCACGTCTTTGTTCGGAACTGGTTCAATACTATAAACAGTGGGCTGAGCGCTAATCAAAAAAGGTGCTAGCGTGATTAAGATAAAATATAATGGTTTCATAAGGATGTTGATTGATTGTTATCTAAGGTACTTTTATTCCCTGCTTTAGGGTTCATTGAATTCAAGGACAGCTAAAAAATACATGAATTCTGGTAGGCGAATTCCTATGTTTTAACGGATAATTAAAACGGCCTTCGTAAGATCGAAAGCCGTTTCTTTTTATTTTATAGGCTAGTTTTTAGCCAGAGCGTTCATTCTATACCCTAGTGTGTTTCCGACTGATACATTGCGTAATTCAATTTTAAGTTTTTTGTTCGAATTAACTACAAAGATCTTTTTGTCTTGGTTTTGCTCTAAAGTAGTTGTGTATTGGTCTAGACGAACCCATGAACCATTGCTTCGCTTTTCCCAAACACGAATGTTTCCACGAGCATTTCCAGTTCTTCTGCGAACGATAATTTGAGTCTTAGGAGTACAAGATCCGTTGGTGTAAATGGTTTTGTTCTGTTGCCCAATGAGCGTTCCATCTACCAAACCACCTGTGCTGGCTATAGATCTCTTTTTTCCGTCAATTCTTAGGCTGTAGCTAAAGGTGTTGGCTACCGATTGGTTAACTACTTTCACCTTAATGGCTTTCCCATTAACATTGTTTAAAGTTCTCGTCTGCCATCCAGATGGAATATAAGTACCATTGTCATATTCAATAGGATTGGGTTGTTGCACGTTGTTAACGTAAATGTTTACTTGTGTTTCTGCTCTTCCTGCAGTCTTCTTTATTTTTACAATTACTTGATCCGAAGTCGCCGTAGTAGTAATAGTTGCTGGGTTGGCAGAATACACTTTTCCGGTTTTCGATTTTAAAGTTGTGGAGCATGTTTGTGCATTCACGTTCATTGAAAATAAGGCAACCGCAAAGACGGTTAATACTAGTTTGGAAAATTTCATAATTTGAGTTGTTTTAAGAGTTTTCATAATGTGAGATTAAATGATTATTGTTTCTGGTGCTAAATTATAGACACATAACAACTTCATTATCAAAGAAATCCGGTACAACTTTAAAATGTATGTTTTCCGCTAAGGGAATTCATGGAGGGTGTTTTCCGCTAATATTGACAGGAAAAAACTGGGTTTTAACAACGGGAGGAGTTGAAATGGTGTATGAAGCCTAGAAAAATACTTGCACCGAAAAGTTGGGTGTAAAGCCCAAGGAGATTTCCTCTATTCTTTTTACTGAAATTTCCGATTCATCTTGCTCTAATATGTAACGAACATTTAAGGTATTCGTTTTGTCTAAGAGATTAAGTATGGATAAATTGAACTGAGCGTCAATTTTTTCAGAAATTTTCCAAAGATATTCGGCAGAAAGATCTAACCGAAAATAATCAGGCAGGCGCTCTTGATTGGGCAAATTAAATTGTAATTCGGGTATCGTGTCTATGAGTATAAATTCTTCACCTTCCACTGGAGTTGTAAGGGGTTTACCAGTCCGCCAATTGAGGCCTGCTGCAAACTTAAACGAGCGGTAATTATAAGAAGCCGCCACTTTAGCCGAATGTCGCACGTCAATATTATTGGGAAATTCGCTTGGTGTTAAGAGAGGGAAATCATAATCGTTTTCATTGTACGCATAGGTAATCCAACCACTAAAATCGTTTACTTTTTTATTCAGAATAAATTCAACTCCTTTTACATGATAATTTCCAATAGTAGTCGCAAACCTAAATTGATTTTGGAATCCCTGACTTTTACTTGTAATGCCCTCCACATTCTTGTAAAAGCCTTCCAAGTTGACAAACCAATTATGCCTATTATACACGAACCCAACGGAGGCTTGTTTGCTTTTTTTTATGGGAATATCCTCATTGTTGGCCAATACCCATCGTCTTTTTTCAATACCGAGAAAATCGCTTTCAAAATCCACGCGTTGGGTAGCAGTTTGGCTCTTCATTTCACCTGAGAGCTCCAATGCAAAACCACGCCTCAGCTTTTGGATGATATGTAATCTGGGTTCAACAACCACTTCTTCAAATTTGTCGTAATAATTGCCGCGGACTCCTCCGGTAATACTTGTCTTTTTATTGTTGGATTCGAAAGTCAAACTTCCATGGAGGATATGAGATATTAAAACATCTTTTTCAAAATTCCGAAATCGCGGGATGTTCACATCTTGGATGTTCGAAACCCCTATTTCAGTAAAATGATAACCTGAATTCAGTTTAAAATTGTTGTTCAGTATCAGTTGGGTATTCAACTTGGCACCCCATTCAAGTACTTCGTTTTCTTGCATCAATACTTGGGTAGTGAAGACATCTGTATTCAATGCTTCCAATAAATAATAGGAACTAAAAACACTGGCATGTGTGGAGAACTTAGAAGACCACTTGCGTTCCCAGGATGCCCCGCCAGCGATACTACGCTGATCTAACTTACTTGTTTTGGACTGTGAAAGATCCACTAAGGTCTCTGTGAAGTCTAGGTCATTATTCATGGTAAGAAAGTTCACTCGCACCTTATCTTTTTCTGAAATATCCCACAGGAGTTTAAGTCCGGCGTCATAAAACCGAAAACTTTCTTTGGCATCTACAGCAACTATCTCTTGACTGTTCGAAACATTAGATACCTCGCTATCCTGAAAAATTCGTTTGGCGTAGTTGTCGTATACAGGAGTTTTAAAATATTCGTCGCTGGAGCCTCGTCCAGATATCTGAAGACCTACTTTTTCTGAAAGGGGAATTTCTAAAAATGCATTGGCATGAATTAAATTAACACCAGCACCTCCTTTTAACTGATCTACAATACTATCGTTGGACCGTATATCGATAACGCCAGAAACGTTTTCTCCGTAATGCGCTGGAGTTCCATTTTTGTATATAGTTACATCTTGAGTTAGGTAGGGATTGAAGGCCGAAATCAAGCCAAAGAAATGCCCAGTTTGGAACATTCGGTTACCTTCCCAAACAATGAGGTTTTCGTCATTACTTCCGCCTCTTGTGTTGATGGTAGAGATGGTTTCATTAATACTTTCGACACCCGGAATTACCTGTGCCATTTGAAGCACGTCATTCTCGGTCTGCCCAGGTAATAGCCCAAAGTTATTTGTTTTAATGGCAGTAGACCCGTTGAGGTTTCTATAAATACCTCGCACTAGTAAATTTTGAATCAGTACTTCATTTAATTCTGAAATTGCTGGTTGTATGCTAAACTTAGAGCAGGGAATATTCCACTTTAGAAACGACCACTTGTACGATTGATATCCAATGTATTGAATACTAATTTGCTGACTGGCAAACTCATTGGGAATCATAAACTCACCATCCACATTGGTGAGCGTTCCAAATTTGCCATCTCCAACAACCACGCTTGCACCTTCCATGGGTAGACCGGTTAGATTATCCAAGACCACTCCACAAAAATGATTTTTTATGCCCTTTTTTTTAGATACAGAAATATAGCGTTCATCAATTTTTGAAAAACGAAGCCTAGTATTTTGATTTAAATAGGTGAGGGCCTCATCCAAAGAAATATCAGTTGGTGGCGGTGCAATGCTAATATTATTTATTTCTGAAGCAACATAGGAAAAACTAACGTCGTGCTTGATTTCAAGCTCTTTTAAAATACTCGTAAGGGGTTGTGGTTCTAGATTTTGTCCACTTAATGAGTGGTTGGAAAATAGAAAGAGTAGTACTAATAAAAAAGAAACAAGATTAGTTGTTTTTCTTTGCATGCAGCGTTACTTCTTCACCCTCTATGGTAAAATCCACCTGCAATGGATCACAAATTGACCGCAATGCCACGTTGAGATCGTTGTGAGTGAAACTTCCAGTAAACTTTTTGTTTACCATATTTTGGGAGGTTAGTTTAATTGGATACTGTCGTTTTAGTTCTTCAAGTACTAAAGATAAGGATACATTTTCAAAAGTACTCTCATTTAGAATCCAATTAGGGGAGATAGCTGCAATGCTACTTGTATGGATATTGTTTATGTCCGTAATTTCCACTCGCGAGCCAGCGGGAACCTGTAGGGTAGTGTCTTTATAGGTAACGCTCACCAAGCCTTCATAACATTTAATATCGAACCTATGCCCTCTGGCAAATACATTGAACTGAGTTCCCAATACCTCCACAACACCCTGTGGTGTTTCAACGCTAAATTTCTCTCCCTTTTTTACTTTAAAAAAGGCTTCACCTTCTAATGACAACGTTCTCGATGCATCCCATTCTTTTTCATTAAATGAAATTTCAGATTGTGCATTAAGTGTCACTTCAGAAGCATCTGGTAGTAAGAAATTTTCTTTTTCAGCAATTTCCGTAGTATAGGTTGTGTTACCATCCTGTACCAATAAATATCCTGCTACTAAAATAATGAGGGCCGCTGCGACCTTCATAAATAAATAGCGCGGACGAAGAGATATCTCCTTTTGAGGAGGATTCAATTTTGAGCTTAACAAATTGTAGCTATGCTCTTTGTCAAATGAAGGTGTGCTAAAACCTTCGGTAGCCGCCGCAATTTTCACATATGACATAAACTCAGCGTCAGCCTCCAAGGTTTTTATCTCCTCGGGGCTAGCTGTGCCATTTAAATAGCGGTGCAGCAATTGTTCTTTTTCCATACTTATTATTGAAACAGTTAACTCTTCGTTTACCCTACCTCATAAAAATTATAATTCTTCTATTTCCTTTCTCAAGGATGCAAGTGCCTGGCTCATCCGTTTCTCAACGGCCTTTACAGAAATACTTAAGATCTCAGCAATTTCGGCATATTTTTTACCTTCAATTCGGTTTAACAGAAAAGCAGTCCGCTGGGCTTCAGTCAAATTACTAATGGCCCGCTGCAATCGTTTGTGGTATTGCTTTTCTTCAAGCAGATACTCTGGGGATTGCGCATTAATCTTGTGTGGCTGTAATTTTGCGTGTTGTAACACTACTTTTTGGTGTGCAACTTCGTTCAGGAACATATTGTTGGAAACCGTATATAGGAAGGATTTAGCTTTTTCCTGGGGAACTTTCGCGCAGTTCTGCCAAAGTTTAATAAAAGCCTCGTGTGTCAAATCTTCCGCACGTGCCGAATCACCACATTTGAAATAGATAAAATTTCTAATAGCGGTACCAAGATCACCATAAAGTCTTGCAAAAGTGCTTTCTTCACAGACATTGTTGGATGTTTTCATTTAGACTTTACGGTTGTTTTAGTATTGAGGCAATAAGAGTTTAACATTTTGTCTACAAATTTATGCTACTTTTGACTCTCATTTCTTACATTGTAAAATACAATTTATTTTGAATTCTAATAATAATAGTAAATAAATAGTAGGGTAAAATAGAAATGAACTGTTTTATCTATACAGGTAGTTAGTGAAAGACCATGAAAACGATACGTAAAGTCCCCATATTTCTTATTTCATTTTTGATGTTGCTTAATATGTCATGTCAAAAAGAAGCGGAAGAGTATATTGATGAAACTGAAGATAATCAGGCAACGGGCGGTCAGTCAACAGATGGACAGTCCATCAATTTAAATTCTGTTCTTACCGGAATGTTATTAAGCGCCTCTCAAAACAACGGTTATAAGGATAATATTATTGATGGTAGTAGTTGTATTTCGGTCAACCTACCGGTTACAGTTGTTGCCAATAAACAAGAGGTTATTATCCAAACGGAAGATGACTATGCTCTGGTGCAAGCAATCTTCGATGAATTTAGCAATGATATTGACTTCGTAGAATTTGAATTTCCAATTACGGTCGTATTTGAACAATACAACGACATTCAAGTAGATAATGAAACTGTTTTTAATAGCATTGTTCAGGCTTGTCAAAATGCTATTATAGACACCTATACTTGTGTAGATTTTGTCTACCCAATTTCCTGTTTTACCTACAACACAACAAATGAACAAACTGGCTTGGTAACTCTTAACGATAGCCCCGAGTGGTTTGATTATCTCAATTATTTACAGAACAATATTCTTATTGCTATTGATTATCCAATGGGTGTGGTTGTAGACGGTCAGGTAGTAATGGTTAATAATAATGACGCTCTTTTTGAGGTTATTACAGCGACCAATTGCGATGCAGAAAATGGCCTTATTAATCCTGTTGATTTTGAAAATAAACTCACTACTGCCGGATGGTTTGTAAATCTATATAATGAAAATGGTTCAGACGAAACCTGTGCCTATGTGGCTTATGAATTTACCTTTGATCAAGATGGAACTGTCAAGGCTGCAGGTGATTTTGATATACGAAACGGTACTTGGGAACTAATAACCGAGGATGGGGACTTAAAAATGGAATTAGAATTTGATTCTATTGGAGGTAATGACCCTTTTGAAGCTATTATGTCCCGCTGGAATATACTTGAAAGTACCGCGCAAAATATTAAATTGAAGGATACCAATAACGGTAATGGCATCTTTGATTACCTGTACTTCGGTCGTGATATTACTACTTCTTGTGGAAGTGGAAACGGGCAGATTCTAAAAACTAATTTAATTGATGGGGTTTGGTCTGTTGACACCTTTTTTGATAATGGCACCAATGAAACTGGTAATTTTGAAATTTACGAGATTAATTTTGAAATTGGAGGTTCGGTCGTGGCTTCAGGAGGTATCTATAATTACTACGGTAGCTGGGATATAATAGGTTCTGATGAACTACAAGTTACGCTTGATTTTGGAACACAAATTCCGTTCACTGAATTCAATGCCGACTGGAATGTTATTGCCTTCGATGCCAATCGAGTTGAACTTGCGAATAACATTGGCGGTCACAATACGCTCATCTTAGAAAAATTATAGTTTCTTCAAGAAATCCACATAATTTACTTCAGATAAAATAAGACTTCAATAATCTAGCTTGTTCAGAATCTAGTTCTTATATAATTCCTTACCGGCCTTTTCGTATTTATCTCCAGCTGTCCAAAAGGGAGTTACTGGGTCATTTCCAATCTTTCTGCCTGCTAAAACATAGGCCCGAAAGAACTTTTCTAAATAATCATAATCCATATTATCGGCATGATCACCTGGTTGATGATAATACTTAGTCACATCCCCGTCAAAAGATCTAAATCCAAGTGAAAAAGTGGGAGCAGGAATCCCTTTTGCTGCGAAGTTTACATTATCACTTCGGTCAAAAAGACCTTGCTCCGGCGCTGGATCGTCTATGGCCGTTAGTCCAAATTCGGCAACAGCATCCTTAATGTTTTGCGAGGCCGTTGTACGCGGCAATCCAATAATGGTCGCTACAGAGGTGTCATTATAACCACCATTGTCGCTATTAAAGCAATAGACCATTTGGTTAAGTGGTAATATGGGATTTTCAACATAGTATTTACTTCCTAAAAGCCCTTTTTCTTCACCAGTAAATAATATAAACAGTGCAGAGCGCTTGGTAGGATATTTGGCCAAACTTTGGGCCATACTCAGTACAGTTGTGGTTCCCACAGCGTTGTCTCGAGCACCATTGTAAATAACATCTCCTGTTTCATCTGGAGCGCCAATACCAACATGGTCATAATGCGCAGAATAAATAATATACTCGTTTTTAAGCACGGGATCTGTACCCTCTACGATGCCAACAACGTTTTGCGATTTTATTTCATACCTATTATCATTATCCATATTCCACTTAACCGTGTGATTCCCAGTTTCCATATCGAGGGCCGTAGTTCCATATTCATCCTGAACCCATAGGTAGGGTAATTGATTCTTTTGTTTGATATAGTCTTCCTTGGTTTTTCCCACTTCCAAACGAGGAGCATTAAAGTTGTGATCTATAAAACCCCAAGTGTCATTGCCCGTTTTTATCAATTCAATAATACCAGCGGCTCCGGCTGCTTTGGCTAAATCCGATTTTTTACCTCTCAATCGAAATGCACCTCGAACGTCTAGTGCATCGGGCCCTCCGCCTTTTACAACGACCACTTTTTTGTTTAAATCTTGCCCTTTGTAATCAGCCTCCAGTCCAAAACCTAAATAAACGAGGTCCCCAGTAAACTTCATTAGCTTTGACTGTATGGCAACCTTTTGTTTTAATTCCTTTCCATCTATGGAGAGGGTGATTCGTTTTGGCGCGTCTACCTTTAATAGGGTTACTTCTTGAAGGTAACTACCCGTTTTAGGGTCTGGTTTTACGCCATAACTTCTTAACGTATTGGCAAGATAAGAAGCTGCTATTTTATTTTCTGGAGTTCCAGTTTCGCGACCTTTTAACAAGTCGTCTGCCAAGAAATAAATGTGTCCTTGAATGGTATTTTTATTGACTGTTTCTAGAACTTTGTCTTTATCGGATTGCCCAAAAGAAATACTAGCGTAAAGTAAAGCGAAGAGTAGTGAGAATTTGATTTTCATAAAGAAGAATTTATAATAAGTTGCTAAAGATACCCAATTAATTACAACTATTTTTTGTTTAAAAAGTTATTCTGAAGGATACGTTGGGGGTAAAGCCTAAGGCAAACTCGTCTATTTCT
>Ga0316205_10004232_pt1 | contig 12731 bp, 10 predicted proteins | sample 3monthpyrite_MG_FD_204941 | JGI IMG/M metagenome (GOLD analysis project Ga0316205, IMG submission 204941) | Microbial mat bacterial communities from mineral coupon in-situ incubated in ocean water Damariscotta River, Maine, United States -... | ecosystem: Environmental > Aquatic > Marine >... | reverse complement strand
AAAAAACGCGGGAAGGCGATGGGTTTCAGCAAATAATCCGTCACATTCAACTCATACCCTTCGATGGCAAATTCCGGATATGCCGTTGTTAAAATCACATTGGGTTGCACGTTTTGAGTGCGCAAAAAATCAATCCCAGAAAATTTTGGCATATTAATGTCGAGAAAGATCAAGTCAACCGATTTTTCCTTCAAAATCTCTATCAACTCTAGGGCATTGGAACATTCACCGGAATTCATCAAACCCGGTGTATCAACTATAAATTGTCGAAGAATATCTCTTGCAATGGGTTCATCATCTACAATTAGGCAGTTTAAATCAGTCATCGTTTAGCCTGAGTTCAACTGTATATTCGTGATTTTTTTCAGCTACTGTAAGCCGATGCTTGGCCGGATAAAGTAACTTTAATCTTTTGCGGATGTTTTCCATGCCCAATCCAGTTGAGACTGCGGTTTTCTTGTTTTCATTGTCGATACTATTACTACAAACCATTTCAAATACTCCCGAATCCAGTGTGATTTTAATATAGATAAATGCACCTTTTGATTGGATATTCCCATGCTTTAAAGCATTTTCAATAAACTCGATCAGCATCAAAGTGGGTACTTTCTGATCGGTGATTTTACCCAGAACCACCATCCGTAATTGTTCCGGATAATCAAGTCTTGCTTTTTGCAATTTGATGTAATCTTGCAAATAATCTACTTCATCTTTCAGGCTTGCCAATTCTTCGTTATCCTGCTCAAGATTATATCTCAAAATTTGAGATAGTGAGATTATACTTTCCGGAGTTTCGGGAGCTTTTTTAATACTGAGGCCATAAATAGTGTTTAGGCTATTAAATAAGAAGTGCGGACTAATTTGAGCCTGGAGCATTTTAAGTTCATTGCTTGAACTTAATTCCTTTAACTCTGCTACTTCTTTTTGTAATTCAATAGAATCAAACCACGACCGTGATAAATAAAGAAGTATTGCCACCACATAATAAATCAATAAAATTCCGAGTGTTTCAATTGGTTCATAAACAGCAACAAAGTAAAAATCAGGAAAAAGCCAGTCGGAGATCGAATTGTATGTGAATTGATACATAAAAAACCCAAGTCCGAATAATCCAATTGAAGTCAATGCAAATGGCACATATTGAGCTTTACTCAGATGTCTTGGGATTAATAGATAATACAAAGTGCCTACAAAAACGATCAAATGAACATGGAATAAACCCGTATAAATAACATCAATTATAGTTTTCTCCCCATCTTGGTCCATCAATTGAAGCAGTACAAAAAAGGAAACCACCCAAAACAGTATGTGCTGCATCAGGTGGATTAAAACTATTTTAACTTTACCGAACATATTCAAACCCTTTAAAACTAAATTCTAAGGCGTCTTCGAATGCATCTTCTTCATGTGCATATTTCTCTACAAACTTGCGCAATTCATGCGTGGAAGCTGTAATCAAAATGGTGTCATCTGTTTTCTCGTGTTTTATTCGAATTCTGTTTGAACTAATTAAATCGCTTATAAACGATGATTTAAAAATTTCGATATCGAGTTGGTTATCCTTTAATGTAATTTTAGAAAAAGTATGCACTGCTAAGAAGTGATTATCAACAAAAGATGATTCACTTTCTTCTAGTTCTGAAATACTTTTTGCAAATACAGTCAGGTCCAAAAATACAGCATCGTTTAGCTCAGTAGCTGCGCCAATAAACAGGGCGGTATCAGCGGACTGATTCTCAAGATTTTCGTATAAAATCAAATAGACGTTTCCTAACCCTAAATCTTCAGAATCGGTGCTATCCATTTCAATATCTTCACCCAAATATGCCACTAGATTCGGGAATTTTGTGACATCATTAATGAAAGTCCATCTCTGATCATCGGTCTCCCATATTCCTTCAATTCCTTCAATAAGAATGGCATTTTCTTCTACAACCAGCGGGTGAACGGATTTCAAAAAGCAGCCTGACTGAAATAGATAAATAATGAGAATTAGTAAAATTAGTTGTATGCGTTTCATAACAAATAGGTTTGTAGTTTTATGTTCAAACCAAAGAAATGGAGTATTTTTTGCTTCCAAAAATCTTTTCGATGAACAACAGGTCTCGCACGATGTATATGAAATCTAAGGCTGTTTATAAATCAAATGAAAACCCAAATAGCACTCGTTGGTCTGATTTATCGATACCAAAAATATAGGGCTCTTTATGAGTTCGGTTTCTGTACATTACAGATAAATCGACCTTATTAAGGGAATAACTGATCTTGCTTTCAACAAATAATCGTTGATCGCTTAATTTATTTGCAGTTACCTGATAATATATCGTGGAGATGAATTGAGTGCGCTCTTCTAATTGAAGTTTCCAAAACGCATTTACATTCACTTTGATATTATTTACTGTGAGGCGCTCCGGTAGCGAAGTTTCTAATTCATACTTTTCCGATTCATAAAAACCACCAAGAGCTATATCGAAATAATCATTAGCATTACGAAATAGATTTAACCGAATTCCTGCACCTGATAAACTTCTATTTTTTAATTTCAAGGACCTGGTATTCTGGATTTGATAAAATCCATATAAAGAATGTGTTCCGATAGAATAATTATATCTGAATTGATGAAATACATCTGAAGACTTGATGTTGCCTTCACTACTTAAATAATCATACCCAAATACTGCGCGAAGCAAATGGTGGTCTTTTTTTATACCACCAGTAAAGCTAGAAGAGGCTTGAAAGAAAAGAATATTCCCAAAACTGAAGTTTCCATTTACATCCATTGATAATGTGAAGGTGTCGTTTGCATCAGATAGCATTTTTTCTGTGTTTACAATGCCTTGAGCATTCAACAATTTAAAGGGAAACAGTAGCATGAAAACCAACAAAAGACCTGCATATCTGAAGGGAGTTTTACTCATCCAGTTTCACCCATAAACTCTGGTATCCATCTAATGTTATTACTCCATTTAAATCTACCTGATACTTAGTTAACAAATCGACTCCAATACTTAACCAACAGCGTATCTCTTGCTGCTGTTCACTGAAATTATGAATCACAACAATCTTCTCATCTCCATGTTTTTTTAGATAACCCAACACATGCCGATTATTTGTTTCCGCTAGCTCAATGTCACCACTACCAAATGCCGGAGTATTTTTTCTGATCCATATTCGGCGCTTCATTTCCTGATATATCCGCCCTGCTATTCCATCCCCTTTTTGGGCTGATTTTGCCTTTTCCCAATCCATGGAATAACGATGAACCCAGCGAGTATCTTCTTTCTTTGAAGAATCCTTCTCAAAACTATAATCATTCATCAAACCAAGTTCATCTCCCAAATACAGTAGTGGGATTCCGCCTATTGTAAGCGCCACCGAATAAAGTAAAATAATTCGGTTAACGGCATCATTAATACGTCCTTCATCATTCAAATCAATTGCTTGCTCAAGTCCTGCCAATGAGGCTGTGGTTCCACAAACTCGTAAATCACCATTGGTCGGATTATATTGAAATGGTTTGCCATTTGAGAATGAGCCGGTAAAATCGTTGGTGTAAAAATGATTGAGAAAAAAGCGGTGACCTGCCGGGTAGATTCCAATCGAGTTGGCATCCTCATCCGAAAATGTCCACCCAATATCATCGTGGCTTCGCACATAGTTTACCCAAGCACAATCCGCGGGGATATGAAATCGATTTTTAAGCGACTCTTTTAATAATTTAACCTCTCTAGTCGCCAAACTTTCCCAGATCATCGCCATGGTAGTAGGATTGTAGGAAATCTGGCATTCTTCATGACTTACATATTTTGCAACCTCATCGGGATGTACAATTGCTTCCGACTTAAATAATAGTGCCGGTGCTGCCATCCGCGCAACAGCATTCAGTGCCTTAATTAATGAATGTGCTTCTGGTTGATTTTCGCAGTCGGTGCCCATTCTTTTCCAAGTGAACGGAACTGCATCCAAACGTAAAACGTCCACTCCTTGATTTGCCAAAAACAACATTTCCTGTGAGATCGCAATCAGAACTTCAGGGTTCTTATAATTTAAATCCCATTGATAGTTGTGGAAGGTGCTCCAAACCCACTCTTCTGTATCTTTATTCTTATGAAAATTACCTCGTCTTATTTCCGGAAAAATCTCTCTTAAGTTATTCTCGTACTGATTGGGAATATTCTGATCCGGGAAAAAGAAATAGAAATCTTTATAAAACTCATCACCATTTTTGGCCTCTTTCGCCCATTTATGTTCGTCTGAAGTATGATTATTTATGAAATCCAATACTAGACTAATACCCTCTTTTCTAAGAACTTTTGTCAGCTGTTTTAACTCAGACATTTTACCAAGCGCCCGATCAACTTCACGATAACTACTAACAGCATAGCCGCCGTCATTTTCGCCCTTAGGACGTTCAAAAATCGGCATTAAATGTAAATAGGTAATTCCCAGTTCTTTGAAATACGGAATTTTTTCTTTGATACCATTCAGGTTTTTAGCAAAAAGATCCACATAACAAACAGCACCCACCATTTCATGCGATTTAAACCAAGTTGGACTCTGTTCTCTTTCAATATCTACCGCTCGAAGTACTGTTGTTCTTTTTGACCAACTTTTTCCAGCCTCGATAACCATCTTTTCAGCAAATAGGTACCAGTCAGGCTGATTATTATACAAGCTATCTAAGTGATACAGCAGCCTTTCTAAATTACGCTCAACTCGTGCGGTGTAAAGTAGAAAATCTTCCTTCTTCCAATCTGAAAATTGTTTTTCTAACGCTGAGTGAATCCGCCGTTTTGTTCGGCTAAGAGCTTTATCATCTATCATACTTACCGGTCATTACCAAAACGAGATCACAATGACTGCCGTTAACACTATAATAAACACTGATTGTATTCGGTAGTTTTTGTACCAGACTATACCTTGCATTTCCTTGGTTTCAATTTCAAATAGTTCTTTCGACCAAATCAGGTTTTTAATCTCTTCGAATTTTGGCGCTTCTGTAAGTAGTGATACGGTAATCATAATTGCAACAGAAACAACTAATATAATGGGAGCCACATATAAGAAGTGTAAATCAAATAAATTAAAAGGGTTGATCATCAGGAAGAGTAAAAGTGAAGCAAGGTGACCGCCCAATAATCCGGCAAATGCTGCTTTGTCTGTAGTACGACTCCAGAATATCCCCAACACAAAAGCGGCAACAAAAGGCGGTGCCTGATACGCTAAAACGGATTGTAAATATTCCCACAAAGAGGGGAAATTTCGAATCATTGGTGCCCAAACTGCAGAAATTATCATAAACCCAAAAGTCACTATTCTACCAATGAATACCATTTGTTTTTGGCTCATTTCCGGTTTCAATTTCTTTGCAAAATCCATCGTAACCAATGTAGAAGCAGAGTTTAAAGTAGAATCTATACTTGACATTATTGCTGCAATTAGAGCTACCAACATTAGACCTCTAATACCAACTGGTAATAAATCAAATAAGAGAACCGGGAAAACCAAATCTGGTGTGTATCCGGGTTGTGACGGTAAGTCGGGATATAAAGAAAGTGCGAAAATTCCGGGGAAAACCATGATGAAAATCACGAATAACTTCATGAAACCAGCAAATAAAGCACCCCAACGTGCATTGTTAATGTCTTTCGCCCCTAAAACTCTTTGAACCATAAATTGATTAGTACACCAAAAATAGAAACCCAAAAGTGGAACTCCGAAAATTAAACCCGGCCATGGCAGAAAGTCATCAGAAGCAGGTTTAATAAGGCTCATCATTTCCGGGGTAGTTGCTTCCATTGCAGTTTCCCAAGAACCAACCTTGATGAATGCAATGGCTGTTATCAAACATGCGCCCAAAATTAATAATACAGCTTGAATCGCATCCGTGTAAACAACTGCTTTCAAACCACCAACAATGGTATATAAACCTGCAATTAATGCTAAAGTTGTAACCGCTAGCACAAAAGGTATTTCTGGATATAAAAGCTGAATAACCAACCCACCAGCATACAATGAACCAGCCGTATCAATAAAAATATTGCCAAGAATAGTCATACCTGAGAAGTAGTAGCGAGACTTTGCATCAAATCTTCTTTCCAGGAATTCCGGCATTGTGAACACTTTGGATTTCAAATAAAATGGGATAAAGAAAATGGCAAATATTACAAGCACAATGCCCGCCATCCATTCATAATTGAATACAGATATTCCGGATTTATACGCACTTCCGGCCATGCCAATTAAACTGCTACTCGATATATTAGATGCTAATAAGGAAGACCCGATAAAAAACCAGGTTAGTGACCTGCCGGCTAGAAAGTAATCATCGGAAGTTTCGGTTTTCCGTGATACCCAAATACCAATACCCATTATGGCAACGATATACACCACGATCGTTACCAGATCGATGGTAGTTAATGAAAAATCAGGCATAGAAAAGATATTTGGTTAGTGAAAAGCTCAATTAAATAGATAAGAGATTTTACAATTTATCTGTCGGTTATGCCAATTCGATTATTTTTATAAGAATTTTAAAAAATTCAACTTTATCTTTTTTAAATAGTTAGGACATTTTCATTTTTCCGGTAAATATTTTATTACTCAAATTAATTGAGTAATATTGTGTGTTCTAGACATTTAACCATTCAAGCATTAACAGTTCACATAGTTGTCATTTATGGATATCGGTAATAGAAAAACTGTTATGATTGTTGAGGATGATCTCATCCTTAATTTATTGTACGAGAGTTATTTAGAAAAATTGGGGTACGATGCCGAAGGTGAGCTTGTGTATGGTAAAACCGCCATTGAAATAGCTCGAAGAATAAGCCCTGATTTGATTTTAATGGACATCTCATTGGAAGGGGATATGGACGGTATTGAGGCCATGAAAGAGATTCGAAAATTCTCACAGGTTCCCGTTATTTATATAACCGGAAATTCAGATCCTTATCATGTGCAACGAGCAAAAGAAACTGATTATATCGATTATTTGGTTAAACCTATTGAGTTCAACGATATAAAAGAGTCCATCGAACGAAATTTCGAAAAATAGTTTAATTTCAACTTCACGATTTTTTACTACTTCTATATTGATTCCATCGAGTTAAATAATAATTTATTCGATTATGCAATCGATTAATTCACTTATTAGAAAAAAAGGCTTTCGCTACCTGTTATTGGGCTTAGGTTTCGCTGCTGTAATAGCGCTAACCGGTATGAATGTATATTCTCTTATTGATATACGGGATAAAATGACTCTAGGCGAAGAAGAACGTCAAATGGCTTTATTGGATGATCTAGTCCGTGACGTTAGATTAGAAGTTCTTGAACCATTTTTGGGGCTTAATAAACTAGAACTTGAGCCAGTAGAATATTCTATTGAGAAAACGGGTCAATTCCCACCTCAGTTACAAGAAAAAGTTCTTGCTGCTTCAAAAAGCTCCGTTTTTGATGGTATTTATTATACCCCGGCTGATATTGATCCTTGTCTTGAAGATGTTAGTATTTACGCATTCGATTACTCAACTAAGCAACTTGGTCTCAGCAACCAATACCCGGCTATAGTCTGCGATGGTGTGGGCTTGGCACGAACCAAAGCACGAATTGAGTTGAACAGTTTTAATTATCGTTGGAATAATAATGTTGAGTTTGATGCTCACCGAACGATGAATATTGGTTTTATCAATCTTCAGGAAAATAAAGTAATTGGTTATTTAACAACTACGTTAAACAAAGACTATATCGTGAGTGATCTTATTGAACCACTGATGATGAAGTATTTCAATCCCGATTCAGTTTCCGGAACTGTTTTATGGCTTCATGATTGGGCAAATGATGTAATACTGGCTACTAATGATCCGGAAACTCCCTATGACTACGATATTGTTGATGACCGACAACGCTTCGGATCCAGCATGTTTGAAAATTGGAACATCAAAATTTCCTTTACTGATAATGAAGTAGCCACAGCCTACAATGCTACACTTATCAAAAACATGATTGTACTAGGCTTTGCTGTTCTTTTCTTGGTTGGTGCATTTCTTTTCATGTTTTATACTGCACAACGTGAACGTGCTCTCGCTCAGCGCCAAGCTGGTTTTCTGGCAAACGTAACACATGAATTAAAAACTCCCTTAGCCGTTATGCAGGCTGCAGGTGAGAATATCTCTGATGGTAGAGTAAAAGATCCTGTACGCCTTAAACAATATGGTGATCATATTTATTCTGAGGCTATCAGGCTTAGAAAAATGATTGAAAAATTGCTGGATGTTGCAAAAACGGACTCAGGCCAAACGTTAATTAAAGCTGCACCAATAAACGTTAATGAAATTCTTAAACGCTTTGTAACAGACAATCGCTCATTTATAGAAGGTAAAGGGTTTAATATTGGATTGAGTGTTTCTGATGATCCTTCATTAGTAATGATGGATATTGATCACTTTGAAAATGTATTGAGTAATCTTACCGAAAATGCGATCAAGTACAGTAAAAATAATAAGAACATATTATATACAGTAACATCCACAGAAAAGTATATGATAGTTAATGTTTCTGATACTGGATTGGGTATATCAAAGAAACATTTGAAAAATATATTCAAGAAATTCTATCGTGTGGAGGATTCACTAAACGCTAAAACCAAAGGACACGGGCTTGGTCTTAGTATTGTAAAGAACTTAGTTGAATTAAATGGAGGAAAAATTGAGGTTCAAAGTGAAGTGGGAATTGGCACTACTTTTTCCTTAAAATTCCCGATTTTGGTGAAAGAAGAACATTCATTAAAATCAGAAGATTTTAAAAGCTCTAAAGCAAACATTACTGATAAAGAAGAATATGCCTAATAAAACACTTAAAATTTTAGTTGTAGAAGACGAACCCAGCTTAATTTTCACTCTTCGTGATACTTTAGAAAGTGAAGGATACGCAGTGATTGTAAGCGAAGATGGCGAACAAGCTGTTGAAATGGTGCAAGAACATAATCCCGATTTAATGATTCTTGATATCATGTTACCGGGGAAAAGCGGATACGATATTTGTAAAGAAGTTCGCGCACTGAAGTATAGTTTCCCCATTATAATGCTTACTGCAAAAGATCAAGAAATTGACAAAGTAAAAGGGTTAAACCTCGGAGCAGACGATTATCTTACAAAACCATTCGGTGTAAAAGAGCTATTAGCTCGAATTCAGGCTCGCTTGCGTCGTGCTAGTTCTTACTCATCATCAAATGAAGTAGAAGTACTGAAATTAGGTAATATTGTAATCGACCTGCTTGAATCTGAAGTAACCATGCCCGATGAATCAGTAAATGAACTCACCGCTCGTGAAGTTGAACTAATTCGATATTTATTATCTGCTGGTGGAGAGCCGGTATCTAGAGACGAATTACTTGAAAAAGTATGGCGCTACGAATTCAGTACAAATACAAGAACCGTAGACGTTCATATCTCCAAATTAAGAGCAAAAATAGAGGAGCAACCGGATGATCCTCGATATTTAATTACGCTGCATGGCGTGGGTTATCTACTGAAAACAATTTAAATCGTCGTTTTCTTCTGATTTCCCACAAACTTGATAAATCCTTTTACTTGAGCTTCTAATAACTCCTGCTGAAAAGGTACATTTATGCCCTTCAATGCATCAAAAGTTTTACTAGATCTTTGAATAAAAACTCGTTCAGGATATTGCTGTGCATTTCTATAATTCAGAATCATTTGGAACTGCTCTACAGCTCTCATTCCTCCAAATCCACCAGCTGAGACGCCAATAAAGCCCATTGTTGTATTTGCAAATGCTTCCGGAAACGGTAAATAATCAATAAATAACTTTAAAATCCCCGGAAACCCACCATTATACTCCGGTATAACCCACATTATAGCATCCGCTTCAAGTACTGGCTTTCTGAATTCATCAACACTTGGTATAGGTTTTCCATATAAACCACCTTGTACATCTGAAGTTGGGAAGTCTTCAAGTGAAATAAGCTCAATTTTCACACCCTCTTTTTCGAATAATGTTTTTACATACTTAGATACCGCCAAAGATGTTGAATCTGGTCGATCTGTAGAAGAAATAATTTTAATATCCATTGCAATTCTTGATTAATAATCTGCTCAGAAAACACTATAAAATAGTCTTTCATTCAACTTTTTTTAATAACATTTGATGAATACTATTAATGTAAGCGCTTTTCCGTTTACACTGTTTATAATTAAGTTTTATAATAAATTTGCCTTATTTTTTTAGTTATTTATGATTTTCATTATCTTTTATGCAGTTTATATATTGTTTTATTCCTCTTAATACCTTGATGGGTATGGTTGGTTAGGCTGCAACCTTTCAAGTGTATTAGAGACTCCAACAACAACAGCCGAAGCCTTGAAATGCTTCGGCTGTTTTTTATTCCTTTTTCAGATCGTCTAATCTTTTGTTGAGCAATCCTTCTCTACCAACAGTTCCTGCTTTATAAAAAGATTTCTGTCTCAACTTGTTAGGTAGGTAACTCTGCTCTACCCAATTACCTGAATAATCGTGAGGGTATTTATAATTTTCTGATGCATTTTCAGTATCCATATACCGCGAAGTTAATTTATTTGCCGTTTTGTCTTTTAAATAAACGGGAACATCCTTCACACCATTATCGCGGATTTCAGATCCTGCCGCAAATACACCCATTGTACTGTTACTTTTTGGGCAAATACTCAAGTACAAACAGGCATGGGATAGGAAAAACATACCTTCCGGCATACCGCATTTCATAAAAGCCTCATGGCAAGAATTTACAATTGTAATTGCATTTGGTTCTGCTAAACCAATGTCTTCTGAGGCCAATATAAACAAGCGTCTGAAAATAAAATTTGGATCTTCTCCTCCTTCCAACATTGCATTCATCCAGTACAGTGCCGCATCAGGATCAGATCCTCTGACAGACTTTATAAATGCTGACACATAATGATAGTGTTCATCCCCAGTCCGATCGTATCGGACATTACGCCTTTGGATGCTTTCTTTTGCAATTTCAAGTGTAATATTTACTGTTCCATTTTCTTCTTTCTTACTTGATAAAACAGCTACTTCCAATGCATTTAAAGCATTGCGAATATCGCCACCTGCATATTCAGAAAAGTGATTGATAGCATCATCATCTATCATGATGTTCTTATTTCCCAGTCCACGCACATCATCATCTAATGCCCGGTTCAACATCTGCCGAACATTGTCACCAGTTAATGGTTGAAGTTCAAATAATTGGCATCGTGATAAAAGTGGATTTACCAGCGAGTAAAATGGGTTTTCAGTGGTTGCTCCAACTAAAGTTATAATGCCAGATTCAAGATGAGGAAGAAGTGCATCTTGTTGAGCTTTATTCCATCGATGGATTTCATCCACAAAAAGAATGGTCTTTCTCCCATTAAGTTTTTTCAATTTTTCAGCTTTATCAACTACCAGGCGAAGCTCCTTAATACCATCCAAAACGGCATTTATTACTGAAAAAGCCGCTTTAATTTCTTTAGAAATAACATGAGCCAGAGTTGTCTTTCCTGAGCTGGGTGGACCGAAAAATATGAGTGACCCAATCACCCCACTTTCAATCATACGGCGAAGCATCTTTCCCTCGCCAACCAAATGCTCCTGACCTGCAAATTCTTCAAGAGATTGAGGTCGCATTCTGGTAGCTAATGGCTGATCAAAATGCGCTGGTTTTGGTTCATTAACTTGATGTGATGGGGATTCCTGGAATAAATCCATGGAGCAAAATTAGTTAAAATATGTGCAATATATGTTTATTTGGCATTTAAAGTAAACGCTTCCTCGCCCCATATTTTGCCAGATAGTTAGTCATCTTTACTTTTTTAAGAGTATTCTCGCTGGCCATATAACGAAGTTTTCCAAATACATCTCTCTGCTGCCAAGCTCTATCAAATCGACCAAAACACCAGAAAATACCGGTGTAAGAATTTGGATCACGACCATCTAGTGCGTACTTATTATTTAGGTGGATGAGATACTCTAACGCAGTCAGATAATCGGGAGTCCATTCTATAACTTTTTTCCCCCATAACATACGCAGGTAATTATGGATTATTCCATCCTCACGAAGCTGTGTTTGAGCTGCATTCCAAATATCATCATGCGTTTTAGATTGCTCTAACTCTTCGAGTGTATAAATCCACTTTCGCTCATCATTTTGATGCTCTTGCATTGTTTGTTTCACCCAATTCGGCAGACTTTCAAATTCATCATAATCAGGTCGGTGATGTGCAAAATGAAACCCAACTTCTCGCCAGGTTATAACTTCATCCAAAAAACTTTGAATACTGTCATTACCATTAAAAAAACCTAAGTTCTTTCCACCATTTGGTGTCAACTTTGATAAATCCCAACCTTTAGGTTGATGCTCCAATGCAGCTTTCACAATCTCATATTCACTAATTTTTCCAAAATGCAACCATGGACTCAATCCACTATTCTTTTGTTCATCGGGATGATTTCGTTTCTCATTGTATTCTAGCAAGTTAAATTGGATGAAATAATCTAGTTTTTTCAGTGCTTCTTCTCTTGTGCCTTTTATATTTACAGCCGGAACCGATTGATCTATTCTAATTTCTTTTATAGCTGATGGTACGTCATCATCAATTTTAAGCGCTGACTTATATTCAGAAAAAAATTCGTTACTTAAACATACTTTTGTATGGTTCACTAATTCTGATAATGGATCTTTTTTAGGT
>Ga0316205_10004231_pt1 | contig 12732 bp, 12 predicted proteins | sample 3monthpyrite_MG_FD_204941 | JGI IMG/M metagenome (GOLD analysis project Ga0316205, IMG submission 204941) | Microbial mat bacterial communities from mineral coupon in-situ incubated in ocean water Damariscotta River, Maine, United States -... | ecosystem: Environmental > Aquatic > Marine >... | reverse complement strand
TGAGCTGTTGAGACAAACTACCCAGGCGTTTTTCAATCACCGCCAACCAGTCACGTAAGTTATCGGCCCGAGCATAAAACTGGGTATTGGGATCATCCTGCTTAGTCAGGGCAAGTAGATACTTTCTAAGCTCAACCACCGCTTTGCGATATTCACCCTCAGACGACGGAAAGATCCAGGACGTATTACTAAAATTAAGATGCGGCTCCGCCCTGGCGAGGAATTCGTTTTCCAGCGACTGGGATTGAGAACGACTCATATCATTACGTAGTGATCGCGCCATGTCTCGCGCCTGGATCAAGGCACCATATTCCCAGTTAGGAATATTATCCATAAAGAATCCGGGAGGCATTATGTCATTACCAAGAAAACCCCCAGGTTTTTCCAGCATAGTTTCGATCACTCGAATCAATGCTGCGGTGGTGTGGGTACCGGTAACCGCATCGATACCCGTCTGGGATATATAAGTATCGGTATTGGCTCTGATATCAAACAGCTCAGGTTCCCTCCCCCAGAAGAAACTGAGTATTAAAATCACAGCGAGCAAGGTGGCAAATGCCAGGCTTGCGCTCCAAATGATTCCCTTTTCCTTCATGGTACTCAGTCGGTAGAGGCGGACGAATGATTTTAGTTGCCGAGTGATCCATAGCGCAATATTAGAAAACAGGTCTTTCATGGTATTTCCGTATTTGAAAAAATAATTTAAAGTGTATCACATGTAGATAAAGGCAAAATTGAGTGATATCAAGCTGAAATCGATATTTTGTTTACTCAGTAAAAACCTTGGATATTTAGCGCCATTATTCAATGATTTATAAAAAAAACGAATTGTTGTTACAATGTACTCTTGTATAAATTGAATGTAAGCGGATTGTCATGTTAATCGTCGTATCACCTGCCAAAACCCTTGATTATGAATCTCCAGCAAAAACAAAGGTTTTCACCACACCAGATTACCTTAAAGATTCACAACAACTTGTAGATCAATTGCGTACTTTTTCAGCACTTGATATTGCAGAATTAATGCATGTCAGTATGAAAATAGCCGAATTGAACTTTGATCGATTTGAAATGTGGAAAAAACCTTTCACTGAAAAAAATGCCAAACAGGCTGTACTGGCATTCAAAGGAGATGTTTACACGGGCCTGCAAGCAGAAACCTTTGGCAGTAAAGACTTTAAGTTTGCACAGGCACATTTGCGAATTCTTTCAGGGTTATATGGTCTGTTACGTCCCCTGGATTTAATGCAACCCTACCGACTGGAAATGGGTACTAAACTGGAAAATGCCAGAGGTAAAAATCTGTATGAATTCTGGGGCAGCGAAATCACCGATGGACTCAATCAGCAACTTAAAAAAATCAAATCAAAATACCTGATTAACCTTGCTTCTAATGAATATTTCAAATCAGTCAAAACCAAAAACCTTGATGCCGAAATCATTACTCCGGCCTTCAAGGAATATAAAAATGGTGACTATAAAATGCTGGGTGTCTATGCCAAAAAAGCCCGCGGAATGTTAAGTAAATATATTATACAAAATCAGTTAACTGATCCTGAAGACATCAAATTTTTCTCCGAAGACGGCTATCGTTTTAACAAGAAATTCAGCAAGGGTAATAATTGGGTATTTACCCGAAAAATATCAAAGTAGTTATTTAAAAATAGTAAACGGGATACTAAACTGCAAACTATGTCTGACAAACTTGACAAAATTGTTTCTGAAGCACGCAAGCAGGCGGACAACCGGGAAAAAGGCTACCGTGAGCAGGCCCTTAAGCTTTACCCGTGGATCTGCGGCCGATGTAATCGCGAATTTACCCGGGAAAATCTCCAGGAATTAACCGTGCACCACCGTGATCATAACCATGACAATAATCCCACGGATGGAAGTAACTGGGAGCTTCTTTGTATTTATTGCCATGATAATGAGCATCAACGTTACCTTGAAGCAGACAATGGCCTGGTGGATGTAGATAACAAACAGCAAGGAAGTACACAAAACCCGTTTGCCGATCTGAAAAAAATGATGGAGCAGTCGGACAACGACTGATATCCATCATTAATCCATAATGCCAGTTTTACTCTTTAATTTAAGAAGTGTGCCGGATGATGAGGCTGAAGAGGTACGCGAGGTACTGAATCAACATCATATCGATTTTTACGAAACGACAGCAGGTAACTGGGGTGTATCACAGCCAGCAATCTGGTTAAGAGATGAGACACAACTTGAGCACGCCAAACAATTAATCGATACCTACGAAGAACAACGATTCCAGCAAGCCAGAGCCGAATTTGAGCATTTGCGGCAACAAGGCCTGGCTCCAACTCTGTTGGATAAGTTTCAACAGGATCCAATAAGATTTATCATTTATTTCATTATAATAGGGGCCATAATCTATTTTAGTTTAATGCCTTTTATTTACCTTAAATAAACCTGTCCATTCGATCTGTTTTCACTAAAACGAAACCCTATTATTTTCAATAGTATGCTTTAGCAGTTTATTTTACTTATTCAAGTTCAAGTAAAAAAACTAAAGTTTTTTCTAGTAATAAATGAACGCTTTCCTGCTGTTTTATTGTTAAAGAAAAATTGGCGATCGCCGATTAATACCCTATGTGCAAACTGGTCAGCGAAATTGTTGTCCTTATTACAAGGTATTTCCAAAGTTATTATGGCTCAAGCGTTTTCTGAAGATAACAATTGCATTTTTATTATTGAAAAGGATACTCATACTGCTTACTTGCTTGACTATCTGTTAAGTCGTGAAGGATATAAAGTCGTTATCGCATCAAATTGCGAGTCCGCACTGTTACTGATGCGAAAAATGTTGTCTCCCTGTATGATTTTTCTCGGGCTACAGTTATCGATTGAGAATAACCATTCTATAGTGCGCCGCATTAGAAGTATGCCTGGCTGGTTAACCACTCCGATCGTATTACTTGCAGAAAATTATGCGTATCAGAAAATCGATTCTGCACTAGAGTCGGGTGCAAATGATTATATTATGCTGCCATTCAATCCCGCAGAGTTATTTACACACATACACCGTCGATACAGTCCGCCACCCGTTAAACAATAACATTAATCGTGAGATAGCCAAAAAAATCAGATTTCACTATCCGGTGGAACGACCTTGATGACTTCTTCCATAGTGGTCACACCCATGGCCACCTTACGAGCACCCGCTATTCTTAATTGCGTCATACCCTCCTTAATAGCGGCTTTGCGAATACTGTCTGAATCACTGTCCGGGGTAATCTTTTCACGCAGAGATGGCGTCATACGCATCATTTCATACAGTCCCGCTCGTCCTCTGAAGCCGGTATTACGGCAGTGATCACATCCCACGGGCTGATAAAAGCGTCCTTCTCCACTCATGGTATATGGAGAGGTTAACGCCTTCCACACTTGTTGATCGATCTCACCCGGCTGCTTGCATTTGGGACACAAGGTACGTACCAGTCGTTGAGCCATCACACCCAATACCGTGGCATTTAACAAGTAAGCGGGGATACCAATCTCTCTTAATCGTGGAATCGCAGATGCCGAATCATTGGTATGTAAAGTGGAAAGTACTAGGTGACCGGTCAAGGCTGCCTGGATGGCCATTTCTGCAGTTTCGCGATCGCGAATCTCACCCACCATAATGATATCTGGATCTTGCCGCAGTAATGTTCGAATTCCGGCCGCAAAATCGACACCAATATTATGCTGCACCTGCATCTGGTTAAACTGGGGCACCACCATTTCGATAGGATCTTCTACAGTACAGACATTGTTTTCAGATGTAGCCAATTGTTTTAGGGTGGAATACAGGGTCGTGGTTTTACCCGAACCCGTTGGCCCCGTTACCAGGATAATGCCATGGGGCTGACTCACCATGGTGCCCCAGGCACCAATATCTTTTTCCCCAAAACCCAGTGCGGCCAGATCCTTGACCAGAACATCCGGGTTAAAGATTCGCATTACCAGTTTTTCACCGAAAGCGGTTGGCATAGTGGAAAGACGTAATTCTATTTCGTCTTCACTTGCGGTTTTGGTTTTTATGCGTCCATCCTGTGGTCGGCGTTTTTCAACCACATCCATACGACCAAGTACCTTGATACGACTGGTCACTGCGGTCATGACCGTGGGTGGCATGTCGTATACAGTATGCAACACACCATCAATACGAAAACGAATATGGCCTGCTTCCCGACGTGGTTCCATGTGTATGTCACTGGCACGTTGATCAAAGGCAAATTGTAGTAGCCAGTCAACAATCTGCACAATATCCTGATCATTAGCATCGAGTCGACCGGATTTACCCAGCTCAACCAATTGCTCAAAGTTACCAATATTTGCAGCGACATCATCCGATGTAACATCCGTAGTGGCGCGGCGTATGGAATGACTGACACTATAAAACTCATCCAGGAAACGACTGATATCAACTGGGTTAGCAACCACCCTTTCGATTTCCAGTTTGTTTACGTGTGCAAGTTCACTCTCCCAGTGATGCACAAAAGGTTCAGCCGTAGCGATGGTTACCCGGTTGTTATGAACCTCAACAGGTAAAATTTTATGTCGAGTGGCATAGGCATGTGACATCACTTCCGTAACCGTTGTCACATCAACTTTTAGTGGATCGATTCGGAGATAAGGCAGACCGGAATGTTTCGCGAGCCACTGGGTAAGTTTCTCAATATTCAGTTTCGTTCCAGGTTCCTTGAGATTCTCCCATTCCTGTTGTGCCAGCATGACAATGGGATGAATTTCAAGGGTGCCGGTACGTGCGGGAATGAGAAATTGATCTGCCGCTTCTTTTTCCAGGTAACCCTGTTCAACAAGTTCCTTCACCAGTTCATGCAAATTAAGGTGCCGATCCACCTGTGATTGGGTTGCTGTATGTTGCATTTTCATCTGAGCCTGTATTTATTTACCCGCACGAATAAGTCCGCCCATTCCAGCAAACTCAAGTTTGTCATTTAGAAATTGTCGTATCTGCCGTACATTATCCATAGTCAGAACTTCGCTTAATATCTCTTCTGCATGTTCACAGGTAATATTTCGCACGACCCACTTGACCCGCGACAAGCTGGCCACACTCATACTCAAACTATGTATTCCCATCCCCACCAGAAGAATTACCGCGGCGGGATCACCAGCCATTTCACCACAAACACTGACGGGTTTACCGTGAACTCGCGCACTATCAACTACCTGAAGCATGGCGCGTATCACGGCAGGATGCAACGAATCGTACAGGCTGGCAACACGCGGATTATTACGATCCACTGCAAGTAAATACTGAGTCAGGTCATTGGTGCCAATGGAAAGGAAATCGACTCGCCTCGCCAGGCTGCCAGCCTGGTAAACAGCAGAAGGTACTTCTATCATCACCCCAACCTTCGGCATAACCACATTCAGGCCTTCCTCGAGCAATTCCGCATAGGCCTGATGAATCAGTGCAAGCGCATCAATTAACTCGGACACGTCACTAATCATCGGTAATAAAATACTTAAATTATCCAGCCCGGTACTCGCCCGCATCATGGCACGTATCTGAACCAGGAAAATTTCCGGGTGATCAAGCGTGATCCGAATTCCCCGCCAACCGAGAAAAGGATTGTCTTCCTCGATAGGAAAATAGGGTAAAGCCTTGTCTCCACCAACATCCAGAGTGCGTAACACCACAGGAAAAGGTGTGCACTCTTCGAGTACCGTGCGGTAAATCTTGCTTTGTTCTGCTTCCCCCGGAAAGCGTGTACGCATCATAAAGGGAAACTCAGTGCGGTACAGGCCAATACCCTCGGCACCACTACCTCGGGTTGGCGACAAGTCGGCCAGCAACCCTGTGTTCACGTAAAGCGGTATATGGGTTCCATCTACGGTCTCGGCGGGAAATTCATTTATGCCGGTGAGTTCTTCTCTCAGTTCGGCTTCTTCGTCGATTAAACGCTGGTATTCAGTGATAATAACCGTATTCGGATTAACATAAACGCGCCCGCTATATCCATCAACAATGACTTGATTGCCATCTATCAGCCCAATGGGTAAATCTGTCGTTCCCATGACTGTCGGAATACCCATTGCACGAGCAAGAATCGCCACATGAGAAGTACTTGAACCACGAACAGATATAACCCCTGCCAGAAACTCAAGCGGAATTTCTGCCAGCATTCCAGCGGTAATTTCCTCACCCACCAGGATTGTTTGTTTGGTATAGGTCCGATCGATTTGTTCATCCTGTTGTAAATACTTCAATAACCGGTGGCCTAAATCACGAATATCGTCAATTCGTTCACGCAAATAGGAATCATCCATTTCACTAAAAATGCGTTCATGTTCTATCACCGTTTCACGCAGGGCCCCTGGCGCCCAGTTACCTTCTTCAATCCGATTACGCATAATTCCAGTAAAAGATTCACTATCAAGCATCAGATTAAAGACATCAAACAGACTCAGTTCCTCATGGGATAATTTTTCACTGAGGCTCTGTTTCATAGAACTAATATCTTTTTTAACCTGAGTGATCGCTGAGTTCAGCGCGATAATCTCTGCAGTGACATTGGTTATTTTTCGGTCGGGAATCGCATGAATATCAGCAAAGGGATACATTAATACAGCATGTCCCATAGTGATACCCGGTGCTCCAGGCTGTCCACGAAATGCCTTTGAATCAACACGATTGGCCGTGTCAATATTTTCCAGTTCACCACTGGCATCCGCATGGGCAATCGCACCCGCAAGCTGAGCTGCAATGGTGATCAACAGGGTTTCACCATTTTCATCGTATGCTTTATTATGCTTGCTTTGTACTACCAGGACACCTACCACTTCACGACGGTGGATCGTCGGTACACCGAGAAAGGCATGAAAAGCTTCCTCACCAGATTCAGGGAAATAGCGGTAATGCGGATGAGTTGATGCATCAGCCAGGTTGATGGGTTCCGCACGTTTTGCTACCAGGCCTACCAGACCCTGGCCAGATTTAAGTCTTACTTTTCCAATAACTGAATCCCGCAGGCCATTTGTGGCACGCAGGACATAATCATCTTCTTTTGGATCGTAAAGATAAATGGAACACACATCTGCCTGAAGAATGGATTTGATTCGACTAACGATAATACTCAACGCCTGCTCAAGATTTCGAGCATCATTTACTTCCTGTACCAGGCGACGAAGCGTATCGAGCATATAGTGTAAAAGCCTTTTTATTGCAAAACATAAATGAGAACTTTTACACAAATACTACGAAGCCAGATAACGGTATTTACCCACTAGATATAAAATCATGGGTGGGTACGATGAAAACCCTCCGTAAAAGGCTAATTTACTACCTGTAAAATGCGCTTTCTCGTCGGTGTTTCCATGCTCTCTTACTTCTTACTATCCATGTAAAGATCTCAATCAAATAACACCTGAGAAATAGCTTCAGGCCTATATCAGGGGCATAAGTTCATCCAGTGCAGTCTGATATACCTCCCGTTTAAAGAATACTACTTCCTTCACAGGGGCTTCTGGTTGTACCCAGCACCAGTGATCAAATTCTGGACTGTCTGAGGTATCGAGTTTGACGTGTTTTTCCGTTGTCACCAGACGCAGCAGAAACCAAATCTGCTTTTGCCCAATGCAAAGTGGCTTACGGCGGTAATGTATATGTCTGTTCGGTAGTTGGTAACGAAGCCATTCCTGGGTACTACCAACTACTTCGACATCGGCAGGTGACAGACCAATTTCTTCTGCAAGTTCACGATACAGAGCGTCCTCGGGAGTTTCATCCGAACGAATGCCTCCCTGTGGAAATTGCCAGGCATCTTCTCCAATCCTTCTGGCCCAGAACAGCTGCCCTTGTGGATTATGTAAGATGATTCCGACATTTTGTCTGTAACCTTCCCTATCAATCACTTACGATTTTCTCTTCGTTTACTTTCTCAGATTGTTTCATAATCTCGTGATCACAGCAATTATACCTATTTCTAGTACGACAATATTCATTCGACAGATTAATCCAATCCTGCCTATATCCGTAAGGTAATTCGTGAGACCACATAGGAATAAGGTATCATTCGCCTAAATTACAGCTCATTTCTGGAGAAAATCTATGCCCCTGGCGATTTTTGACCTCGACAATACCTTATTAAATGGTGATAGTGATTATTTGTGGGGCAAATTCCTGGTTTCCCGAGGAATCGTGGATGGTGAGCGGTATGAACAGGAAAACCAGCGTTTTTACGAAGAATATAAAGTAGGGACGCTGGATATTCATGAGTTCCAGGCGTTCAGTCTTGCACCTCTGACGACTATGAACGTTGAACAACGCTCAAAATTACATAAAATCTATATGCAGGAAGTTATTCAGCCCCTAATTACCAGCGCCTCCCGTAAATTGATTGATAAACACCGAAATGATGGATATACACTCATAATCATTACGGCTACAAACCATTTTGTTACCGCACCAATCGCCAAGGCACTTGGTATCGAGAATCTACTTGCCACAGACCCGGAAACTCACAACGGCCGGTTTACGGGTAAAATCGATGGTGTACCCTGTTATCAACAAGGCAAGGTAACACGCCTGCATAACTGGTTAAAATCCACTGGAAATAATCTTCATGAGAGTTGGTTTTACAGTGATTCCCACAATGACTTACCATTACTCGAAATCGTAAGTCATCCGATTGCAGTGGATCCCGATGTTACCCTGAAAGCGCATGCCTTGGCGAAAGGTTGGCCAATCATCAGTCTGCGGGATTCAAAAATTAAAACCATACAGGCTTAGGCAATTTCATAATATGATCTCCACCCGCCTCCTGTTGCCCCTGCTAGTTTTAATCTTGTTTTTCAGCTTTATCATTTCACTAAGCAGTGGCAGTATGCCCCTATCCAGTACTGATATTATTCGTAGCCTGTTTCATCCCCTGCCATCATCTACGACTCATCTGATCCTTGAGTTACGTTTACCCAGAACAATAAGCGCCATGCTGACCGGGGCCTTACTCGCGGTTGCCGGCAGTTTAATGCAGGTATTAGTACGTAATCCGTTAGCCGATCCGTATGTTCTTGGTATCTCTGGTGGCTCTGCTGTCATGGCTCTGCTCGCTATGCTTGCCGGTTTAGGTGGACTATGGATCACCAGTAGTGCTTTTCTCGGCGCCTTGTTTGCTATGTTACTGGTATTTGGTTTGACCCATGCGCGCGGTAGCTGGAACCCAATGCGACTATTGCTAACTGGAGTCGTATTGGCTGCAGGTTGGGGTGCCATGATTAATTTTATTCTTACCATCAGCCCGGATCAGAATTTGCGCGGAATGTTGTTCTGGCTTATGGGTGATTTAAGTTACAGCGAATCAAACACTTCAGCTGCCGTTATTTTATTCACCGGCTTTATTTTTTGCTGGCCACTAGCTCGTGATCTCAATGTCCTGAACCGCGGTGAGCAACAAGCGAGTGTGCTTGGCGTCGACACACAACGCCTGCAACTCTTACTCTTTTTTATCGCTTCTTTGCTCACTGCAACAGCCGTAGTACAGGCAGGTAGTATCGGATTTATAGGTCTGGTAATTCCCCACCTTATTCGCTTACTGGGTGTAACCGACTACCGTTACTTGTTACCCGCTGCTGCGCTTGCCGGTGGCAGTTTATTAATGCTTGCTGATACTCTTTCACGTACTTTACTCGCACCACAACAATTACCCGTTGGAATTATTACCGCTTTGTTGGGCATTCCGTTGTTTCTTTATTTACTTCAACGTGGCAATAGAACGCCATGAGTCAATTATTGCAAACCCGGGGACTCACCATAAAAAAAGGAAATCGTATCCTTTGCCAAAAACTAAACCTTACAGTAAACCAGGGTGAGCGCTGGGGTATCCTGGGTAAAAACGGTGCTGGAAAGACGTCACTACTCTACACCTTTGCCGGACTAGAATTACCACTACACGGCGAACGTCTTATTATGCAAGATCACATCGAATCTTTATCGAGACGGGAAATTGCACAACGTCTCGGACTAATGTTGCAGGACACACCGGATCCTTTTCCTGCGACTGTATTACAAACCGCATTAATGGGGCGTCATCCATATCTTTCCCGATGGCAATGGGAAAGTCAGAATGATATAAATTTGACCCGCGCAGTACTTGAACAAGTTGGATTAAAAGAATTTGATGCCAGGCAGGTTTCCAGTCTATCTGGAGGTGAACGCCGTCGCCTGGCACTGGCAACATTACTGGTTCAATCTCCACCGCTAATGTTACTCGATGAACCGACCAATCACCTGGATTTACATTACCAACATGCCATGTTGAATTTACTACAACAACATACAAAAAAGGAACATGCAATTATAACGGTACTCCATGATATCAATCATGCGGCGAAATATTGTACTCATGCATTACTTTTATTTGACGATGGAACATCACTGACTGGTAGCTGCCAAGCTGTATTAACAACCGACCATCTGAGTAAAGTCTTCAATACACAGATAAAAAAACATTGTATTGATGGAAAAGATTACTTTTATGCAACCTGATTGAAGGCTCTTTTTTAAAACAAAAAATATGATTCAAAAGAATCAGGCGACTAGTTAAATCGATAGCTTGCGTGACAGCTTGTACAATTATTCATTAGATCTGCAAGTTGTTCCAGGGCGTGCTCCGGGTCTTCCAATTGTTCCGCATCCAATGCCAGTATGGCGAATTTTTTATGTGTATCAAGACCGAGTTTCTTAAACTCCAGGGGAAGTTTCTTGCTTAATGTTTCAGGGGTATCAACCTGATTAGCGACAGCCGCACGACGTGCAGCTTCTTTAACAACATTCATATCATTTTCAGTTATTCCCTGGATAATTTGCTGTACCGTTTCAAGAAAAATGCGCATTTCTGATAATACGTGCCTGGATTCTGTCGGAAGTAACTGTATGGACTGACGCCCATCTTCTGGATCGAGGTTTTGATCGTTAAATTGGAATTGGTAAATGAGACTTAAAATGCTTATTAACGCGATCCCGAGACTAATGTAACAAAATTTACACATTTTTTTCCTGCTAATGAAAACGTATATTTTCCCTTAAAAACATCATGACGAACAGATAATAAATTAACGTTACTAGAACAAACTTGATCTGAGACAAGTTGGAGGAAAAGAATATAAAACACATATTATGTGTCTATGATCATAAATAGTTACCAAAGCTTTAAATTATCGCGTTCCATCGACACCATCTAAAACTATGGTTATATGAATTAGGTCATACTGATATAGATAAAGCTTGAAACCCTATTCTATTTATGATTCTATTCAGTGCTAAGCATAATGAATTAGTTTCAATTTGAACAAATTAAATATATGACGCATACAAGGCTGTCGTAATTGATAAATAAACTCCATTTCCTAGACTTTAAGCGGTAGACAATAAAGAATGAAAATCCTGATTGCTGATGACCACGCATTATTCCGGGAGGGTTTACACTATACTCTCGAATCACTCGTCGACAACGTCGAAATCATGGAGGCCAAAAATGGAACCGAAGCTATCCAGATCGTTCGCAATTTTCCTGATCTCGATCTTGTATTAATGGATCTTGATATGCCCGGAATCAATGGATTTGAAGGCTTATTGTCATTGCGTAAATCCTACCCTGAATTACCCGTCGTTATAGTCACAGCATCAGAATATGAGCAGGACATGATTCGAATCATGAAATCTGGTGCCGCTGGTTACATACCAAAATCACATACCAGTCAGGAAATGCTTAATGCAATACGCCAAATTTTAAATGGTGACATTTATGTTCCGGTATTGGGAGCTTCGAGCGGTACTTTTCATATTAGACAAATGCCGGAAAATGAAAACGGTACCAGTAAACGCGCCGATCAATATGAACTTACTCCACGCCAACGTGAAGTTCTAAAATTAATGTGTGACGGTATGTCTAATAAGGCGATAGCCAATAAGCTGGGTATGGCAGAAGGTACAGTCAAAATTCATGTTACCGCGATTTTAAAATCGCTTAGTGCGACCAATCGTACACAAGCGGTTATAACAGCACGCGAAACGGGCCTCGGCAGTTAAAACTTACAATTAATCCTGTTCATTTGTATCTTCTAAATCAGCACTAGCATCTTTTTCCGCTGCTTTTATTACACCATCACGCACATGCTTTAGAAAAGCACGTAAGCGTGCCGGCTGAACCGGTTTGTGTAGTACACGATATGCATCACTGATTCCATCGCCTGTAGTAATTTTCATGTCTCCAGTAATCAGAATGGACGGAATCTCCTGACCCACCATGGCTTCAATTGCTTTAATGGTTTCAACACCATTAATGCCATCTCGCAAGCGATAATCAGAAATAATGGCATTAGGAATGACCATGATTTTTCTTAATTCTTCCCTGGCTTGTTCAACGGACTCAGCCAGGATTACTTTACAACCCCAACCTGACAGTAATACGTTTAAAGCTTCAAGAATAGGAACTTCATCATCAATGACCAGGACACTCAGGCCTTTAAGATCGTTAGTAAATTCTGGAGCTGGTGTTGCAGCAGGTATTGGTAAGTTCAGGTCAGAACGGTATGGAACAGTAACACAAAAAACAGAACCCGTTCCTTCTACTGAATCGATGTTAATAGAGTGATGTAACAATCGAGCTATGCGTGATACTATCGCCAGGCCTAACCCCAGGCCTTTATTTCTGTTTCTCTCTGGATTATCAAGCTGAATATATTCATCAAAAA
>Ga0316205_10004230_pt1 | contig 12734 bp, 9 predicted proteins | sample 3monthpyrite_MG_FD_204941 | JGI IMG/M metagenome (GOLD analysis project Ga0316205, IMG submission 204941) | Microbial mat bacterial communities from mineral coupon in-situ incubated in ocean water Damariscotta River, Maine, United States -... | ecosystem: Environmental > Aquatic > Marine >... | reverse complement strand
TCTTCCATAATACTGGTCCGGTGTGGCAGACATTCTTCTTCTACACCCACCATAAACACATAGGGAAATTCCAGACCTTTAGCCGCATGTAAAGTCATTAAGCTAACCATATCTTCTTTAGCTTCTTCTTTATTTCGCTCAAGAATATCCATTAAACTCATGTGAGCAACTAACTCCCCTAGATTTTTTCCCTTTTCATCTTTATATAATCGCGCCAACCAGTCAGTTAATTCATAAACATTTTCCATGCGTTTTTCTGCAATTTTTACGTCACTGCTTTGTTCTTCAAGCCAGTTCTGATAACCGATTTCTTTTATCATATCCTTAACTACTTCAATCGGATCACCGCGCTGCGCATTATCACTTAACAAATTTATCCAGTTAGTGAAGTTCTGTAATTTAGTTACCGCTCTCTCATTTAAGATAGTTGATAAACCCATTTCAAAACAGGCTTCGAATAAACTAACATTACGGGCATTGGCATACTCACCCAGCTTTTCCAGTGTACTGCCGCCAATTTCTCTACGCGGTGTATTTATGATTCGTAAAAATGCCGTATCATCATCCTGATTAGCAAGTAACCTTAAATACCCCATTATGTCTTTTATTTCAGCTCGTTCAAAAAATGAGGTGCCACCACTAACCACATAAGGTATTTGCATCTCACGGAGATATTTTTCAAAAATACGCGACTGATGATTACCTCTGTATAAAATTGCGTAGTCGCCAAATTTAGTACGTTTCTGAAATTTATGTGTATTAAGCTCAACCGTTACACGCTCAGCTTCACCATCTGCACCGGGACATTCTATGATACGAATATTACTACCCAGCCCTAAGTCTGACCAAAGCTGTTTTTCAAATGTATGGGGATTATTTTTAATTAAATGATTAGCGCACTTTAAAATTCGAGACGTAGAACGATAATTCTGCTCTAATTTAATTAGTTTTAAATTCGGATAATCTTCATTCAATAAAGCCAGATTTTCAGGACGCGCGCCGCGCCACGAGTATACCGATTGATCATCATCACCAACAGCGGTTAAACGACCATGGTTACTGAGCAGTAACTTTACTAACTGATACTGACTGGCGTTTGTGTCCTGATATTCATCTACCAACAAATAATGTATTCGATGTTGCCATTTTTCAAGCACATTCGGATGCTGTTGAAATAATACAACCGGCTGTAAAATCAGATCATCAAAATCAAATGCATTGTATGCTTTTAACTGTCGTTGATAACGCGCATACAACATGGCATGTTTAATTTCCAGATCATTTTCTGCGTTAGCAATTGCCTGCTCAGGAGAAATAAAATCATTTTTCCACCGGGATATAGCCCACCGAGCATCTTCTGCATCATCCACATTACTTAATGATTCTGATGCGTATAAACCTTTAATTAATACCAATGTATCGGTTGCATCAAAAACACTAAAGCCTGATTTGTATCCTAAATGCTTGTACTCAATACCGAGTATTCTCAAACCAAGATTATGAAATGTAGAGACTATCAGCCCGCGAGTCTCGCCTTTGCCGAGCAGCCCTTTAACACGTGCCTTCATTTCTCTGGCAGCTTTATTAGTAAAGGTTACCGCTGCAATATGAATCGGCTTGATACCACAGTCCCTAATCAAATAAGCTATTTTTTGTGTTATTACACGGGTTTTTCCACTACCTGCTCCCGCTAATACCAGCATCGGGCCTGATATATATTCTGCTGCTGCTCGTTGCTCAGTATTTAAGCCCGATAAAGGGTGTGCATCGGCATTAAAACTGGCGTTAACTGGGTGATCGGACATATAAATAAATGCTTAAGTAGAGGTTGAGTACAGCAGATCTTTAGTCAACATTCTTAAACTCTACACAATCGGTAAACATCGATATGTATGCTGGTTTAAGTTTGGCTAATGATCAAATGCATAGTTTATAGAATCGAGAGAAAAGAGATATACCCATAGTGAAATATTTATTTTATGGCCAAATATAAATTCAACTGTTAGACTTTAAGTATATGAATATAAACAATAAATCAGGAGTGCTGACTGAAGCGATTCAAATATCATCTGACAATTGTGATGACCGCCCAGTTAACGAAAGTATCAGACTGATCGTTGTACATAATATCAGCCTGCCACCGGGAGAGTTTGGTGGCCCTTATATTTCACAATTATTCACAAACCACTTAAATAAAGCTGAGCACCCTTATTTTGCTGATATTTACCAGCTCAAAGTGTCTTCTCATCTGCTTATTCGCCGTGATGGAGAAATCATTCAATATGTTCCATTTCATAAGCGAGCATGGCATGCTGGTGCCTCAAGTTATTGTGGCTCAGATAGCTGTAACGACTTTAGTATTGGAATTGAACTAGAGGGCACGGATGATACACCTTACGAACCAGTTCAGTATGAAAAACTGGCAAATTTGATCCTGGAACTAAGGCAAAGCTACCCTGACATCGATAAAGATGCTATAACCGGCCACTGCGATATTGCACCCGGACGTAAGACTGATCCGGGGCCTGCATTTGACTGGGATCATTTACATAAACTGACAATCCAACAAACTGACTAAGGTAAAACCCTGAACATGGCACTTATATGTATTCTATTTGGGATTATTTTCGAGCGTATCAGCGATATTCTGGAAAATTATCGTAATTTTGACTGGTTTGATAACTACAGCCGTTGGTTATTAAAAACACTTCCCGGTTTAAGTTCGCAAAACCAATCCTCAATATTAATCTTACTGTTACCCATTATGCTAACGACCATGTTGCTACAAATCTGGTTTGCCGGGCGCTTGTTAGGGTTAATAGATTTGTTATTTGGACTGGTTGTTTTTGCCTTCTGTCTCGGCCCTAAAGACATTAACAGACAAATAAACCGATATCTGGAAGCAAGAGAAAATGGCGATGAAGAAGCTGCTAATTCAGAGGCCTGCGCCATACTACAAAAAGAGCCTCCAGCCGACCCGGATCAGCAAATAGTAGAAGTCATGCGGTCTGTTTTACATGAGCCTAATGATCGTTTTTTTGCAGTGATTTTCTGGTTCGTATTACTTGGCCCGTTTGGTGCGCTATTGTATCGTTTGACTTCTCACACTATGCGCACAACAGGTAGTGCAACTCTGGCTAAAGCTGCACGCCAGTTTCAGGCTGTACTTGCCTGGGTGCCAGCACATCTGGTCGCCATGGGCTATGCCCTCACTGGTAACTATGAGGGAGCAAAGCAGGAGTTTTATAGCAAAAACAAACAGGACGACCTGTACGATTGCAACTATCACACACTGATTACTGCTGGACAGGGCGCTCTTAAAGATTGTGCGCCTGGTGAAGAAACATCCTGTATACGCTCTGCTCGTGCCCTGGTGTTAAGAACTTTAGTTGTGTGGCTGGCCTTCATTGCCATATTAACGTTAATAGGCTGGACATCATGAGCGAAACACAAATAGATATAATTCGGCATGGCGAGCCAGAAGGTGGGCGTCGTTACCGGGGATACAGTATTGATGACCCCTTGAGCAAAGTCGGCTGGCAACAAATGTGGGATGCAGTTCCTGAAAAACCACAGTGGGAGCATGTTATAAGCTCACCACTTTCACGGTGTTTAAAATTTAGTGAAGCACTGGCTGACACCATGGGCATCAACTATTCTGTGGTCGACAACCTGAAAGAAATTGGCTTTGGCAGCTGGGAGGGCCGAACACCAGACGATATTAAAAACAACGAAGGAGACGCACTCGAAAATTTTTTACTCGACCCTGTTAATAATCGTCCTGAAGGGGCTGAGCCTTTAGATGCGTTCGCTAATCGTGTATGGACAGTTTATGAAGACATTGCAGAGCAATATAGAGGTCAGCATATTTTAGTGGTCGCTCACGCTGGCGTCATTCGCGCAATTACCAGTAAAATTTTAGGCATGTCACTGGATGATGTTTATAGTCAGTTAAAAATTGAGTATGCCGCTGTTGCCACAACTCGAATTCCTGCAGGAAAAAAACCTGTAATGGTATTAACTTAAAATAAAAATCGTAAGCCTAAAGAAAACTTTTTAAAAACTTACGGCTACCTTTTAATTAAAAGCTCTATCATATCTTTTGCAGGAAGCGGACGACTGAACAAATAACCTTGAATCGTATCACAGGCATTCGCACCTAAAAATTCAAGCTGCTCCTGAATTTCAACACCTTCAGCTATAACTTCCATACCCAGACCATGCGCCATTGCGATAATTGCTTTCACTAATGCTGCATCTTCATGATCCACTTTTACATCACGAATAAATGCCTGATCAATTTTTAAGGTATCTATAGGGAAACGTTTTAAATAACTTAATGAAGAGTACCCTGTACCAAAATCATCCAGTGATAATGACACACCTAATTCTTTAATTTTTGTCAATCGAGCCAGCGCAACGTCAGGCTCAAGAATTAAAGCTGTCTCTGTTAACTCAATACAGAGTTTGTCTGCAGGCATACCCGTTTCTTTTAGTATTAACGCAATTAAAGCAGGTAAACCCTCATCTTTAAGCTGACGCGCAGAAAGGTTAACTGATATTTTTTCTAACTGGTAACCGGACTTTAACCAGTTTACGCCCTGCATACAGGCCTCGCGAAAAACCCATTCCCCTATTTGCATGATCATGCCTGTTTCTTCAGCCAGAGGGATAAACACTCCGGGCGAAACAAACCCCCTCTCAGGGTGTTGCCAACGTATTAAAGCCTCCATGCCCACTAGCTGCCCGGTGACTACACTCACCTGCGGCTGATAATATAAACACAATTCATTTTGAACCAGTGCTTTATGTAAGTTATTTTCTAAGGACAGTAATTCAATCGAAGATTTGTTCATTGCTTCAGTAAAAAACTGAAAATTATTTCTACCCTGAGCTTTTGCATGGTACATAGCGGAGTCAGCATGCTTTAAAATCACATCAGCCTGATCGCCATCATCCGGATATATAGCAATTCCAATACTGGTAGAAATATGAACTTCCTGACGCTCTAACATGAGAGGCTGACTTACGCTTTCTACAATGCGCTCTGCAATGCGAATAATCGCCTGCACATTTTCAACATCATCAAGTAAAATAGTAAACTCATCACCTCCAAAACGGGCAATAGATGATGAATTACCATTTGCATTAATCGCTATTGAATCAGTTTTTCTAACTGCTTCAATTAATCGCTGAGATGTTATTTTTAGTAATTCATCTCCGGCAGAATGCCCCATTGTGTCATTAATCAGTTTAAACCTGTCGAGGTCTAAAAACATAATGGCGAGTATTTTATTATTTCGTTGAGCTATAGATATAGCATGTTGAAGCCTGTCTTTGAACAAGCGACTATTTGGAAGCGCTGTAAGGCTGTCATGATATGCCAGAAAAGCAATTTGCTCTTCAGCTAGTTTACGTTCGGTTACATCACGAATAAGTGCGATAACTTCCTGTGACTTAACCGGCATCATTCGCACTTCGTAATAATATATTTTTCTGTCGTGATAGATTACAAACTCAAAGTTCTTAGTTGAAAGCTGTTCTAAAACCTGCTTGATTGAGATTTCAAATTTTTCAACTACCTCAATATCCAGAACATCTTTAATGTGCTGATTTATTAACTTTTCACTTTTCAGATAATGATAACTGCTTTGACCCAGCTTATAACTGATTACCCTGCCTTCAAAGTCAAGATGAAATAATTGATCTGGAATAGCTGCAAATACAGCATTCATTTCATCATTGGCTTGCACCAGCTCTTCGGCACTTAGCGTTAAAGACTGCTCAAGTGTGCGCTGATCAATATCAAATTTTTGATATGCACTATCTACAGCCGTCAGAAATTCTTTCCAGGGTGAGCTGGAAACGTCTACCGATTGCAGGTGATCATTAATTTGTTGTCTTAATAAATAGTAAAGATTTAGTTCAGTCATCAGTATTGCTATATTTTATATATTCCCTAGCTATAAATTTAGCAGAATTTTGCGTGTTTGCTGATGTTTTACATGATTTATAAGTTTTAAGTTAACGGATGCCCTCAACAAGAGCACCCAGATACACTTATGTTTTATTATAAATCTCAGCACCCATATCAATAAACTCAATAGCTTTTTCCTGCATACCCTTCTCTAAAGCTTCACCCTCTGATATCCCCTGGTTCTTAGCGTAATCACGAACATCCTGAGAAATTTTCATAGAGCAGAAATGAGGCCCGCACATAGAGCAAAAATGCGCCACCTTTGCAGACTCTTTAGGCAGTGTTTCGTCATGGTATTCTCTGGCTTTTTCTGGATCCAGACCTAAATTAAACTGATCTTCCCAGCGAAACTCAAAGCGAGCTTTTGACATGGCATTATCACGAACCTGCGCGCCAGGGTTACCTTTAGCCAGATCCGCAGCGTGGGCGGCAACCTTATAAGTAATAATACCTTCACGCACATCTGCTTTATTAGGCAAACCCAAATGCTCTTTGGGTGTTACGTAACACAACATGGCACAACCGTACCAACCAATATTCGCCGCACCCAGTGCGGATGTAATATGATCGTAACCCGGTGCAATATCGGTAGTCAAAGGCCCTAATGTATAAAATGGGGCCTCAAAACAATCCTCAAGTTCTTTATCCATGTTTTCTTTTATCATCTGCAATGGCACATGACCCGGGCCTTCTATCATTACCTGAATATCATGCTCCCAGGCAACTTTTGTTAACTCACCTAATGTCTCAAGCTCACCAAATTGTGCAGCATCATTCGCATCAGCAAGAGAGCCGGGACGTAAACCATCACCTAATGAGAAGCTCACATCATAGGCTTTCATAATTTCGCAGATATCTTCAAAATGGGTATACAGAAAACTTTCCTGATGATGCGCCAGGCACCATTTCGCCATGATAGAGCCACCGCGAGATACAATACCGGTGACACGTTCAGCTGTTAGTGGCACATATTGAAGGCGCACGCCGGCATGAATCGTAAAATAATCGACGCCCTGTTCAGCCTGTTCAATTAATGTATCACGGAAAATTTCCCATGTGAGGTCTTCAGCTTTGCCGTTTACTTTTTCTAATGCCTGATAAATTGGAACCGTACCAATAGGCATAGGTGAATTACGTAATATCCACTCACGAGTTTCATGAATATTTTTACCCGTAGATAAATCCATTAGTGTGTCGCCACCCCAGCGTGCCGACCAGGCCATTTTTTCAACTTCTTCTTCTATAGAAGAGGTTACTGCTGAATTGCCAATATTTGTATTTACCTTAACTCGAAAATTACGTCCGATAATCATCGGCTCTACTTCCGGGTGGTTAATATTTGCAGGAATAATTGCACGGCCACGTGCCACTTCAGAACGAACAAATTCCGCTGTCATTTCATCCGGTAGCTCAGCTCCAAAATTTTCACCCGGGTGCTGCTTAAGCAGTTTTTTATAGGCAGGATCTTTACGTAATTCGGTTAATTTCTGGTTTTCACGTATCGCAACATATTCCATTTCAGGGGTGATAATACCCTGACGAGCATAATGCATCTGGCTAACATTCTTACCGGGAAGAGCACGGCGCGGTTTACTAATATGCTCAAAGCGAAGATGCGCAAGTTCCGGATCACTCTGACGAGTATGACCAAACTTTGATGTCGGACCATCTAGCTGTTCTGTGTCATTTCGCTCATTAATCCAGTTACTTCGAACATCTGGCATGCCTTTCATCAAGTCAATTTCAACATCAGGATCTGAAAATGCACCTGATGTATCATATACAGGTATCGGTGGGTTGACCTCAAAGCCCATACTATCTGGGGTGTCATCCTGGTCAATTTCACGCATACCAACGCGAATATCATCTCGCGAGCCAGTTACATAAACTTTACGAGAGTTTCTAAAGGGCCGCGTAACTTCTTCAGATAACTTGGCAGTGTTTTTGATAAATTCTTCTGGTATGGCGCTCATAGGTCGTTTCCTCGAAATGTGTGAGGCTATGGCAAAGGGAAGGTGCAAACAGCAAAGCTTCCCTCCGCCAGCATAATCTGGATCAGGTTCTAAGGGTTTATTCTAAATCTGATATCACTCAGGCTCTAGATCATTCTCAATCTTATGCGCTATCGGCTACCCAATTGCATACATAAAATTCCCCTAGCTTGTGGTCGCTAAGTTTACCTGAGCAAGTTGGTAAGGTATAGGACTATCCAAGATTGTTGACAGGGGGTAGAATCAGACAAAATACAATAAATAGTATAAATGCCTCAGGGGAACTCAATGTCGTCACATCTGGATCAATGCCGCTATAATATGGTTGAACAACAGGTACGCCCATGGGATGTACTGGATGATAAGGTGCTAAATACACTAGAATCGATCCCCCGAGATCAGTATGTGCCTGCCCAGTACCTTAATCTTGCTTATGCTGACACTGCTATTCCATTGAATGACTCACAAAATATGATGCATCCTATTATTGAGGGGCGCTTGTTACAGCTTTTAGATATTCAACCTGAAGATAATATCATGGAAATTGGCACTGGCAGCGGCTACCTTACCGCCTGCCTCGCAAACATGGCCTGTCATGTAGAAAGTGTAGAGATTGATGAAGATCTTGCCAGCCGTGCAGCTCAAACCTTACTTGAACAGGGTGTATTTAACATTAGCCTGAGTTGTGCAAATGGCCTTGATCTACCTGATATGAATAAAAAATATAATATTATTGTATTAACTGGTGCCATTAACGAAATCCCTGAGTCTTTTAAAAAAGCATTAACAGTTAAAGGCAAAATGTTTGCGGTTGATGGTAACGCACCCGCTATGACAGCCCATATCATTACACGTACTGGTGATAACGAATGGTCTGATGAACGTATTTTTGAAACCGTATTAAACCCGCTGGTACATGGCGAACAAAAACCTGAATTTACCTTTTAACATTAATTTTAGACTCGAAATTTAAAAGAACACTTTACTTAATATGAAAAAAATATTTCCAGGCATAACAATTGTCGCTTGTTTATTTGTTAACGCTCAAGCACACGCAAAAGATACCACGCCCTATACACTAAATTTTTCTCAGGCCCTGGAACTGGCCATTTCACACGATCAGGATTTACAGGCTGCCGAGTTTGCTTATCAGAGTTCACTGGCTAGCCGTGGTCTCAGTAAAGCTGCATTACTTCCCCAACTAAATCTCTCTGCTTTTAGTAACCACACAGAACAGGAAACTGAAAATAGTTCGGTTTTTCCAAATGGGTCCTCATCTTTTGAATCTGATGGTTATAGCCTGTCTTTAAGTCAGACGCTTTATAATCACAGCGTATACAAAAAATTACAGCAAACTGATATGTCAATTGCATCCTCTCTCGCAACAGTTGAAGCTGCTAGACAGGATTTAATTATACGTCTTGCTACTGCCTATTTTAATGCACTGGGAGCACAGGATAACTTAAAGTTTGCGACGGCTGAAAAAGAAGCCATTAGTAAGCAGCTTGAACAATCTAAAAAGCGCTTTGAAGTAGGCTTAATTGCGATTACCGATGTAAAAGAGGCTCAGGCGAGTTATGACACGTCTGTGGCCCAGGAAATAGATGCGTTAAATATTCTGTCCGCACAATTCGAAGCCCTGGCAGTAATTTTAGGCACATACACAACTAGCATTGCTTCGATGATTGAAGATATTCCTTTATTAATTCCAGAACCTGCCAATGTTACTAAATGGACTGATAACGCACTGGAAAACAATTTGAACTTAAAAGCGGCTCAATATAATTACCAGGCATCTCAGAAACAGGTCGATGCTGACCAGTCTGAGCACTACCCTTATCTAGATCTGGTAGCACAACATGACTACAGCAGTTCAGACGGCGGTCGGTTTGCATCTGACTCTACGGATACAGCTGTTACCGTTCAGTTAACTATACCGATTTATAGTGGTGGTTTTACCAATGCTAAACACGAACAGTCAGTTGCTTTAAAAGAACAGTCCCGTTCACTAAAAGAAAAAGCAAAACGTCAGACATTACAACAAACACGTGATGCCTATTTGGGTGTAACTTCTACCATTGCTCAGGTTAAAGCATTGAAACAGGCGTTGCTTTCAACCCAGGCTGCTCATGAAGCAACTCAGGCCGGATTTGAAGTAGGCACACGTACTGCAATAGACGTACTTTCTACATTGCGCGAAGTTTATGGGGCTGAGAGGGATTACGCTCGAGCTCGCTATAACTATGTAATTAATACTTTACGTTTAAAACAGGCAGCGGGTATTCTTAACGTAAATGATGGCCAGAACATAAATAGCTTTTTAAACTAAAACGCCCCATAAAAAGCAAACCATACCAGGGCGCATGAAACTAGCTACTCTTCATTCGCCTTAATTTACTCAAAGACATTTACGCTAGCTGGTAACAGCTTAGTCTTTTAGCTCAGTTAATAGCTTCCATATTAGAGATTACATTTTGATTAAGGCCGTCAACCCAGCTCACTATCTTGCCCCAAAATACTGGCCAACCTGGTTTTCACTCGCCATATTACGCACGGTTGTTTCATTACCTTTACCCGCGATAGAAGTTTGCGGTGCAATTTTAGGCAAATTACTGCATATTTTTATGCCTGAAAGACGCACTATCGCCGATATAAATTTACGTTTTGCTTTTCCTGATGTCGATGAAAAAGAAATCATTCGCATGCGTAAAAACAGCTTCAGAAACATGGGCATAGCTGCCTTTGAGCTGGCCTTTAGCTGGTGGCAAGATGAACGACTGCTTAAATTATGTGAAGTCGAAGGCCTGGAAAATATAACCAGCCAACAGGAAAATGGAAAGGGCGTTATTATTTTAACGGCTCACTTTACCTGCCTTGAAATTGGCGGCCCGGTTCTTAATCATTATGTGCCATTCCAGGTTATGTACAAACGCGCACATAACAAATTGTTTGATGCATTTATGCGTTATCACAGAGCCCGTCTTTACAAAGCAATTGTCGATTATCATAAGCCAATTTCTATGATCAGAGGTTTAAAAAAAGGCCATGCCGCATGGTATGCACCCGATCAGGATTTCAGGGGTAAAGACATGGTGTTTACACCATTTTTTGGCGTACAGGCTTCAGCCCTAACAGCACCAGCCCGTTTTGCAGATATGACAGGCGCTGCCGTTGTTCCCTACTATATAAAACGTAAACCCAACGGAAAGGGTTACAAACTCGTGATATTGCCCGCTCTGAAAAACTTTCCTGGCGGAAACATTGAAGAAGATGCACTCATTATCAATCAAACGTTAGAATATTTAATCATGCAAAATCCTGAGCAATATCTATGGGTTCATAAACGTTATAAAAATCGTCCAGAAGGCGAAAGTGCGATTTACCCCGAAAAGAAAAAGAAACACAAATGAACTTAGATATACAATATACATGCATATGAGTTATAGACTTTTAACACTTTTTTTATGGCCCGTATTTTTTATATACACGTTAAAAATTGCACTACGTGACAATTCTCGCCGTTACTTTTTACAGCGCCTGGGTTTCTCTTATCCGTTACAAAAAAACAAAAGCATCTGGATCCACTGCGCTTCCGTCGGAGAGGTAAACACATATTTAGCACTACACTTAAAATTATTAGAGTGCTTCCCGAACACTAACTTTATTATCACCACCAATACGGTTACCGGAGCAAACACAGTAAAACGCCATAAACTGCCTCGCACACAACACTGTTACTTACCAATAGAATCGGGGTTTGCCATAAAGCGCTTCCTTAAAACAACGAACCCTTCGTTGTGCCTTATTATGGAAACTGAAATATGGCCACTACTTTTTAAATTGACAAACTTTAAGCATATTCCACTTTCAATCATTAATGCCCGACTGTCACATCGCACACTATCTGCTAATAACTGGGTTAAGTCAGTTTATAACACCAGCCTTACTTATGTAGATAAAATACTCTGCAAATCTAACGAAGAATTAGTTAACTTTAAAACGCTTGGTGCTCAAAGCAAACAATTATTAGTTGCTGGAAATTTGAAGTTTGTATCCACGAACAACGAATACCAGGAAAAACCCATTAAACTTGATGGCCATACCTATTGCGTTGCTGCTTCAACACATCATGATGAAGAATTACAATTAGCGATACTCTGGAAAAAACTTAAGCCTGGAATGTTACTGGTAATTGTTCCTAGACACCCGAATCGTAGTAAACAGATTCAAAAACAACTAGACTCAATCAATATTAATTATGCTGTTCGCAGCCAGTCGTCCTCGTTACAAAATAAAACAGAAATTTATCTGGCAGACACTTTAGGTGAATTAACCAATTTTATGATAGGTGCTGAATTTGTTTTTATTGGCGGGTCATTAGTTAAACACGGTGGACAAAACATTCTCGAACCATGCCGTCTTGGAAAAGCTACACTATGTGGACCGCATATGTTTAACTTTATAGATGAGATGAATTTTCTACTTGAAAACAACGCATGCATTCAGGTAGGAGATATATCTCAACTTGAATCTGAGATATCCGCATATTTAAATAATTCAGAAAAATTCAAATCAATTGGTAATAATGCAAGACATTCACTGCTTAAGCAGACTGAAATATTAGATGTTTATTTGTCTGCAATTTTAGATAAATAACAGACATTAACTCTTTACCCATTTTTATAACGTACACCCCCCCTTAATAGCTAAGTAGATAGATGTTTATTTATTAGAAAATACTATTTTTTTAAAGAGCTAGAAGCTAG
>Ga0316205_10004228_pt1 | contig 12738 bp, 14 predicted proteins | sample 3monthpyrite_MG_FD_204941 | JGI IMG/M metagenome (GOLD analysis project Ga0316205, IMG submission 204941) | Microbial mat bacterial communities from mineral coupon in-situ incubated in ocean water Damariscotta River, Maine, United States -... | ecosystem: Environmental > Aquatic > Marine >... | reverse complement strand
GGGCGATACCGACGCGTTGCTGTTGCCCACCAGATAGCGTAATTGGTAATGATTTTTCTTTGTTGAGCAAGCCAACCTTATCCAGGGAAGCGCGCACACGCCGACCAATTTCACGGTGTGGTAATCCTGAAATCACCAAGGGCAACGCGACATTATCAAACACGGTTCTATCGAATAAGAGCTTATGATCTTGGAAAATAATACCGACATTACGGCGTACATAAGGAATACGGCGGCGACTGATGTGACCTATATTTTCGTTGTTAATCAACACCTGACCATTGGTCGGTCGAATCAACACAGCAATGAGCTTGAGCAGGGTACTTTTGCCCGCGCCGGAATGGCCGGTTAAAAAAGCCATTTCACCACTGGACAGTTTAAAACTCACCTGACTCAGGGCATCGCAGCTACCTGGGTAGCGTTTACTGACATTATGAAATTCAATCATTTGTGTGCTTACTACGCAACGTTTGTGCTTATTATACCCAGCATTGTGGCATGAACGCTGTGCTTAAAACAGGGCTTCGACGAAATCCTTTGCATCAAAAGCACGTAAATCGTCAATACCTTCACCGACACCGATGAAACGAATCGGTAGTTTAGTTTTATTGGCGATTGAAAAGATAATGCCACCTTTCGCCGTGCCATCTAACTTAGTCAGTGCAACACCAGTTAAGCCGATAATTTTATTGAACTGTTCGGTTTGAGCCAGCGCGTTTTGACCGGTGGTGGCGTCCAGTACAATTAGCACTTCATGTGGCGCAGCTTCGTCAATTTTGCCTAAAACACGGCGTATCTTGGCTAACTCTTCCATTAAGTTATCTTTATTATGTAAACGACCCGCCGTGTCAGCAATGAGAACATCAATGTTTTTGGCTTGTGCGGACTGCAGGGCATCAAAAATCACGGAGGCGGCATCAGCGCCTGTATGTTGGGCAACAACGGGAATATCGTTACGCTCGCCCCAGACCTGTAATTGTTCCACGGCAGCGGCACGGAAGGTGTCACCGGCAGCGAGCATGACCGAGCGGCCCTGTTGTTGTAATTGCTTGGCGAGCTTGCCGATAGAAGTGGTTTTACCCACGCCGTTTACGCCTACAACGAGAATAACAAACGGCTTGTCAGATTGAGGAATGTCCAATGGAACACTGCTGGGCTCCAGCATGGCTGCAAGATCTTCACGCAACGCAGCCAGAAGCGCATCACTATCGGAAAGTTGTTTCCGAGCAAGGCGTTCAGTTAAGTCGCTGATAATTTTGCCAGTAGCTTCAATGCCAACATCGGCGAGTAGTAACTGGGTTTCGATTTCTTCGAGCAATTCATCATCGATGGCTTTTTTGCCGACAACCAGATCCGCAATTGCACCGCCGAAACTGCTACGGGTTTTGCTTAAGCCTTGCTTTAAGCGTGCAAACAGCCCCATAGGAGCCTGTTCAACAGCTTGTTCGCTATCTTCTTTGGGGGCTTTATTGTTTTTTCCGAAACCAAACATACTTTACAACTGTCTTAGACTCGCAGAGGATAATAAGATTATTCGTACTTTAGTGCGGCGCTATCGTAACATTGTGATGGGCTAGCTGAAAAATAATTTAAAGGGAGCAGCAAAAACATGCGTTTAGCATCAATATTACTCTTGTCGATGACACTGACGGCAAGCTTCGTTCTACCTGCGCAGGCAAAACACGGTGATGGTGAATCGGATGTTCGCCAATATATGCTGGATAACGGCCTGAAAATACTTGTTAAAGAGGATCATCGTGCACCTGTGGTGGTCTCTCAGATTTGGTACAAGGTCGGCTCCAGTTATGAATATAACGGTATTACTGGCGTATCCCATGTTTTAGAACATATGATGTTTAAGGGGACCAAAACCTTAGGCCCGAACGAATTTTCCAAAATTATTGCCGCCAATGGTGGTCGTGAAAATGCCTTCACGGGTAAAGATTACACGGCTTATTTTCAAACCTTACACAAAGACCGCCTAGAAGTGAGCATGCGCCTTGAAGCGGATCGTATGCATAACTTATCTTTGCGCCAAGAAGATTTTGAAAAAGAAGTGAACGTAGTTAAAGAAGAACGTCGTTTACGCACCGAAGACAAACCCACCTCACTGACCTACGAACAATTTATTGCCACAGCATTCCAAACAAGCCCCTACCATCATCCGGTTATTGGTTGGATGGACGATTTGGACAGTATGGTGTTAGAAGATTTACAGCATTGGTATGAACGCTGGTACTCCCCCTCGAATGCAACGTTAGTGATCGTGGGCGATGTTAAAGCAGATGACGTCTACCGGATGGCCAAGAAATATTTCGGCCCAATTCCAAATGTAAAAATAACACCGGTCAAACCACAGCGTGAAACTAAGCAGCGTGGTGAACGTCGCATTAAAGTACGCGCGCAAGCAGAGGTGCCTTATTTGTTAATGGGTTACAAAGTGCCGGTACTCACCACAGCAAAAGACACCAACGAAGTTTATGCGCTTGAAGTCATGGCGGGTATTCTTGACGGTGGTAACAGCGCACGTTTGTCGAAAGAAGTCGTCCGCAGTAAACAACTCGCCGTATCAGCTGGTGCTGGTTACAACATGTATGATCGCATCGATAATTTGTTTCTCTTTGATGGTCGTCCATCAACAGGCCACACAATTGACGAACTTGAAAAAGAATTTCGTGATCAAGTACAACGCTTACATACAACACTAGCAACTCAAGACGAACTAGATCGTATTAAGGCACAAGTTGTTGCGTCTAAAATTTATGAACTTGATTCGGTTTTCTATCAAGGTATGCAAATTGGTACCTTAGAAACGGTTGGTTTAAATTATAAGCAACTGGATGAATACGTAAATCGGATACGCTCAGTCACACCTGAACAGGTGCAGGCCGTTGCGAAAAAATATTTAATTGAAGAGGGGCTTACCGTTGCAATACTTGATCCAGCCAATGCAAAACCTGCCGCAGCAGAAAAAACTTCAGGAGCCGATCATGCGAAATAAATATTTAGTGCTTCTGAGCTTACTGTTAATAAGCAGTGTTAGTTTTGCAGGGCCCAAAATCGAGCAATGGCAAACTAAAAATGGTGCGAAAGTATTTTATGTGAATGCACCAGAGTTACCAATTGTTGATTTGCGAATTGTTTTTGACGCAGGCAGTGCGCGTGATGCAGACAAGCCCGGTTTGGCTGCATTAACAAATAGTTTGCTTGATGAAGGCACGGGTGAGTTAAGTGCGGATCAGGTTGCTGAGCAGTTTGAAGGTGTTGGGGCAGTATTTAGTGCCTCATCACTTCGCGATATGGCAGTAGTGAGCATTCGTAGCCTTAGCGAAAAAGTTATTTTGGATAAGGCACTTAATTTGTTTCGCGATGTGGTGGCAACGCCAACATTCCCAGAAGCATCCTTTGAACGCAATCGTAAGGCAATGTTGGTTGGGTTACAGGTTGCTAGTCAGCGCCCCAACTCTATTGCCAGTAAAGAGTACTACAAACAGGTCTTTGCTGATCATCCCTATGCGATTGATGGCAGCGGTACTGAAGAAAGCCTAACGACAGTGAAGCGCCAAGACGTCGTGGACTACCATCAACGCTATTACGTCGCGAATAATGCCACGATAGCGATTGTGGGTGCGGTGTCGCGTGCTGAGGCTGAAGCATTAGCCGAGCAAGTTACAAGTCGTTTAAAGAAGGGCGAAGCTGCACCTAAGCTGGCTAAGGTAAAACCATTAACAGCATCGGTTACTAAGCGCATTCAACATAAATCACAACAAACCCATATTTTGGTAGGTCAACCCGGTATGCATCGTGGTGATCCTGATTACATTACCTTATATGTTGGTAACCACGTGCTCGGTGGTAGTGGTTTAGTATCACGGCTAAGCGATCAAGTGCGCGAGCAACGCGGCTTGGCCTACAGTGCCTATAGTTATTTCTCGCCAATGCGCGAAGATGGCCCCTTTACCATGGGTTTACAAACCAAGAATTCACAAGCCGATGACGCGTTGGCATTACTCAACAAAATAATAAAAGATTTTGTCGACAATGGTCCAACGGAAGATGAGCTAAAACGTTCTAAACAGAATATTACTGGCGGCTTCGCCTTGCGTGTAGACAGTAATAAAAAGATTGTTGAATATATTGCAATGATTGGTTTTTATGGATTGCCATTGGATTACCTTGATACATTTAATGCCAGAGTTGAGGCTGTCACAGTTGATAAGGTCAAAGATGCCTTCAAGCGTCGCATTCACCCTGATAAGTTAGTAACCGTTATGGTCGGAGGTAAATAATAAACGATGAAATGGTTGTTGCTGTTAAGTTTGTTGTTAGGGGGGTGTGTTACAACCTATGCGCCACCTAACAACAAATCGCAGCCAACGATTCGCATCGACATGAAAAACATTAAACGGTTAATGTTTTTTGAAGAAGGTAAAGACTGCTCACAAGCAACAGCATTACAAGCACCTTATAATCCTTATCTTGAAGATGCGCAGCCGTTACCTGTTCGTGGTAATCAGTTATTGGCGTTTAAATTAGTTTATTCAAACAGCCGAGAAGCATGCAACACTATTGTATCTTTCTACCCGAGAATAAATCACGACTATGTTATTTATAACAAATTAAAGTTTGACCAACGAAATAATATGAGCTGCGACTTTAAGGTCATTAGAAAGCATCGAGCCGATCAATCTGCACGTTGGCAGGATGAAGAAACAGTTAAAGTCAGAACGCCGGTTAAAGCATTAAAGGCTGACGCGAGACATTGTAGATAACGAGATTAAGAATGAGTAATTGGCAAGAAACCTTACAAGTAATATCTGACTATGATGCGGTTGCAAAATGGACATTAAAAAATGGTTATGGTTTTTACTGGATGCTAGTACCAAGCAGTGACGAAATTAACGAAAATGGTTTTAGTGAAGCCGTGATGGCGCCACTACATTTTTCTGATCTTGCCTCTGTAGAAATATATAAGACATGCGATCATGGTGGCTCAAAAATAGATTATTATATTGAGTCGATACAAAAATCAATTTCATCAATTACTAATCTTAAAGTATCGAATGAAAATGAAATACTTAAGATCGAGTGCCAATAAATAAAAAACCTGCAGAAAGACGAATGGCAAACAAATCCAATACATTACGCATCATCGGCGGAACGCATCGAGGACGCAAACTAACCTTCGTTGATGCGCCAGATTTAAGGCCTACGCCGGATCGGATGCGTGAAACATTGTTTAACTGGTTGCAGCCAGTTATTCACGATGCGCGTTGTTTGGATTTATTTGCAGGCAGCGGCGCGCTAGGTCTTGAAGCCTTGTCGCGAGGTGCAAGAGAAGTGGTCTTTGTTGAAAAAGATCGTCATGCAGCACAACGTCTAAGTGAAAATCTAACATTACTTGGCTACGACGCGGGACAATGTCATCAGCAAACAGCACAGCATTTTTTTGATACGAAACCAGATCAATTTGATGTGGTGTTCTTAGATCCACCTTATAAGAGCAATACGCTACCTGACATCATTCAACAGCTTGATAAAGGCTGGCTCGCAGAGGGTGCTCGAATTTACCTTGAGCATGATAGCCGTCTACCCGCGCCTGAATTTCCCGATGGTTGGCAGGTACTCAAACAGACCAAAGCAGGCCAAGCGACGGCGATATTATTACAGGCTGGTACCAGCTAATGGCTGACAGCAAGCTCTCTGCATGGTAATTTGCTCGCCATGAACATTACAGCCGTCTACCCAGGGACATTTGATCCCGTTACAAATGGTCACAGCGACCTAATTCAACGTGCCTCGACGTTATTTGATAAAGTCATTGTTGGCGTCGCCAAGAATCCAGGCAAAGGGGCAACCTTTAGTCTTGAAGAGCGTGTTGATATGACAACCGAAGCGCTGTCAGGCATTTCGAACGTCGAAGTAAAGGGGTTTAACTCCTTACTAGTTGATTTTGTTGCAGAAAATGGCGCAAGTGTGATCCTGCGTGGTCTGCGGGCGGTCTCTGATTTTGAATACGAATTTCAGCTAGCAGGGATGAATCGCCGGCTTGCACCTGAGGTAGAAACCTTGTTTTTAACCCCCGCCGAGCAATATGCCTATATTTCCTCGAGTCTGGTTAAAGAAATAGCCGCACACGGGGGCGACATTTCTGCGTTTGTCCATACAAAAGTCATGGCTGCACTCTCTGACAGGATCGGCTAATATACGCACCGCAGCCCAAATGTCGGGCGAATAACCGTTTTATGGAGTTTTTAGCATGGCCCTGATGATTACCGATGAATGTATTAATTGCGATGTGTGCGAGCCTGAGTGCCCGAACGAAGCAATTTATCAGGGCGATGAAATCTACGAGATTAACCCTGAATTATGCACCGAGTGTATCGGCCATTACGATACTCCGCAGTGTGTGGATGTTTGCCCGGTTGATTGTATCCCGGGTAACCCTGATCGGGTTGAATCAGGAGAAGAGCTGCTGCTTAAATATGAACAGCTACAGGCTAAAGCCTGATTCGGGCATCACGCAGCAATTATGTTAATTTAAAAAGGTCCCCACGCGGGGCCTTTTTTATGTGTGAAGGAGAAAAGTGTTTTGGGTAAATATTTAATTGCTTGTTTATTTTTGCTTATCGCTACGAGTAGTCATGCACAGTCATTAGATCGTGCCGCCATTGCCACCGCACATCCTTTAGCGACCGAGGCAGGGCATGAAGTGCTCGCACAAGGTGGCAATGCTTTTGACGCAGCGATTGCAGTGACGGCAACACTGGCGGTGGTAGAGCCTTATAGTTCGGGTATCGGTGGCGGTGGTTTTTGGTTATTACACCGCGCCAGTGATGGTAAGCAGGTCATGTTGGATGGCCGCGAAACTGCGCCGGGGCGAGCACACCGAGATATGTATCTGGATGAACAAGGGCAAGTACGGCAGGGCGCTTCCGTTGATGGTCCACTGGCAGCAGGTATTCCAGGTGTGCCCGCAGCACTAGAACATCTGGCCAAAAACTATGGCAACTTGCCATTAAATAAATCGCTTGCGACAGCCATTAAAATTGCGAATGAAGGGTTTGTGGTTGATGCCTTTTATCAACGCATGGCAGGGTTTCGGTTAAAAGCCTTACAGGCATCACCTGAAGCGGCCGCTATTTTCCTTGATGACAATGAAATTCCAGATGTCGGTTATAAAATTAAACAGCCAGATTTAGCTAATACATTAAAGGCGATTGCGGACAAAGGCGCTGCAGGATTTTATCGGGGAGTGATCGCGCAACGATTGGTCACAGGCTCACGCGATGCCGGTGGTATTTGGAGTCTTGAAGATTTAGTGCGTTACCGCGTGATTGAGCGTAAGCCCTTAAGTGGCATGATTGGTCAGGCCAAAGTGATTTCTGTTGCGCCGCCGTCGTCGGGCGGTGTGGCGCTGATATCTATCTTGCAGCAAATCGATGGGTTTAATCGCCTTGAGCTGAATGCAAATTTTGATCATATCGTTGTCGAAGCAATGCGACGTGCTTACCGTGATCGAGCAGAGTTTTTAGGTGATAGTGATTTTGTAAATGTGCCTGTTCATCAGTTAATAAGTCGTGAGCATAACGAGATGTTACGCCGTAGCATTAACATGAACGACGCAACCCCCAGTTCAGATTTACCAAAGACAGCAGTATCGGAAAGTGCGGGCACAGACACAACCCATTTTTCAATCATGGATAAACAAGGCAATCGTGTCGCTGCGACCTTGAGCGTAAATTATCCCTTTGGTAGCGGTTTTGTTGTGCCAGGAACTGGTGTGTTGCTCAATGATGAAATGGATGATTTTTCTGCCAAGGCAGGTGTGCCAAATGTTTATGGTTTAGTTGGCGCAAAGGCGAATGAGATTGCACCTTACAAACGTCCTCTATCAAGCATGTCGCCAACGTTTATTGAATCACCGCGAGGGGTTGCTGTTCTAGGCACACCGGGCGGCAGTCGCATTATTACCATGGTGCTACATGGCATTATTGATTATATGAACGGTGGTAATGCCAAGACAATGGTGAGCAAGCGCCGCTACCATCATCAATATTTACCCGATGTGATTCAGTACGAGCAAGGGGCTTTCACGACACAGCAGTTAGCCGATCTGCAATTACGCGGGCATACGCTTAGTCTTCAAAGTGACTATGGCAATATGCAGGTTGTTTTGTGGGAAAGAAATTCAAATACGCTCGATGCTGCCAGTGACCCGCGTGTGATTGGTAGTGCGGTAATAAAATGATTGGTGGATCAATCACCATGGCCGATTTGTTAGCGACCATGCCACAAGTTGGCCGATTAGACTGGATTGGTATTCGTGAGGTTAAGGGTGAAGCCTTAACGGTGATTGATAGCGTTGAGGTCATCGTGAATTGCGGCTTAGCGGGTGACCACCGAACTGAGCGTGAAGATGGAAAGCGTCAGGTAACCTTAATTCAGGCTGAACATTTACCGGTAATAGCAGCCATGACCGGTCATGATGAAATTCCCGCAGCATGGCTGCGCCGTAATCTAGTGATATCAGGTATTAATCTTTACGCATTGAGAAAAAGCCGTTTCATGATTGGTGATGTGTTGTTTCAGGGCAGTGGCACGTGCCCGCCTTGTTCGCGGATGGAAAAGATCCTAGGGCCCGGTGGTTACAATGCCATGCGGGGGCATGGTGGGATTAATGCGCAGGTGATCGAGGGTGGTGTTATTTCTGTTGGGGAGTCGGTTAGGTTTGTTGAATAAAGTTAGTTTCGCAATGCTGCCACTCATTAGCTGCTGGCTGAACAAACGCCCTGCGGGACGTTTGTAATTCGCCAGCAGCTAATGAGCGACAGCATTGCTTGGGCTTAGGACAACCTGCGACTTAGAATGAATATAATTTATCTGCATTTGCTATTTTAAGAAAAATATATAAATTGGGTATAGTGAATATTGGCTGCTATCGACCCAAAGCAGACACTAAAAAATGACTACACCTTTTTGTTTGAAAAAGAATAGATATGGGAAATAAATTTTTGGCAGGGATGATGCATCTAGACTCATATTACGTTATCAGTATAAAGATAGTCTTTGTTGTCTTATTAACAACTAATCTTGTGAGCTGCTCTACACAAGGCACTCATGTTAAGGAGGATAAACGACAAAGTGGCAAAGTAATTAACCCTAAAACTGGACTGCCTATTTCTGGTGCGCAAATAACCGTCACATGCAGTCAATTGAAATTCATTCATGGAACAAAAAAAATAAAAGAATTAACGATAAAATCGAATAAGAATGGAGTATTTGGTATTAACATGGATGATTATAGTGAATGTCGTTTTCTTGATTTTCAAGTTAAGAAGACAGGTATGTTTGAAGTGCGTGAAGTAGTTAGAGAATATTTTTTTAGTACTAGCCCTGAATTTCGATCTGTTCCAAAGCGGATGTTTATGCTCCCGAATAACGAGAAGACTAAGTTAATGGAGTCAGGAACGATAGAATGACCGCTAATGGCCGGAAGCAGACCTTTTTTAAAAGATCTTTAAAGCAATTTTCTCGACAGGATTAACAAGATTGACAGGATTTTTAAAGTCTATCCAGCAACAGAATCCTGTTAATCGTGTAAATCCTGTCAAATTTTTATTTCTGACAAGCCGTACAGTAGTACGTCGCTCGCTGTCCCATCACACAATGACTAACGGCTTTCCCGCATTGCTGACAGGGTTCTCCCTTACGACCATATACATTTAAACGTTGTTGGAAGTAGCCTGGTTTACCATCGCCTCCGGTAAAGTCACGCAGGGTTGTACCGCCTTGCTTAATGGCGGCTTTAATAACCCTTTTAATGGCCTTCACTAAGAGTTTGTATTGTTCAAGGCTGACTTTACCTGCGGCGCGTCGTGGGTGTATGCCGGCACGGAATAAGGATTCACTGGCGTAGATATTACCGACGCCAACGACATTGTGGCTGTCCATAATAAATTGCTTGATGGTGACACGACGTTTGCGTGAGCGATCCCACAAATGTTGCGCTGAAAAGTCTTTGTCGAGCGGCTCAGGGCCAAGATCTATAAGTAACTTATGTTCAAGCGCTGGCCTGGTCGTCCAAAGGATACTGCCGAAGCGTCGGGGATCGTGATAGCGCAGACATTGTTGGTTATTAAAAATAATATCGACATGATCATGTTTACGTATGGTGGTTTTAGGATCAACAATTTGCAAACTGCCTGACATGCCTAAATGAATTAATAGGCAACCAGTTCCAAAATCGAGTATCAGGTATTTGCCGCGCCGCGAAATTGATAATAATTTTTGCGTAGGCAGGTTTTTCTTTATAGACGTCGGCACTGGCCAGCGAAGACTTCCATTACGAATAATCACGGACTTAACTATTTGGTTTTCTATATGTGGGCTGATACCCAAGCGGGTAGTTTCAACTTCAGGCAATTCTGGCATGGCGAGGGCTTTATGGTTTGCTTAATGTCAGCAGATCGTTGCCAGCAGCTTTTGGTAGCAGATACTGTAAACCAAGATCTTGGCGAATAAGAATGAAATTATTTTCAGAGCTACTTATTAAAAACGTTATCATTGAGTTATCGTCAAAAACCAGTTGTAGCGATTTTTCATCGCCGTTTATTTTAGCAGGTAGAACTTGAATCGCTTGTTTGTTTTGCCAATGGTCCAGTAATGCTTGGATTGCATCACTTGAACTATCCTTTGTCGATTCTTTCCCTGAGACTAACCATTCTCCTTGTGTGGATTTGTTGAGTTCAAGTTCTGGTAATTCAAGCGAGGTGATTTGGCTGTTATCAGGGATAAGTTTTGGGCTAATAAAAAATTCAATATTGGTTCGCAGGCGATGATAAAAAAGGTCGGTTGTTAAATGAATTGTATTCTCTTTTAGCAGGTATCGACGCTTGTTGATGTGATCAATGTTACCAAATAAGTACTCAGTGCCATTAAATGAAAGGCTGGCCTTAGCTGGCAGTAAGTCATAGTCGCGTAAATTCTTTCCCTCAGCCGAGAAACGAGAATGGCTAATAGCCTGACCAAGTTCTAATATGGCATTGATGGGCACATCGTTGGCCATTACTTTATAAGGGTTAGTCATCCACCAAACATTATTTTTCTTTTCTAAGTGAATGTCGCCAAGGCCATTACGTTGAATGGTGATGTTATTTATAGCGTCTGAGGCAGGGCCGCCAAGGCGCGCTATTTCAGATTCGTCTTTGTCTGGCATGGTAAAAATAAATAGTCCAAGCGCCACAATACCGGTCAGTAAAACTAAATTAAGCAGTAGGCGTGAATTCATATTAGGCTCTGCGCCGACGTCGCCAGATAATGAATCCGATAACCAGTAAAACGAGTGGCAATAGGACAAATATCAGGCCGATGAGGCCAGCAGTTGTCGGTGAAAACTCCAACGATAAATCGGTAGCCGTTTTTACGGGGATATCTAAGAAGACGTCATCGCGACTTAGCCAATTGATAAGGTTTAAACCAAGATCTTGATTGCCTGCGTTGCCGAGATACTGGTTAGAAAGAAAATCACCATCGCCAATCACAATGACACGTTGTTCTTGCTGAGAGTCAGTTGGCTGTGCGCGCGTTAACACCACACCAAGGTTGAGCGGGCCAGGAATGTCTTCACCTGGATCTAGCGCTAATTCACCTTTTAGTGGGCCTGTCTCAGACCAGCTGTTAGCCGCGGTTACCAGAAAGGGGTCAGCTTGCCATTCACTGCCTTCAACGATTTCAATGGCAGATGCTTGCGGGAACAGGGTTAGATTGGAAAAGTTATTGGTAACAGCCTGAGTGCCGTATTCAGCAATGACTGTAATACGGGGATCATCAAGCCCCAAGCGCTGGGTGGTGGGATCGACAATCATGCCGGGGAGAAACTCGATACCGAGTTGTTCAGCCAGGACGCCAAGACCATGCAATTCGCCTGGTTCAGATAGCCACAGCAAGTTGCCGCCAGCAGTCAGGTAATTGCCAATGATCGACATTTCGCCGGGTAATAAATTAACTTGTGGGCCGGCAATAACAAGTGCGGCAACATTTTCAGGAATTTTTTGAGTCACACCAAGGTTAATCGTTTGTGTGTTGAGTCCACGCGCTTGTAACTGGTCTGCCCAGTCCGATAAATCATGGTTAGCTTGACCACGTGGGCTTCGTTCGCCGTGGCCTTCAAGAAAGACGATATAACGGTCAGCGCTACGGCCAAGTCGTTGCAGGACATTACTCATTACTTGTTCGGTCAGTACTTGCAGGTTTTCGCGGCGGTCACCATAACGCAGCACTAACTCGCCTTTAACGCGAATACCATTCTCTCGGGCTAGTTGTGGCTCGATGTCGGGATCAATAAAGGTAAGGCTAATGTCTTTTTTATAACGCTGGTAACGTTTAATGAATTTTTTAATGCGATCACTTTCGGCAACAAAGGAGGTAATTGAAATAGGGCCATCTATTTTTTTCAATAACTCGATGCTTGCAGGCGCTAAGGTGTTGCGATTATTTTCGGTGACATCAAGACTAAAATTATAGCGCTGACCAAGCCAAGCTAACATTGCGACGACAACTAAAAACAACACAATGAAAATAATGTTCTGGATGCGTAGTTGCAAATGTGTTTTTTGGGTAACTTTCATGATTATATTCTCAGTGTTGCATTCTGTAACTATCGAGTCTACGAATCGTTAACACAATAAAACTGCTAATAATTAGAATGAAGTAAACAATGTCTGTGCCATTAATTTG
>Ga0316205_10004226_pt1 | contig 12740 bp, 1 predicted proteins | sample 3monthpyrite_MG_FD_204941 | JGI IMG/M metagenome (GOLD analysis project Ga0316205, IMG submission 204941) | Microbial mat bacterial communities from mineral coupon in-situ incubated in ocean water Damariscotta River, Maine, United States -... | ecosystem: Environmental > Aquatic > Marine >... | reverse complement strand
GTCTCCGACCAATGAATCGGTTGTTTCCTCTCAAGCCAGCGCAACAACATTACCTGTCTCAACGAATTTATTGTTGAATGGCGATTTTGAATTAGGCAATACCAATAGTTGGGTCACCAATGGCGCAGACGCTAATTTGGGTAACGCAAAAACCGGCAAATATGCCTTAGCCATCAAGGGCAACCCATCGGGTTATCCGAAGGCAAGCCAAAAGGTTCCTGTGACAGCCGGTAAGACGTATCGCTTTTATGGATGGATGGAAGTGGTGGGATTAACTAAGGGCAAATACATTTTCCAAGTTCGTTGGTTCAGCGCTTCCGGTGCAGAATTGGGTGGCACAAGAACATCCTTTGGTATTATGGAAACCAATACGGCTTACAACGATCTTGGTGTTGATTTAGTGGCACCTGCCGGTGCAGCGAAAGCCATGTTATTAGCACAAGCTAACAAAGCCGATGGTACGGCTTATTATGACGACTTAAGTATCACGGATATCACCGGTGGTGGCACCGATACACAACCCCCCACCGTTCCACAAAACCTCAATGCCACCGCAGCGAGTTCAAGCCAAATCAATTTGAGCTGGGATGCCTCAACAGATAATGGCGGCGGCACCGTGGCCGGTTACAAGATTTTCCGGGATAGCAACAGCACTCCAATAGCGACAGTAACCGATGGCACAAGTTATAACGACACAGGATTAACCGCTGACACCACGTATGATTACACAGTCTTGGCCTTTGATGATGCCAATCCGACAAACGCGTCAGCTAAATCAACGATAGCCAGTGCAACCACCTCACCCTTGATTGATGTGGATCCACCAACAGTTCCTATAAACTTAAGTGCAACGGCAACCAGTGCAAAGCAAATTAATCTAAGTTGGGATGCATCAACGGATATTGGCGGTGGCACCGTGGCCGGTTACAAAATTTTCCGGGATGGCAACAGCACACCAATAGCGACAGTAACCGATGGCACAACCTATAGTGACACCGGACTCACTGCTAACACGACTTATGTCTACACCGTGTCGGCCTTTGATAATGCGTCTCCGACCAATGAATCGGTTGTTTCCTCTCAAGCCAGCGCAACAACATTACCTGTCTCAACGAATTTATTGTTGAATGGCGATTTTGAATTAGGCAATACCAATAGTTGGGTCACCAATGGCGCAAACGCCAATTTAGGTAACGCAAAAACCGGTAATTATTCCTTGGCCATCAAGGGCAATCCAACAGGTTATCCGAAGGCAAGCCAAAAGGTTCCTGTGACAGCGGGTAATACGTATCGCTTTTATGGATGGATGGAAGTGGTGGGATTAACTAAAGGTAAATACATTTTCCAAGTCCGTTGGTTCAGTGCCTCCGGTGCAGAATTGGGCGGCACAAGAACATCCTTTGGCATCATGGAAGCGGATACCGTTTACAATGACCTCGGCATTAACTTGGTGGCACCCGTTGGTGCAGCCAAAGCCATGTTATTAGCACAAGCTAACAAAGCCGATGGCACGGCTTATTATGACGACCTAAGTATCACGGATATCACCGGTGGTGGCACCGATACCCAACCCCCCACTGTACCGCAAAATTCTGAAGCCGCGGCAAACAGTGCATCACAAATTACCGTCGACTGGGAACCTTCGACGGACAATGGTGGCGGTTCAGTGGCCGGGTACAATATTTATCGTGATGGCGACAGTACACCAACAGCCACAGTTGTTGGTACAACTTTCGTCGATACCAGCTTAACACCAAACACCACGTACAGCTACACGATCTCTGCGTTCGATGATGCAAGCCCAGCAAATGAATCGGCAAAGTCCAGCGCTGTGAGCGCAACCACGCCGCCATTAGTGGATGTTGACGCGCCAACCGTTCCACAAAATCTCAACGCAACCGCGACCAGTGCAACTCAAATTAACTTGAGTTGGGATGCATCAACCGATAACGGTGGCGGCGTTGTCGCCGGCTACAAAGTCTTTCGTGATGGCAACAACCCAGCCATAGCCACTGTGACAAATGGCACAAGTTACAACGACACCGGTTTAACGGCGAACACAACGTATGTCTACACCGTGTCGGCCTTTGATAATGCGTCACCGACCAATGAATCGGTCGTTTCAACACAAGCCAGTGCAACAACATTACCTGTCTCAACGAATTTACTGTTGAATGCGGATTTTGAATTAGGCAATACCAATAGCTGGATCACCAATGGCGCAAACGCCAATTTAGGTAACGCAAAAACCGGTAATTATTCCTTGGCCATCAAGGGCAACCCAATAGGTTATCCGAAGGCAAGCCAAAAGGTCCCGGTAACAGCGGGTAATACCTATCGCTTTTATGGTTGGATGGAAGTGGTGGGGCGAACCACGGGGAAATACATTTTCCAAGTGCGTTGGTTCAGTGCAACGGGCTCAGAACTCAAGGGTACCCGAACATCCTTTGGTATCATGGAAGCGAATACCGTTTACAATGACCTCGGCATTAACTTGGTGGCACCCGCTGGTGCAGCCAAAGCCATGTTATTGGCGCAAGCTAACAAAGCCGATGGCACCGCTTACTATGATGATTTGAGCATTACTGATTTAACCGGTGGTGGCACCGATACCCAACCACCCACTGTACCGCAAAACCTGAGTGCCACAGCAGTGAGTTCAAGCCAAATCAATTTAAGTTGGGAGGCATCAACCGACATTGGCGGCGGTACGGTTGCCGGTTACAAGATTTTCCGTGATGGCAACAGCACACCAATAGCGACAGTGACCGATGGTGAGAGCTATAGCGACACCGGACTCACCGCTAACACGACTTATGTCTACACCGTGTCGGCCTTTGATAATGCGTCACCGACCAATGAATCGGTCGTTTCAACACAAGACAGTGCAACAACATTACCTGTCTCAACGAATTTACTGTTGAATGTCGATTTTGAATTAGGCAATACCAATAGCTGGCTCACCAATGGCGCGGTCGCTAATTTGGGTAACGCAAAAACTGGCTCGTATTCACTGGCCATTGTTGGCAATCCGAGTGGTTATCCAAAAGCGAGCCAAAAAGTCCCAGTGACTGCAGGCAATACCTATCGCTTTCAAGGTTGGATGGAAGTGGTAGGACGAACCACGGGGAAATACATTTTCCAAGTGCGTTGGTTTAGTGCCACTGGGGCTGAAATCGGTGGTACGCGAACCACCTTTGGTTCGACAACTACAAACACACCTTATGCAAAACATAGCAAAGATATTGTTGCACCAACCAATGCAACGAAAGCTATGTTAGTTACGCAAGCAAACAAAGCAAATGGTACGGGTTATTTTGACTCACTAAGTATAATCTTGGCAAATTAATCAATCATTCCTACATTCCTACACACATAAAAGGTGCTAATAAGCACCTTTTATGTGTGCAAAAATAAAAATCATTCCACTTTATTTGAATTACAATAATTGCATTTTTCAATGTGACCATTGTTTAGAAACTTTTTACAGTTATTTTTACTCAAACAACGTATTCAAATAAATATTGTTTAACAAATGATGTTCAACAATATCTCCTCAAAAAATACAATGAACTAGATCACAGATATTTTTTAAGTATTTTGAGAAAATATGCTTAATAAATTCAAAGCATCAGCATTAAAACACGATGTCATTGCATAAATAGGAATAATCCAAAAAAACAATGGCATAGCAAGCTATGCGATGTAATTATATTGAAATTTTCTAATATATCAGTCTTGAAAAATAAAATGTCAAATTAAACAAATTGCATGAGCATGACTTAATCTTGAATTTTTGCTGGGATATTGCGACAATAGCGTAGTTTTACGTTACAAAATCGACAATATAAAAATAAATAAAGTCAGTGTAGGTATTCATAAACAACATAATAAATATTACCTTTATCCCCATTATTTAATTCTATCCCTGATGATTATCTCAACATATTGATAACTCATGCAAAATTGAATTCCCATATCATGGCGTTAATAAATGTAATAACAATTTATCGATATTATGAATTAATACGCGACATGACAAAAAATCTAATAAAGGGAGTTACCTTGCATGTTACCAAATTTAAATAGTGCTCGGTTTTTTACTGGCAAAACCAATAATGTCATACTGCAAGTTTCATTAATCATATTCGTATTTTTTACTACAAACATTTCCACCGCTCAGGCAGAAACAATCACCGGTACCTTTCAAATGATGACGGGCGATCCGTCCCCAGAAACTGGATTACAACCCATTTTTATCTACAATTTAATCGATGATGCCGGTAAAACCACTCAGCTTCAATTTGACAGAAATGTATTAGAACAAGCCGGCGGTATTTCAGCAATCAATGGCAAACGAGTTTCAGTCAGTGGACATAAAGCTACCACTGGCGCGACATCATTTGAGAACACATCCGACAGTTCAGTCATACCAGAAACACTCGAAGTCGATTCAATCACTATCGAAGAAGACATATTGTTTCTTCCAGATGCTTCAGATTCACAACCAATTTCAGAATTGAGTGGTCCACAACCTTGGGCGAGTATTTTATGCCGATTCGCTGACTATACCACCACACCCGTACCCCGTGAAAAAGCTTATTTTGAAGGATTAATGGGTGAAGAAGAGCCCGGCATGGGGCATTATTGGCCCACCACTTCCTATGGCAATATGAATATTAGCGGTAGTGAAGTACACGGTTGGTATGATCTCCCCGAAAATAGAGCGGCATATTTTGATACGAATAATCGTATCATTTGGAGTAAAGCTGCAAATGATTGCGCTAATGCCGCAGATGCAGATGTTGATTTTAACAATTTTGTAGGTGTTAACTTTTTTTTTAACTACATGGGTGGATCTGCCTGGGGTGGAGGCACAAATTTAACCGCAGACAATGCAGGTTATAAACGCGCAACTTGGATGCCTAACTGGGCTTACACAACTCATCCCGGTGTAATTGCTCACGAAATGGGGCACGGTTTTGGATTACCACATTCATCAGGGCCTTATTCGGCGACCTATGACTCTAAATGGGATCCAATGAGTGCCTCTTACTCTAACTGGAATTGCCCAAATCGCCATATTGATTACCAATGCATCTCAGTCCATACCATTACGGCACATAAAGATAAGCTCAATTGGATTGCACCAGATAGAATTTATACCGCAGAATCAGGTACAACACAGAGCATTACCCTTGAACGCCTAGCCCAACCTGGACCAAATGGATATTTAATGGTTAAAATCCCAATTAGCTCAACGGTTTTTTATACCGTCGAGGCACGTAAAGCCATTGGATACGATCGAAATATACCGGGAGAAGCAATAGTTATCCATAAAGTCGATCCTTATAACGGCCGCTGGGCACAAGTTGTAGATGCGTCATTAAACTACAATCCAAACGATGAAGGTGCCATGTGGAAGCCAGGAGAAACCTTTCATGACCCAGATACAGGAATAACTCTATCTGTAGATTCAGAAACAACTACGGGATTCAACATCACAGTTACAGGTGTTACCCCTTGGAATTATTTAGCTGAAGCAACGCCTTATGATTGGATTGACGCCACTGGCGGCATAAAAATAATGTCAGGTAACCACATAAATTATTCACCTGGTTATACTAATATCGGTTTTAATTTTAAGTTTTATGGTCACCAATTTAATCGATTCTTAATATCATCAAATGGCGCACTTACATTTGACCCATTCTTTCTAAAGTCAAATATAATTCAATCACTACCAACTTCTTTATTACCTAACGCCCTTGTCGCTCCCCTTTGGGCTCCCTTAGACAAAACAGTTGTTTATAGCTTACAGGAAGGGACTGCACCAAATAGAAGAACTACTATTTCATGGGAAGGACCAGCAATTAATCAAGGAATCGAAGATACATTACAATTTCAAGCTACATTTTATGAAGCCAATAGTGAAATTGTTTTTAGATACAAAAAAGTTAATACTAATGATGTAACTTTTTCTAATGGCGCAGGCGCATCAGTAGGACTCGAGGATTTGCTTGGCAAATCTGCAACACAATATTCATATAAAGAAGCATCACTTGAAAATGAAACAGCAATTCGATTTTATCGAGAGCTTGACAACTATCCGCCGGTAATAGCCTCAATCACTGATAAAACAGTGTATGAAACTAAACAGTTGACAGTTAATGTAAGCGCTAGTGACCCTGACGGAATTCCACCTATCCTTTCTGCCAATCTAAACGGATTACCTGCAGATAACAATGCAAGCTTCACAGATAATGGTGATGGTACTGGCCAATTTTTTTGGACACCTTCATCTGAAGATGAAGTTAGAAGCCCTTATAGTATTTCTCTGACCGCAACTGATGCAGAAGATAGCAGCGTAAAAGTTGTTCAATCTTTCCAAATTAATGTTAAAAGAAAGAATTTACTTAAATATGGGAGTTTTGACAAAGGCATATCATCTTGGTTACTTGATGGTGCTACGCGTTCCGGCGGCTCGAGAACAAGTCCCTATGCATTATTAATGATAGGTGATCCTACACGTTATTACCCTAAAGCAAGTCAAAAAGTAGATGTCATTGAAGGAAACAATTATCGATTTAGTGGCTGGATAAAGGTGAATAACAGATCGACCGGTCGATACATTTTTCAAGTCCGCTGGTTTAATGGCACAACCGAAATCAACGGTACTCGTACTACATTTGGCATAACAGAAACCAATACATCTTATTCTGAGCAAACTATTGATATTGTTGCTCCAACGGGCGCAACACAAAGCATGATAGTTTTACAAGCCAATAAAGCCAATGGCAATGCCTATTACGATGACATCAGCATTATAGATTTAACTGAGTTTGGCACTACAGACACTCAAGCTCCAACCATACCCCAAAATTTGAAAGCTAAACCAATTGGTAGTACTCAAATTACTTTAACATGGCATAGTTCACAAGATCTAGGTGGCGGTAATGTAGCCGGCTATCATATATATCGTGATGGAAATAGTGTACCCATCGCAACGATTATCGGTAGAAATGGCCCCTTTAACGATACAGGATTAACTCCCAGCACAACTTATTTTTACACAGTTTCCGCATTTGATGATGCATCACCGGCCAACGAGTCAAAAGAATCCATTAAGGCTACAACAACAACTTTACCCACATCCGCTAATTTACTCTTAAGCCCTGGATTTGAAACACCTATCATTATCAATACATGGCACGGTGTCGCACCTTATGGCACTATTCTATATAGTAGTGGAAATAGCCACACTGGTGAACGTGCCCTTTCAATCGAAGGTAAGGCAACTGGTTATCCGTATAAAAGACAAAGAATTACAGTGACCCCAAATAATACCTACCGTTTTAGTGGTTGGATTAAAACTGTTGGCATGACAACTGGAAAATATATTTTCCAAGTCCGTTGGCACTTAAATACGGGACAGGAAATTAATGGCACAAGAACGACATTCGGTGCTACTTCAACGAATACATCATACACCAAACATACTATAGACCTAGTAGCACCAGCCAATGCATATTCTAGCTATATAGTTCTGCAATCCAATAAAGGAGATGGATTTGCCTATTATGATGACATGAGCATTATAAATGTATCTGAGGGCGAAACAGATACACAACCCCCCACGGTTCCACAAAACCTCAATGCCACCGCAGCGAGTTCAAGCCAAATCAATTTGAGCTGGGATGCCTCAACAGATAATGGCGGCGGCACCGTGGCCGGTTACAAGATTTTCCGGGATAGCAACAGCACTCCAATAGCGACAGTAACCGATGGCACAAGTTATAACGACACAGGATTAACCGCTGACACCACGTATGATTACACAGTCTTGGCCTTTGATGATGCCAATCCGACAAACGCGTCAGCTAAATCAACGATAGCCAGTGCAACCACCTCACCCTTGATTGATGTGGATCCACCAACAGTTCCTATAAACTTAAGTGCAACGGCAACCAGTGCAAAGCAAATTAATCTAAGTTGGGATGCATCAACGGATATTGGCGGTGGCACCGTGGCCGGTTACAAAATTTTCCGGGATGGCAACAGCACACCAATAGCGACAGTAACCGATGGCACAACCTATAGTGACACCGGACTCACTGCTAACACGACTTATGTCTACACCGTGTCGGCCTTTGATAATGCGTCTCCGACCAATGAATCGGTTGTTTCCTCTCAAGCCAGCGCAACAACATTACCTGTCTCAACGAATTTATTGTTGAATGGCGATTTTGAATTAGGCAATACCAATAGTTGGGTCACCAATGGCGCAGACGCTAATTTGGGTAACGCAAAAACCGGCAAATATGCCTTAGCCATCAAGGGCAACCCATCGGGTTATCCGAAGGCAAGCCAAAAGGTTCCTGTGACAGCCGGTAAGACGTATCGCTTTTATGGATGGATGGAAGTGGTGGGATTAACTAAGGGCAAATACATTTTCCAAGTTCGTTGGTTCAGCGCTTCCGGTGCAGAATTGGGTGGCACAAGAACATCCTTTGGTATTATGGAAACCAATACGGCTTACAACGATCTTGGTGTTGATTTAGTGGCACCTGCCGGTGCAGCGAAAGCCATGTTATTAGCACAAGCTAACAAAGCCGATGGTACGGCTTATTATGATGATTTGAGTATTATCAACTTAGATTAATCTTTTTAACTATATAAAAGGGTGGCTTATTCAAGCTACCCTTTTCTTATACTAGAAATAATGTATACATTTACAAATCCCTTTTGAACTTTTATTTGTTTATATATATCGATCAATCTAGGCTTTATAAGCCTAAAAAAGCTGAAACAAAGTCCAGCCATAATTAATAGAATTTTATTCATACTAAATTTTTTATTAGTTTTCTTACTTTTTAACGATAATAACGTCTCACTACCCCAACACACATGCAATAAGATAACTATAATAAAGGAAATACTTTTTCAAGCAGAGAGTAATATAAACTTAACCGAAGAATAATTAAACATAACGCCCCTTGTCCTATCATCAAATGATCACTTCTAAATCATTTTAATTACGAATATTTTATAAATCAAAATAGCTAAAAAATATAAATCTATAAAATCGAACTCATGGAGATCGAAAACAATTCGCATATGAACTAGATTACACTTTTCTTAAATTATTTCTGAGAAAATACATTTATTAAATACATAATAGCGATGATCACTGGGAATTTTCACTTACACATTAAAAGCAATCTATAGTGAAACAATACAAACCATGGGGAGACGGAATGACTCTATCTACAAAAATCAATAATCTAGGGAATTGAAAAATTACAAATTTAGAACAGCCTATACGTACTTTGACTCAAATAAAATTTTATAACGAATAATTTTAAGTGTGGGGAACGATTTGGTAACTAGCATTTTGAATAAAATCCAAACAATTACAGGGTAAATTACCTAAGCAAATTTAGACGTATATAAAACGCATCAATAAATTACAACTTGATCTTAAAATACTTCTTGTAAAACTGTCGTGCTTTTGTAACACTACCTCTAACCTGTCGCCTATACCCGACAACTATTAAGACGCCTAAATATTTTCGCCTCAAAACTATCGTAAAAACAACGAATACATCTACACAGGTCAACATAAAACAACTAAAAAATTAAAGAGGAAGTTTTCCCGCATGTTATCTAACATAAACTACACTCGGCTTTTTGTTGGCAAATCCGACAAAGCTATACTGAAAATTTCATTGATCATATTGTCATTTTTTACTTTAAGTATTTCCATCGCTCAGGCCGAGACAATATCAGGTACATTTCAAATGCAGACAGGGGATCCTTCCCCAGAATCTGGATTAAAACCTATTTTTGAATTTGTTTTATTTGATGACACTGGAAAAAATATTCAACTCCAATTGGATAAAAAAGTCATTGAACAAGTCGGTGGTATCTCTGCAATAAATGGAAAAAGAGTTTCTGTCAACGGCGCATGGACTACTACCGGTTCCACAATAACCAACGATGAAGCATCAATCTTAGAAACACCGCATATGCTTGAAGTCGAATCAATATCTATCGAAAAAAATCAATTGATTTTACCTGATGCTTTTGACGCACAACCTTCTTCTCAATTAATAGGACCTCAGCCTTGGATAAGTATTTTATGTCGATTCGCCGACTCCACTTCCATAACACCCAGACCTAAAACATACTTTGAGAGTTTGATGGGTGAAGAAGAGCCCGGTATGGGGCATTATTGGCCAACCACTTCTTATGGCAATATAAACATCAGCGGTAGCGAAGTACACGGCTGGTATGATCTTCCTGAAAATCGTGATGCCTACCTTACTTCAACAAACCAATTAAATTTACACAAAGTGGCAAATGCTTGCGCAGATGTTGCAGATGCCGATGTAAATTTTAACAATTTTGAAGGTGTAAACTTTTTTTTTAATAGCTTAAGCGGCTCTGCATGGGGTGGTCGCACTACATTGTCTGCTGACAACAAAAATACTATAAGAACAACCTGGATGCCGACTTGGGCCTACACCAGAGACCCGGGAGTAATCGCTCACGAAATGGGCCACGCCTTGGGTTTGCCACATTCTTCGGGCCCCTATTCAGCCACTTATGATTCAAAATGGGACCCGTTGAGTAATGCCTATTCTAACTGGAATTGTCCTAATCGCCATAATGAGTATCAATGCATTCCTGTCCATACAATTTCCGCACATAAAGACAGGCTCAATTGGATCTCTGAAGGCAAAATTTATACTGCTGACCCTGGAACCACTCAGACCATTAATCTAGAACGTCTTGCTCAACCTGGGACCTCAGGATTTTTAATGGCAAAAATTCCTATTAGAAAAAATGTATATTACACCGTTGAAGCACGTAAAAGAATTGGTTACGACTTAAACATTCCCGGAGATGCCATAATTATTCATAAAGTTGAACCTTACAGAGAGCGTTGGGCTCAGGTTGTCGATGGAACACTAAATGGTGATCCAAATGACCAAGGAGCCATGTGGACAGAAGACGAAACATTCCATGACCCAGAATCAGGAGTTATTATCAAGGTAGAGGCAACTACGACCACTGGTTATTACATCACAATCACAGGCCCTACTCTGTGGAATTATCAATATGAGGAGATACCATATCAATGGATCGATACATCTAATGGAAATAAAGTAACCTTTAATACCAACCAATCTATACAAAGCGTGTCTATGGGATTTAATTTTAAATTCTATGGCCAATCATATGATAAATTTGTAGTTGCGAAAAATGGCGCGCTCACTTTCGAGAATCATTTTTCTAACACTCACTGGAATTTTCCTCTGCCCGATAACTCTCCAGCCGGTACTAACGCTCTAATTGCACCCTTTTGGGATATGTTAGATCCAAGTGAAATCTATACGTTGTTAGAGGGTACTACCCCTAATAGAAGACTTACGGTTTCGTGGATAAGCTATCCCAAGTCTATTAGTTCGAATCTTCCAATATCGTTTCAAGCCACTTTATATGAATCAACGGACGAAATAGTTTTTCGATACAAGAATACATCAATTGGAAATAATGCATTTGATTATGGCGCAAGCGCAAATATTGGCATAGAAGGGTTATTTGGAAAAACAGCCCTACAATATTCCTACCGTCAACCAATCTTAGAAAATGAGTCCTCAATAAAATTCTATCGAGAAATTGATAATTACCCTCCAAGACTTTCCACCTTAGAAGACAAGATTGCATATGAAACTAAAAAATTAACAGTAGATTTTAGCGCTACCGATGCCGATGGCATACCACCAACTCTCACAGCTAACTTGAACGATTTACCAGAGGGTAACAATGCGAGTTTTACCGATTATGGGGACGGCACAGGGCAACTTGTATGGGCACCGTTAATTGGCGACAATGATGTCATACCCTATACTATTTCTATTACTGCGACCGATACTGAAGATAGTAGACTAATGGATATACAAAATTTTGAGATTTCCGTAAAAAGAAAAAATTTACTGCTAAATGAAAGCTTTGAACCGCCATTTGCAGGCTGGAGATTTAGCGCTGACAATATCACTAGAAGCAAAACAAACTCCCATTTTGGTGAATATTCAGTTAAACTAATTGGCGATCCAACTAAATATTCCCCAAAAGCTAGCCAATTCGTCGATATCATCGCAGGTCACAATTATCAATTTGGTGGCTGGATAAACGTTAGAGGAATAACTACGGGACGATACGTATTTGTGGTTCAATGGTATAACAACTGGGCAGAAATAAGTGGTTCTCGGCAAGTATTTGGCGCTACTGAAGTAAATACAGCGTATGCCTTCAAGTCAATTGAAATAGTCGCGCCAAAAGAAGCAACTCGCGTTTTGTTAACTTTGCAAGCCAATAAAACTGATGGTATTGCACATTATGATGACTTAATCATTACTGATCTAACTATTTTTGGAACTGGCGACACAGATGCACCCTCTATTCCAACAGATTTGCAAGCTTCTGCAATTAACAGCTCCCAAATCACACTACGCTGGAATCCATCTTCCGATGTCGATGGAATTGTAGCTGGATATAATATATTTAGAAATAGAGACAGCACACCAATAGCGACAGTGACCGATGGCACAACCTATAGCGACACCGGACTCACCGCTAACACGACTTATGTCTACACCGTGTCGGCCTTTGATAATGCGTCTCCGACCAATGAATCGGTTGTTTCCTCTCAAGCCAGCGCAACAACATTACCT